>ERZ777003.330-NODE-330-length-97561-cov-28.998533_pt1 | contig 97561 bp, 85 predicted proteins | sample MGYA00374956_ERZ777003 | MGnify/ENA primary metagenome ERZ777003 (study PRJEB29302, sample SAMN06268252) | bioreactor metagenome | isolation source: Joint BioEnergy Institute, California, USA | place: USA:Joint BioEnergy Institute, California, USA | collected...
CACATGCGGCAGCTCGTGGCGCAGGGCGTCGAGCGGGCGATCAACGACTTCATCGGATCGGGCGGGGGGCTGTCGGGCATCGTCATGGGGATCGTGGTGACGATGGCCGTGCAGTCGTCGTCGATTACGACGTCGATTCTCGTTCCGCTGGTGGCTGCAGGCATCCTGACGGTGCGGACGGCCTATCCGGTGACGCTCGGAGCCAACGTCGGTACGACGATTACGGCGCTGATTGCCTCGCTGGCCGTCGTCCGGCCCGAGGGGCTGACGATCGCCCTCGTGCACCTGCTGTTCAACCTGGCCGCGCTGCTGCTGGTCTATCCTGTTCCGTGGGTCCGATTCCTTCCCGTGAAGCTGGCGGAATGGACGGCGGAGCTGGCGTCGCGGCGACGGGCGTTCGTCGCTGTGTACGTCGTCTGCATGTTCCTCGTACTGCCGGCTTTCGGCCTGTTTCTGATCGGATAGGAGCGCATCATGTTCCGGTTCCTGCGCAGGGAAGACGAGGAGCGGCTCGATCGGGTCGAGGCGATTCTCCAGGAGATGTTCGAGCGGGGGCGCGAGGTGTTCGACCTGGCGATCTCCACGCTGCTCGATCGGGCTCCGGTGGCCGAAATCGGCCCGAAGCTGCGCGCGACCGACCTGAAGATCAACGAGCTCGAGCAGGACCTGCGTCGCCAGCTGGCGGTGCACGCCAGTGTCTTCGGCGGCATCGAGACGCCGGTCGTGCTCGTCTACATGTCGATCGTGAAGGACCTCGAGCGGCTCGGCGACTATGCGAAGAACCTGCTCGATCTGGCGCGCGACGGGGCCGACTTCTCGACGCTGGCCGATGCGGATGACTGGCGGCGGATCGCGAGGGAGATCGGCGCGCAGATCACCGAGGCGGCCGCGGCGTTCCGGGAACGCGACGTCGAGGCGGCGCGGCGGGTGGTCGAGAAGGCGAAGGTGCTCATGAGCGACTTCGACCGGCGCGTGACCGCACTCGTCCGCGGCGACGACACCGGCCCCCAGGCGGTCGCCCGCGCACTGGCCTGCCGCTATCTCAAGCGCGTCGCGGCGCACGTGTCGAACGTGCTGACCGCCGTCATCAATCCGGTCGACAAGCTCGACTTCCTCGAGAACAACAGGGCTGCGCGCGAGTAGCCGCCGCACGCGCGGCCGTCGACGCGGCTATTCGCGGCGCGTCGCCGAGCGGCGGCCGGTAGAGACCGGCGCGGGCCGTGCACCTGCCGCGGTCCGCAGGCCCCCGCCGGCTGTCGGACGGTCGGCGCGGACACACTGGCGGGCGGTATAACATGGCAGGTTCCGACGCCACCGGCCGGGCGCCTCCGGGACGCCGCCGGGCGCATCGGTTCGGGCCGAACCAGACAAGCGAGAACGCATCATGGGTGTAGATACGTCAGTTGGACAGCAGGTCGACGCTCCGCCGCTCAAGCCGCTCGACGTGCCGTCGCGCCTTGCGCCGACACCGACCGGGCGGCCGAAGTACGGCGTGACGATCCGCAACCTCGCGGGCGAAGAGGTCGTGGTGGGCGACCCGCGGATCACGCGCGTGCTCGTGGCGCTGATGAACGTGCACGCGGTCAACGGTGGCGCTGCGTGCCACTGGGGCGGTCCGGCCGCCTACGCGGAGACGCTCGCGGCGCTGCACGCCATCATGTTCGCGACGAAGGACCGTCCCTGGTACGAGGCGTACAACTTCGTCAACGACGCGGGACACGCCGAGAACGGCATCTACGCCCTGCGCGCGAACCTCGGGTTCGACAACCTGACGTTCGAGGACCTGAAGGGCTTCCGGAGCATCACGAGCAAGCTCACCGGGCATGGCGAGTCGCACCTGAATCCCGAGGGCGTGCTGCTCAGCAACGGCCCGCTGAGCTCGGCGCTGCCGCAGGCGCAGGGGTTGGCGATTGCCGACCGGGCAGCCGGCCGCGATCGGGTCACGGTGTGCGTGGTGAGCGACGGCGCCGCCATGGAGGGCGAGGCCAAGGAGGCGTTTGCCGCCATTCCCGGCCTGGCTGCGCGCGATCGCGTGAACCCGTTCGTGATGATCATCTCGGACAACGACACGAAGCTGTCGGGCCGCATCACGAAGGACGCGTTCTCGATGCAGCCGACGTTCGAGTCGCTCGCCGTGCTCGGCTGGAACGTCATCCGCGTGCCCGACGGCCACAATCTCGAGGCCGTCTACCACGCGATCGAGCGCGGCCTGGCCGAGGCCCGCGGGAACCCGCGCCGCCCGGTCTGTCTCTGGGTGAAGACGATCAAGGGCTACGGCGTGAAGGCGACGATGGAGAACCCGGCCGGCGGGCACGGGTTCCCGTTGTCGAACGGCGAGAAGATCGTCGACTTCGTCGCCGAGATCTGCGGCGGCATCGAGAACGTCCCCGACGAGCTTGCCGAGTGGGCCCGGTCGCTCCGGCGCAAGTGGGAGGAAGACGAAGCGGCGAAGAAGGCCAAGGCTGCCTCGGCACCCGCCCCTGCGCCTGCGGTCAGGAAGGACAAGATCCAGGCGGGCCTGGCGAAGGCGGCGATCCGCGCCGCGCAGGCCGGGCTGCCCGTCTACTCGATCTCGTCCGACGTGCAGGGCTCGACCGGCATGAGCCCGTTCCAGAAGACCTTCCCCGATCGCTGGGTCGAGGTCGGCATTGCCGAGGCGAACATGATCAGCACCGGCGCCGGCTTCTCGAAGGCCGGGTTCGTGCCGATCGTCGACACGTTCGGCCAGTTCGGCGTCACCAAGGGCAACCTGCCGCTCACGATGGCCGCCCTGTCGCAGGCGCCGGTCATTGCGGTGTTCTCACACGTCGGCTTCCAGGACGCGGCAGACGGCGCCTCGCACCAGGCGACGACCTACTTCGCCGCCACGTGCGCCATTCCGCACACCGTTGTTATCGCGCCGAGCTGCGCCGACGAGGCCGAGGCGCTCATGTACGAAGCGATTGAGCGGCAGGCGGCCGATCGCCGCGCAGGGCGCGACGGCGAGACCTACATCTTCTTCGTCGGCCGCGAGAGCTACCCGGTGCACTGGGTCGAGAACGCCTCCTACCCCTGGGGACGCGCCCAGGTGCTTTCGGAAGGTGACGACGTCGTGCTGGTCGGCTGCGGCCCGCTCCTCAGCAAGGCCATCCGTGCCGGTGCGCTCCTGGCCGAACGCGGGATCCGCGCGACGGTCATCAACAACCCCTTCATCAACCGCGTCGATGTCGAAACGATCGGTCCCGCCGTGCAGCGCGCGAAGGGGCGTCTCGTGACGATTGAAGATCACCAGGTGATCGGCGGCATGGGCTCGCAGCTGTCGCATGCCCTGTCGCAGGCGGGCATCGAGCATCGGGTGCATTCGCTCGGCATCCGGGGCGAGTTCGGCCAGTCCGCCTACATTGCCGAGCACCTGTACGAGCACCACGGCCTGACCGCCGACAGGATGGTCGAGGCGGCGCTGGCGCTCGTCGGCAGGCGCGCCTAGCCGCGCGGGTTTCTACCGGCCCTCTGCACGGGAGCCGGTCGTCCCCGGCGGGTCGACCGGCTCCTGTTCGTCGTCGTTGACGATTCGACCGTCGACGATTTCAATCACGCGGCCGCACCTGGCGGCAATCCGCGGATCGTGGGTGACAACGAGGAACGTCGTGTGGCGCTCGCGGTTGAAGCGGCGCATCAGCTCGAAGACCTCGTTCGACGTCACGGTGTCGAGGTTGCCCGTCGGCTCGTCCGACAGGACGAGCAGCGGGTCGCGCACGAGCGCCCGCGCGATTGCCACGCGCTGCTGTTCGCCGCCCGACAGGCCCGACGCCCGGTGGTGCATCCGGTGTGACAGCCCCACCTCGTCGAGCAGCTCGGCGGCGCGTCTCCGGATCGCCGGATCGATCCGTCCCTCGTCGCCCCACGCCGGCAGCATCACGTTCTCGAGCGCGGTGAACGCGGGCAGCAGGTGGTGGAACTGGAAGATGAAGCCGATCGTGCGTCCGCGCAGGCGCGTGCGCGCGCGCTCGTCGAGCGGTGTCGTCTCGTAGCCGTCGAGGACGACGCGCCCCGACGTCGGCCGGTCCAGCAGGCCGACGATATTCAGCAGCGTGCTCTTGCCCGATCCCGACGGCCCGATGAGCGCGCTGAGCTCGCCCGGATAGAGGTCGAAGCTGACGCCATCGAGCGCACGCGTCCGCACCTCGCCGCCGAACTCGCGGACGACGTCTTCCACGCGGAGGATCGGTTCAGGTGCCACGGATTGCAGCGGCCGGATCGAGCCGCGCAGCCCGGCGTGCGGGCAGGACGGCGGCCACCAGCCCGATGCCGGTGGCCAGCGCCGCCGTGCCGAGGAGCAGCGCGAGATCGACCTGAACCAGAAAGCGCGGCGACCCGTCGGGCTCGACCGTCATCGACTCGAAGGCCTTGGCGAAGAAGACGCCGAGCGCCGAGCCGACGACCGATCCGGCCGCACCGAGCACGCCGCCCTGGATGAGGAAGATCAGGAGGATGCGGCCGGAAGGCGTGCCGACCGCGCGCAGGATGCCGATTTCGCGCGACTTCTGGACGACCGACACGATCAGCACGCTCGCAATGCCCAGCGTGACGCTGACCACCACGAAGAACTGAATCATCGTGCGCGAGCTGGCCTGTGCCGACAGGCCCGAGAGCAGCTGCGCGTTGCGCGTCATCCAGCTCTCGGCGCGCAGGCCGGTCCGGTCGCGGATGACCGCCGCGACATCCTCGGCGGCGAAGACATCGCGCACGGTCGTCTCGATCGACGTCACGCCGCCCGGCAGGGCGAACAGCGACTGCGCGTGGCGCAGCGACGTGACGACCCAGCGATCGTCGACGCCCTCGGTGCCCAGCTCGAAGATGCCCGCGATGGTCACCACGTCGTCGATGTCCTCGGTCGAGCGCAGGCGCATGCGATCGCCGACGCCGAGTCCGAGCTCGCGCGCCAGCTCGGATCCGATGACGACGCGGCCGCCGTCGAGCAGGAACGATCCGGCCACCATGTGCGCCGGGAGGTCGACGATGCGGACGAAACGCTCGGGTACGATGCCGCGGATGACGACGGGTGCGTGAGCGTCGAGGCGCGAGCCGGTGCCCGAGCCGGTCACCGTGGGACTGACGCTGTCGATGCCGTCGGTGCGCTCGAGCCGGGCCACGAGGACGGGCCACTGGTCGATCGAACGGAGCCGCTGCGACGCCGGCTCGACGATGCGCGCCACGACACGATCGGGACCGGGCACGGCGAGCGGACGGGGCGCTTCGCGCGGCGGTTCGATCGTCACGTGTGACTGCGACCCGAGCGTCGACTCGATGAGCGAGGTCTGCAGGCCGTTGATGAGCGCCGACAGGAAGACGATGACACTCACGCCCACCGACACCGCGCCGAGGATCAGCAGCGTCTGACCCGGCGACTCGCGCATGTAGCGCAGCGCGACGAACCAGGGGAACGGCATCATGGCTCGCGTTCGATCGGGCGGATGCGGTCGCCGTCCTCGAGGGCCAGCGGTGTCGCGAGCACGATGCGGGCGCCCGGCTCGAGGCCGTCGACGATCTCGGAGTACCCTTCGCCGCTCAGGCCGACGGCGACAGGCTGCCGCCGCACCCGGCGGCCGTCGACGACGAAGATGAACGGGCGGTCGCCGTCGCGCCGGATCGCATCGCTCGGGACCGCGATCACGTCGTCTTTCGCGGCGACTTCGAGGTCGACGGAAACGGTCATGTCGGGCCGCAGGTACGCCGGCGGGTCGGGAACGAGCAGGCGGACCTCGATGCTGCCGCGCGACGGGTCGACGGCCGGCGCAACGTAGCTGACCGTGGCGTCGAAGACGTCGGCGGGAAAGGCGTCGGCGGAAGCCTTCGCGGCCTGCCCGACGCGCAGCCAGGCAAGGTTGCGCTCGTCGGGCTCGATGACGAGCTCGGTGGCGCCGTCGGCGGCGAGCTCGAAGAGGACGTCGCCGGCGCGAACGGTATCGCCCGGCTCGACCATCCGCACGAGCACGCGGCCGTCGTGCGGCGCGCGGATGGTCGTGCGTGCGAGGCGGGCCTCGGCGCCGGCCACGGCGGCCTGGGCCTGGGCCACGGCCGCTTCGGCCAGGCGGAGTTCGACGCCTTCGGCCGACGCGGCGGCGTCGCGGGCGTCGGCGGCTTCCTTCTGCGCGCGTGCGACCGCCACGGCGCGCTCGGCGTCTTCAAGCGTGGCGGTGGGTAGCGCGCCCGCCCCGGCAAGCCGCCGGACGCGCGCCAGCTCGGCTTCGGCGCGCTCGAGGTTTACGGCCGCTTCGCGCGACGCTTCGCCGGCGACGACGGCCGTCACGCGCCGCACCTCGTCGACGCGCGCGACGGCCTGGGCCAGGGCCGCGCGCGCTTCGGCCACCGCCGCGCGCGCCTCGGCATCGTCGAGCCGGAGCAGGATGTCGCCGGCCGCGACACGGTCACCTTCGCGGACGGGGATCGCGACGACACGGCCGCCGATCTCGGCGGCTACGGCGACGCGGGTCGCCACCCGCACGCGGCCGCTGGCGACGATGTGCTGCGCAATGCCCGTACGCACGGCCGTGCCGACCGGCACGGCCGGGCCGCGTGTCGAGGCGAAGACAACCGCTGCGAGGACAACCGCGACCAGCACCGCGACCCGGACGACAGGCCGCGGAAAGCGGCGGCTGTCGGGGGCAGGGCTCCCGTCGTCAGGTGCCGGGGAAACGGATGAAGAACGGTTCGACGACAACAATGACAGAATAGCCTGCTGCGCAGCCGGGCGGTGCTGCGCCGGAGAGTGGGGGCATGTTGTCGGCCGACGAGGCGCTCGAGCGGTTGCGTGAGGGAAACGAACGATTCGCGTCCGATGTGCGGAGCAGCGAAGCGGTCGTCAACGGCATGCGCCGGGCGGAGGTGGCTGCCGCGCAGGAGCCGTTCGCCATCGTGCTCGGCTGTTCCGATTCACGGGTGCCGGCCGAGATCATCTTCGATCAGGGACTGGGTGACCTCTTCGTCATCCGCGTGGCGGGCAACATCGTCGCGCCGTCGCAGGTCGACAGCGTGGAGTTTGCGGCCGAGCGGTTCGGCACGAGACTGGTGGTCGTGCTGGGACACTCGACCTGCGGCGCCATCCGCGCCACGCTCGAGGAACTGGCGCGGCCGGCCGAGGCGCGATCGACCCGCCTGCGGTCGATCGTCGATCGCATCCGGCCGTCGATCGAACCCGTGTATCGGACGGGACGCCATCTTTCCGACGAGCAGCTGATGCGCGAGGCCGTGCGGGCGAACATCCGTGCGTCGGTGAGCCAGCTGCGCCGCGGGTCGCGGACGATCGAAGTGCTCGAGCGCCGCGACGGCCTCCGGGTGGTCGGCGCCGAGTACTCCCTCGAGACCGGCCGGGTCGACTTCTTCGAAACGTAGTGTCAGGGCCATGCCGACGTTTTCCGATTCACGCGTGCTGCACATCGACATCACCGGTCCCGACCGGTCGGGGGTGACGCACGCGCTCACCTCGATCCTGGCGCAGTCGGGCGTGCGCATCCTCGACATCGGTCAGGCGGTCATTCACGACGCTCTGGCGCTCGGCATGCTGGTCGAGCTGACCGACGGGATCAAGGCGTCGCCGCTGCTGACCGAACTGCTGCTGAAGGCGCACGAGCTCGGCGTGCAGATTCGCTTTTCGTCGGCGTCGGGCGCCGACTACGAAGCCTGGGTGGCGGGACAGAGCAAGGGACGCTACCTGGTGACGGTGCTCGGACGCGAGCTGACGGCGGCGCAGCTGGCCGACGTGAGCGGCGTGATTGCCGCGGCGGGCCTGAACATCGACCGCATCGATCGGCTGTCGCGCCGGACCTCGCTGGCCGCACCGCCCGCCGGAGCGCGCATGTGTGTCGAGCTGGCCGCGTCGGGCGAGCTGACCAGCGAGGCGTCGCTGCGCGCCGAGCTGCTCGCGTTGACGTCGCGGCACGATATCGACATCGCGTTCCAGGAAGACACGCCGTACCGCCGCCACCGACGGCTCGTCGCGTTCGACATGGACTCGACGCTGATCCGCACGGAGGTGATCGACGAGCTGGCGGCGCTGGCCGGCGTCGGCGACGAGGTGCGCGCGGTGACCGAAGCGGCCATGCGGGGCGAGCTCGACTTCCGGGAGAGCTTCCGCCGCCGCGTGGCACTGCTCAAGGGGCTGCCGGCCACGGCGCTGCAGCAGGTCATCGATCGCGTCCCGCTGATGGACGGTGCCGAGCGGCTCGTCGGCACGCTCCGGCAGCTCGGCTACCGGACGGCGATCCTGTCGGGCGGCTTCACGTTCGTGGGGCGCGTGCTGCAGCAGCGCCTGGGCATCGACTACCTGTATGCGAACGAGCTCGACATCCGCGACGGCGTGGTCACCGGCGAGGTGCGCGAACCGATCGTCGACGGCGAGCGGAAGGCCTTCTACCTGCAGGAAATTGCACGGGCCGAGGGCCTCAACATGGAGCAGGTGATTGCCGTCGGCGACGGCGCCAACGATCTGCCCATGCTCGGGCTCGCCGGACTGGGAATCGCGTTCCGCGCGAAACCGATCGTGCGGCGAAGCGCCCGTCAGTCGATCTCGACGCTCGGCCTCGACGGCATCCTCTACCTGATCGGTGTCCGCGACCGCGAGACGATCGACCTGGTCGAGGCCGGCGCGTCAGCGGCGACCGCGGGTCGTCCGGCCTGACGCGCGCACGCGAAGGATGTGCCGTGCCGCGCTGAGCAGCGCGTCGGTCTGCTCGTCGGTGCCCACCGTAATGCGCAGGTAGGGCTTCAGATCCGGACTGTCGAACCAGCGGACGAGAATCTTCCGATCACGCAGCCGTTCGAGCCAGGTGCGCGCGGCGAATCGGGGCGGCCTGACGAGGACGAAGTTCGTCTCGCTCGGGAACACCTCGAAGCCGAGCGATCGGAGCCCGTCGGACATCCGCTCACGTGTTGCGATGATGCGCCGGAAGTTGCGCTGGTAGTAGGGCAGGTCGTCGAGCGTTGCTTCAGCGGCGATCTGTCCGAGCCCGTTCACGTTGTAGCTGTCGCGGATCGCGTCGAGCGCGGCGATGAGCTCCGGGTTCCCCACCAGATAGCCCACGCGCTGAAAGCAGAGCGAGTACGCCTTCGAGAACGTTCGTGCGACGAGGACGTGCGGATGCGCGAGGGCGAGCGCCATCGCGTGCTCGCGGGCGAAGTCGACGTACGCCTCGTCGAGCAGCACGACACCGCGCTGACGGCGGCAGATGGCGTCGAGCTCGGCGGTCGTGTAGCTGCGGCCGCCCGGCGCGTTCGGCGTGGTGATGATCGTGAGCGCCGCATCGGCGCGCCACCGGCCCCGGCGGGCGAGCGCGCGGACGTCGGGCAGCGCGAAACCGTCGGCGAGCGGGACCGGATGGCGGACGGCCCCGTGGATGTCGGTCAGCACGGGGTAGAGCGAGTAGCTCGGCGTGAAGTACTGCACGAGCGTGCGGCGATCTGTGCCGCGCCGCCTGCCGCGTCCGGCCGCCGGTTCGACGAACGCCCGCACGGCCAGCGCCAGGCATTCGTCCGAACCGTTACCCACGAAGACATGTTCCGGGGTGCAGCCGTGCAGTGCCGCGAGGCGCTCGCGCAGCCGCCGCGACGTCGGGTTCGGGTAGAGCCGCAGGCGCTCGTCGGTCGCCGCGCGCACCGCCCGCAGCACCTTCGGCGACGGGGGGTACGGGTTCTCGTTCGTGTTGAGCTTGATCAGGCCCGGCGAGGCGGGCTGTTCGCCGGGGACGTAGGGAGCGAGCGCCCGCACCAGCGGGCGAATCAGTGACGACACGCCAAGAATTGTAAGGGAAGGCGCGCGGCTTCGTCGCTCATGGTGCGCGACTTGCTACGCATGGCGACCGGGAGGTGCGCCATGGCCGCACGACGCCGCAAGCCGGCAGAACCACGGAACGACGAAACCAGCGGGCCGCCGAAGCGCCGCCGCGGCGGGCAGGAGCTGCCCGACGACGTGCAGGACCGTCCCGAACAGAACCTGGGGTACGATGAAGCCGTCCGTGGCGACGCGCACGCCTCACCGGCGGAGCTCGACGTCATGGTCCAGGACGAGCGCGTCGATGACTCGCTCCCCGGCGAGGACTTTCTCGACGACGACGCCCACCATTTCGGAGATCTGGCGGTCGAACCCGACAACCGGGACGAGCCGGGCAGCTCCGGTGTGCCCGGCGGGCGTCGGCGATCCTGACGCCCGGTACGGTTGGTGCTTTGTAAGGCGACGGCTTCCCGTCTCCACGAGAGAGGTCTGCCGCCATGAGCGAGATCAGGTCAGGTTCCACCCAACGTGAGCATCCGGCTCCTCCGTTTCCTCCACAGCACCAGGAGCGTCCCGGCCTCGAGTCGAAGATGAGCCCGGCTCCGCGCTTCGACGCGCCGGGCTACGTCGGCACCGACAAGCTGAAGGATCGCGTCGCGCTCGTGACCGGCGGCGATTCGGGCATCGGCCGCGCGGCGGCCATCCTGCTCGCGCGCGAAGGCGCCGATGTCGCGATTGCCTATCTGCCGGAGGAGCAGGAGGACGCCGACGTCACGGCGGAACACATCCGGCGCGAGGGACGGCGGTGCCTCGAGCTGCCGGGTGATCTGCGGGATCGTGCGTTCTGCGATCTGCTGATCGCCGACACGGTCCGCGAGCTCGGCGGCATCGACATTCTCGTCAACAACGCCGCTTACCAGGAGCACCAGCCCGAGATCACCGACATCGACGACGAGCAGTGGGATCGGACGTTCCGGACGAACATCTACGCGTGCTTCTATCTGGCGCGCGCTGCCGTCCCGCACATGCGCCCGGGCAGCGCCATCGTCAATGTCGGCTCGGTCACGGGACTCGAGGGGAAGGGGCAGCTGCTCGACTACGCGACCACGAAGGGGGCGCTGCACGCGTTCACGAAGTCGCTGGCGCAGAACCTCGTCGAGAAGGGGATTCGCGTGAACGCCGTCGCGCCTGGACCCGTCTGGACGCCGCTCAACGTGGCCGACAAGCCGGCCGGGGAAGCGGCGCAGCACGGGGCGTCGACGCCGATGGGCCGGCCCGCGCAGCCCGACGAGATCGCGCCGGCCATCGTGTTCTTCGCCTCGCCGATCGATTCGAGCTTCGTGACCGGCGAGGTGCTCAGCCTGCTCGGAGGCACCACCACGGCCGGCTGAGCCGATCTTTTCGTTCCACGTTCTTCAGGAGAGACAGTACATGGCAACAAACGTTGGTGTGATCGTTGGAAGTCTGAGCCGTCAGTCCATCAATCGTCGCCTGGCCGACGCGCTCATCGGCCTGGCCCCGGCCGACTTCAGCATGCGCATCCTGCGCATCGACGACCTGCCGCTCTACAACTACGACGACGACGCGCAGCCGGCCGAGTCGGTGAAGCGGTTCAAGCGCGAGGTGACCGGGTCGGATGCCATCGTGTTCGTCACGCCCGAGTACAACCGCTCGATTCCGGGACCGCTCAAGAACGCGCTCGATCACGCGTCGCGGCCCTACGGCCAGAGTGTCTGGGCCGGCCGCCCCGCCGGCATCATCGGCGCATCGATCGGCGCGCCGGGCACGTCGATGGCGCAGCAGCACCTGCGCAACATCCTGGCGTACCTCGACATGCCCACGCTCAACCAGCCTGAGGTATACCTGCAGGTGCAGGACGGCACGTTCGGGCCCGACGGCCGGCTCGCCGATGCCGGCGTCGAAGAGCTCCTGCGGTCGTGGATGGACCGCTTCGCGGCCTGGGTGAAGGCGCACGCGCCGCAGCACGTGTGACGCCGGGGCCCGGCCGCGCACCGAGGTGATCATGCGGCGATGGCTGGGCGTACTGGGAGTGGCGATGGCATGTGCGGCAGCGGCAGGCTGCGGTGGTCCGGCGAACCCGTCGTCGGGTGAACCACCGGCGCCCGTCGAGTCCGTCGAAGAGTGGCGGGCACGCCACGAGGCCAGCTACCGCGAACAGTACGTCCCCATCGCCGGACTGCATCCGCTCCGCGAGGGCGTCAACACGGCCGGGAGCGCGGCGTCGAACGACGTCGTGCTCCCGGCGGGCGTACCGGCCTCGATCGGGCGGTTCATCCGCGAGGGCGACCGCGTCCGCTTCGAGCCGGAGCGGGATGTCGACGTGCGGGTCGGCGACCAGCCGGTCCGCAGGCCGCTCGTGCTGGAACCCGACACCGCCGCAGAGCCGACCGAGCTGCGCATCGGCAGCGTGAGTCTCGTGGTGCACCCGAGCGGCAGCTCACCGATGCTGCGGGTCCGCGATCCCGAGGGCCCGCTGGCGCGGGGGTTCCTGGGCTTCAGCTGGTTCCCCATCGATCCGACGTACCGCGTCGTGGGCACGTTCATCGCCGACGACGAGCCGTCGGTCGTCCGCGTGCCGAACACGTTCGGCGACATCGACGAGTACCGCACCGAGGGTGTGGTCGAGTTCACCCTTCACGGACAGACGCTGCGCCTGCGGCCGTTCACCACGCGACCGAACCGGCTCTGGTTCGTGTTCCGCGACGCATCGAGCGGCGAGGAAACGTACGCCGCCGCCCGCTTTCTCTACGCCGACCTCGAAGCCGACGGGCGCGTCGCGCTCGACTTCAACCGGGCGTACAACCCGCCGTGCGCCTTCAATCCCTACACGACGTGCCCGATTCCGCTGCCCGAGAACCGGCTGCCGGTGAAGATTCTTGCGGGTGAACGGAAGTATCCCGTCGAGGTGAAGCTGCCAGGCCTCGAAGCGCCCGACCTGTGAGCGGCGCGACCGGTCGGATTTGCCGGCGGAAAGCGGGATGCCGCCGACCGGTCCTGCGCGGCATGCTGGCCATCGGAGGTTCGACGTGACGCGTGTCATCAGCCGCCCGCCGGGCAGTGCCTCGAAGGCAATCGAAGACGATCCGCGCTGGATGGCCGTCGTGCGGCGTGATCCGGCCGCCGACGGGCAGTTCTACTACGCGGTGCGGACAACCGGGATCTACTGCCGGCCGTCGTGTCCGTCGCGGCGGGCAAATCCGCGCCACGTCGAGTTGTACGGCACGCGAGAGGCAGCCGAGATGGCCGGCTTCCGGCCATGTCGGCGCTGCCGTCCCGACCTGCCGCCGCCGGTCGAACGGGCCGCGGCATCGGTCGCCAGGGCGTGCCGCGCCATCGACGCGCATGGCCGCCTCGTCGCGCTCTCGCCGTTCGCCCGGAGCGCGGGCGTAGGACTCCGCACGTTCGAGCGCCTCTTCCGCGAGCAGACGGGCCTCACGCCGCGCGCGTACGCCGCGGGCGCACGCGCCGAGCGGATGCGCTCGCAGCTGCGGACGGATCGGCGCGTCATCGACGCCGCGTTCGCGGCAGGATTCGGATCGGCGGGACGCTTCTACGCCGCGGCGGGCGCGGCGCTCGGAATGGCGCCTCGCACATACCGGCAGGGCGGGACGGGCATGACGATTCGCTGGGGGACGACCGAGACATCGCTGGGACTGGTTCTTGCCGCACAGACGGTATCGGGTGTCTGTGCCGTGATGCTGGGCGACGACGAAGCGACGCTTGTGGGCGAGCTTGCGGCGAGATTCCCGCGGGCGACGCTCGTGGCCGGCGACGCGTCGTTTGCCGCGACGCTGCGCGCGGTCGCCACCATCGTCGAAGACCCGGGCGCGCCCTGCCGGCTGCCGATCGACCTTCAGGGGACGGCGTTTCAGCGGCGTGTCTGGCGGGCGCTGCAGCAGATTCCTGCGGGCACGACGGTGACCTACGGCGAACTGGCCCGGCGGATCGGTGCCCCGAAGGCGGTTCGGGCGGTGGCGGCGGCATGTGGTGCGAACCCGGTGGCCGTGCTCGTGCCCTGCCACCGTGTGGTCGGCGCCGACGGGCGGCTGACCGGGTACCGCTGGGGGCTCGCGCGCAAGGCACGCCTGATCGAGGCCGAGGCTGCCGCTGGCGTGGCCGACACCGGCCTGGGCGGACGAGGGGAACAGACGACCAGAGCTCGAGGTTGAAACGCCGCCAGTGCGAATGCCTTCGGCGGTCGACTGCGCACGTCCAGCCTGAAAGGCCTTCGGACTCCGGTATCCCTGCTGCGACGTTCCCCGCCCGCGAGCGCGCTTGCCGGGCTCGTGGGCGGGAGTAGACTGTCGGAAAAACCCATCGACATCGGCATCCGCGGGCGGCGCGCTTCGTGCGCCGCAGCAGCGACACGACACGCAGGAGGGAAGATGAGCTTCGCCACGGAGTCCCTGCGGACGGTGGCCCTCGTGGGTCACGGCGGATCGGGCAAGACCACGCTCGCCAACGCCCTGCTGCAGAAGGCCGGGATGATCGCCCCCGGCACGACGGCAGTCGGCGACGATCCGCTCGAGAAGAGCTACGGCCACAGCCTTCAGTCGAGCATCGTGCACGTCGACTACGGCGGGACCCGCACGCACCTGATCGACACGCCCGGACATCCCGACTTCATCGGCCAGGCGATTGCGGCGCTCGACGCGGTCGAGACCGTGGCGGTCGTCGTCAACGCGCAGAGCGGGATCGAGATGGTCACGCGGCGCATGATGGAACTGGCCGCCGCCCGCCGGCTCTGCCGCATGCTCATCGTCAACCGCATCGATGCCGCCGGCGCCGATTTGTCGGGGCTCGTGACGGCACTGCAGGAAGCGTTCGGCGGCGGATGTCTGCCAGTCAACCTTCCGGCCTCGGGCGCCACGCGCGTCATCGACTGTTTCACGAACGACTCGGGCGAGGCCGACTTCCTGTCGGTGCGCGAGGTGCACCGGATGGTGCTCGAGCAGATCGTCGAGGTCGACGAGGCCGCGATGGAGCGCTATCTCGAGCAGGGTGACGTGGACCCGGCCACGCTGCATGGTCCGCTCGAGCAGGCGCTGCGCGAAGGGCACCTGATCCCGATCTGTTTCGTGTCGGCCGCCAGCGGCGTCGGTATCGGCGACCTGCTCGAGGTGTTCGCGCGCCACCTGCCGCATCCGGGTGAAGGGAACCCGCCGCTGTTCTACAAGGGAGAAGGCGAGGCGGCCGAAGAGTACCGGGCCGTGCCGGATCCGGCGCGTCATGCCATCGCGCACGTCTTCAAGATTCAGAACGATCCGTTCGTCGGCCGCATGGGCATCTTTCGCGTGTACCAGGGCACGGTGGCGCGCGACTCACAGCTGTTCGCCGGCGACGGCCGCCGCCCGTTCAAGGTGGGACACCTCTACCGCCTGCAGGGACGTGAGCACGTGGAAATCGACCGAGCGCTGCCCGGCGATATTGCCGCGATCTCGCGCGTCGAGGATCTGGCCTTCGACACCGTGCTGCACGACTCGCACGACGAAGATCACATTCACATGCGGCCGCTCGAGTTTCCGCAGCCGATGTTCGGTCTGGCGGTCCAGGCGAAGCGGCGCGGCGACGAGCAGAAGATTGCCGAGGCGCTGCAGCGGATTGCTTCCGAGGATCCGACGTTCCTCGTCGAACAGGACGGGTCAACGCACGAGACCGTGATTCGCGGCCTCGGGGAGCTGCACCTGCGCGCCGTGCTCGACCGGCTCGCGCAGGTCTACCACGTCGAGGTCGAAACGCGCCCGCCACGCATCCCGTATCGCGAAACGATTACCGTTCCGGCCGAGGGGCACGCGCGCCACAAGAAGCAGACCGGCGGCGCGGGGCAGTTCGGTGAAGTGTTCCTCCGGGTCGAGCCGCTCGAGCGCGGTGCCGGCTTCGAGTTCGTCGATCAGACGAAGGGCGGCGTCATTCCGGGACAGTTCATGCCGGCCATCGAGAAGGGCATCCGCCAGGTGCTCGCCTCGGGTGCGCTCGCCGGCTATCCCATGCAGGACATCCGCGTGGTGGTCTACGACGGCAAGCACCATCCGGTCGATTCAAAGGAAGTGGCGTTCATCGCGGCCGGGCGCAAGGCGTTTCTCGACGCGCTCAGCCGCGCCAGGCCCGTGGTGCTCGAGCCGATCGCCCGGGTCGAGATCTCCTGCCCCGACAGCGTGATGGGCGACATTACCGGCGATCTGGCGGGGCGGCGCGGGCAGGTGACGGGCACCGAGACGTCGGGGACGGGCATGTGCACAATCCGTGGCCTCGTGCCGCTCTCGGAGCTCAACGGCTACGCGAACCGTCTCAAGGCGGTGACAGCCGGACAGGGCGCCTGGTCGATGCAGCTGTCGCACTACGAAAGCGTCCCGTCGAACCTCCAGGCGCAGCTCGTTGCCGAGTACCGCGCCTCGCGCGGCCAGGACGTCGAAGAGTGAGGCGTCCACGCGCCGTTCCGCTCAGGCGGAAAACTTCGAGGAGGGGAGAAGAAAGTCGCCCTGAGGGGTGATTGCAGATTCGTGATCGTTGACTTGTCGAAGACTCGATGACCGTCACCCCGGCGCCGGGCTGGTATCGATGTTGCCCGCTCCCGGGTGTCATGTCTGTGAGGACGTCATCTATGTCATCTTTCGACTACAGCGAAGACACGCAAGCGGGGCCCCACCTACGGCGGACCATCCTGCAGACGGTTCGTTCGCTCTGGTGCCGTCACCGTCGCACGGTGACGACGCCTAAGACGCCCGACATGCCGGCGCACGCCGTCTGCCTGTCGTGTGGCTGGCGGGAGCCGCTGCTGCCGGCGGCCCCGCAGGGAACACGGACCTGGGACCTGTCGCGTGACGAGAAGCGCTATCGGCTCGAGAAGCGGCGTCGGGAGCGGATCGAGCAGCAGCGCCTGGCGGCCGAAGCGCAGCTGACGCTGCCGGCACCGGTACGGCCGGTGCGGCGGACGGCCCCCGGGCGCGCCACCGTCGTCCCGATCAAGCCGATCAAGCCGGCCGTCGGCGAGTGAGCCGGCGCCCAACGTCACACGGGTGGCCTGCAACGACGAGGGCCGCGGCAAACGGGTCGCCGCGGCCCTTTTTTCATGCCCGCGGGCCGTGCGGCTGGCGCGACGTCCGCGGTGCTGACGACGGGCAGCGGCAGTCGTGCGCGCACGACGGGGAACGAAGCCGGAACGTTCAGTAGCGGGGCACCGACGGGTCGACCCGGAGCGACCATGCCTCGATGCCGCCGGCCAGGTTGCAGAGCCGTCGGAAGCCGGCGCGCTGGAAGTACTGCGCGGCCGCCTGGCTGCGCACGCCGTGATGGCAGTAGAAGACCAGCAGCGTCTCGCGGTCGAGCGTCATCAGCTCGTCGTGCAGCGCCTCGTCGAGCAGCTCCGATCCATCGATCTTTCCGATGGCGCGTTCGGCGGGCGAGCGGACGTCGAGCAGGCGGAACTCTTCGTCGCTCGCAAGCAGTTCCTTCAACTCTTCCGGCGTGATTTCGAAGACGGGCGCCGGTGCGTTCGGGTTGTCGATCGTGAAGCCGCTCTCGCCGGTTTCGTCAGTCTCGTAGTCGAGCGTGAGGCCGTCGGCCCGGCCGACGCTGTCGGCGTCGAGCACGAGGTCGAGGCCGTTGGCCGCAACGATGCTGTCGCCCTCGCGCGGGATGTCGAGCCGCAGTTCGTACTGGAACGCGGGGGTGATGGTGAGGCGGAGGGCGGCGCCGTCGCGCGCCGCCTGGCGGACGACCGCGGCGGCCGCGTCGGTGACGTGAATGACAGGAGGCATCGTGCGATTGTGCCCCGGATTACCCCTTTCCTGCACGCGGAAAATCCCGCGTCCTGCCCCGCTGCCGCCGGCGTCAGATGCGGCTCACGAGCACGCGGTCGACGCGGTGCCCGTCCATATCGACGATTTCGAAGCGGAATCCCTGCAGCGTGAAGTGATCGCCCGTGCGCGGCACGCGGCCGAGTTCGGCCATGGTCAGGCCGCCGAGCGTGTGGTACTCGCGGCGTTCGCTCCGCGTATCGTGCAGTGTCGTCAGGCCCAGCGTGCGCGCCACGACGTCGACATCGAGCGCGCCGTCGAACAGCCACGATCCATCGTCGCGGACGACGATGAGCGGTTCGCCGTCCCGTTCGCCGGGCAGCGTGCCGACAATGGCGGCGACAACGTCCGAGAGGCTGACGACGCCATCGATGCTGCCGAATTCGTCGACGACGAGCGCCGTAGGGAGGCGGGCACGCCGGAAGTGCTCGAGCAGCGCCATGAGCGACATCGTCGCCGGCACGTAGAGCGGCGGTTCGACGAGGGCGGCCGGATCGAGCGGCCGGTCCGACAGCAGCTGTTCGAGCACGCGCCGCGAGCGGACGACGCCGGTCACGTGATCGAGGCCCCCGCGGCAGACCGGCAGGACTTCGTGGCGGCCTTCGCGCAGGCGGTCGCGATGCACGTCGGGCGGGTCGTCGAGATCGAGGTACACGACCTCGGCGCGCGGCGTGAGAATGGCACCGACGAACCGTTCGTCGAGGTTCAGGACGTTGGTGACGAGCTCCTGCTCGCGCTCCTCGAAGACGCCTTCACGCGTGCCCTGTTCGAGCAGGATGCGCATTTCCTCCATCGTGATCGCGGGTCGCGGCGTATCGGGGACGCGGACGAGGCGCAGGATCCCGTCGGTCGTCAGGCTCAGGACGTGGACGAGCGGGCGCGTGGCGGCGGCCAGCCAGTGGAGCGGCGCGGCGGTCAGGCTGGCGATTCCTTCGGGCCGCGCCATTGCGAGCCGCTTGGGGACGAGCTCGCCGAAAATGAGCGACAGGTAGCTGACCACGGCCACCATCGCGACGAGCGACAGCGGCCCGGCCCAGGGAGCGAGGGCCGGAGTCGACTCGAGCCAGCCCCGCAGACGTGCGGCGACGGCCGACTCGCCGATGGCGCCGCTCAGGATGCCGATGGCGGTGATGCCGATCTGAACGGTGGAGAGAAAGCGTGTCGGTTCGGCGGCCAGCTCGAGGGCCCGTGCCGCGCCGCGGCGCCCTTCGTCGGCCAGCTGGACCAGGCGCGCCCGGCGCGCGCTCACGACGGCGATTTCGGCCATCGACAGCAGGCCGTTGAGCAGGATCAGGGCGAGCAGCAGGACCAGATCGGCAGGCATCATGAACGGCACGGGTCGCACGTACGGCGGCGACAGACTATCGGTCCGGAGGCCGCCGGCGCCTCGGCCACTTTCCCCGCGGCACGATTTCTGCCACATTGGCGGACGTGACGGAGCAGCGCACGAGCGGCATGGATCGCATCATTACCGATTACGAAGCGTATCTGTTCAACGAAGGACGCTGGCTGCGGGCCTGGGAAAAGATGGGCGCGCGGCCGGCCGAGCGTGAGGGCCGGCGCGGCTACAGCTTCGTCGTCTGGGCGCCGAACGCGCGCGGCGTGTCGGTCGTCGGGACATTCAACGGCTGGGACGGCCGCGCCCACCCGCTGTCGCCGGTCGGCGTCAGCGGTCTCTGGGAAGGCTTCGTGCCCGACGTTGGTCCGGGCGAGCTCTACAAGTTCGAGATCAGGCCTCGATCGGGCCCGCCGTTCCTCAAGGCCGATCCGTACGCGTTGTTCGCGGAGAAGCCGCCGCACACCGCGTCGGTGACGGCCGATCTCGGCCAGTACGCCTGGCGCGATGCGGAGTGGATGGCCGCGCGGCGCGAGCGCAACCCGCTCGAGGAGCCGATGGCCATCTACGAAGTGCACGCCGGCTCGTGGCGACGCAACCCGCTCGAAGGGCACCGCTCGCTCACGTGGCGCGAACTGGCGGCCGAGCTCGTTCCCTACGTCAAGGGCATGGGCTACACGCACGTCGAGCTGCTCCCGGTGATGGAGCATCCGTTCGACGGCTCGTGGGGCTACCAGGTAACCGGCTACTTCGCGCCGACGAGCCGCTACGGCACGCCCGACGACTTCCGCTTCTTCATCGACGAGTGCCATCAGGCCGGCATCGGGGTGATTCTCGACTGGGTGCCGGGGCACTTCCCGCGCGACGACCACGGGCTGCGCCGCTTCGACGGCACCGCGCTCTACGAGCACGAAGATCCGCGCCAGGGTGAACATCGCGAGTGGGGCACGCTGATCTTCAACTACGGCCGGCACGAGGTGCGCAACTTCCTGCTGGCGAACGCGCTGTACTGGCTCGAGAGCTTCCACGTCGACGGGCTGCGCGTTGACGCGGTCGCGTCGATGATCTACCTCGACTACTCACGCGGGCCCGGCGAGTGGATTCCGAACGTCCACGGCGGCCGCGAGAACCTCGAGGCGATCGAGTTTCTGCGCGAGCTCAACGCGCTGACGCACGGCCACCATCCGGGTACGGTCACCATTGCCGAGGAATCGACCGCGTTTCCGGCCGTGAGCCGCCCGACGTGGGTGGGCGGTCTCGGGTTCACGATGAAGTGGAACATGGGCTGGATGCACGACATCCTCACCTACGTCGGCAAGGATCCGGTCTACCGCCGCTGGGAGCACCAGCACCTGACGTTCTCGATGCTCTATGCCTACAACGAGAACTTCGTGCTGCCCTTCTCGCACGACGAAGTCGTCCACGGGAAGGGATCGATGATGAACAAGATCCCCGGCGATCAGTGGCAGAAGGCCGCGACGCTGCGGGCACTCTACGCGTACATGTACGCACATCCCGGCAAGAAGCTGCTCTTCATGGGTGGGGAGTTCGGCGTCTGGCGCGAGTGGGATCACGCCGACTCGCTCGACTGGGATCTGCTCGCGCAGCCGCTGCACGGCGGGCTGCAGCGGTTCGTGCGCGACCTGAACGAGCTCTACACCCGCGAGCGGGCGCTGCACGAGGTCGACTTCGAGCCGGCCGGCTTCGAGTGGATCGACTGCAACGACCACGAATCGAGCGTCATCTCGCTCATCCGCCGCGCGAAGGACCCGCGCGACTTCGTCGTCGTGGTGCTCAACTTCACGCCCGTCGTCCGCGAGGGCTACCGGATCGGCGTGCCGGAGCCCGGTTTCTACCGGGAACTGATCAACAGCGACGCGATCTGGTACGCCGGCGGCAATGTCGGCAACCAGGGAGGCGTCTACACCGAACCGGTGGCCGCGCACGGCCACGCGCAGTCGCTGCGGCTGATGCTGCCGCCGCTCGGGGCGCTCATTCTGAAGATCGGCCGGGCGGGCTGACGTATCGGCGCACGGCAGGGCCTATCATGGGTGGGTTCCCCTGGAGTTCTCCATGCTGCGTACCCTAGCCCTGATTCTCGCTCTCGCGGCCGGCCCGGCGCCCGCCGCGCCGTCGTCTCAGCAGACGCCTGCCAATCCGCTCGGCACGGTCAAGGCCTGGAGCTGCAGCTTCGGGATCTTTGCCGTGGGGCAGTGGGACGACCCGCCGACGGTGGCCGCCGGGAAGGACGATCTGACGTTCCGCGTCGAGGCGCTCGACCTGCGTCGCGGGGCCGCGCGGATCGTGGCCGCCGGGACCACCGAGGTGACGGCCCGCCTGACCCCGACGGGCCTGAACCTCATCGAGCAGACGCCGGGCGGCAATTTCATCCTCACGACCATATTCACCTCGACCGTTGCGGCCGATACGTACCATGCGGTGCACGCACGGCACCTCGGCGACCCGTCGACGCCGCCGAGCGCGTCGCAGTTCTACGGCACCTGTACGGCCACTGAGTGAATTACGGGCACGTTCGGCTTTGACGACATCTGCACGACACCCGCTCACGTTCCTTCTCCGGCCGACCTGCCGGGCGCTGGCCTCCCTCCTGCTGGCGATGCTTCCCTTCGCAGCCGGCTGCGATCTGCTCGAGAACGGCACCGAGCCGACGCCCATCGGCCGAGAGGTGGTGTACGACGCCCTCGGCGCCAGCGACACGATCGGCTACGGCAGCAGCAATCCGTGCCTGCCGCTGATCGACTGCACCACCGGCCCCGGCTACGTGCAGCAGGTGACGCGACGGCTGCAGGCCGACGGGCGGCAGGTGTCGCTCAGGAACCACGGCTGGCCCGGTGCCGTGCTGAGCCCCGAGACCCAGGCGCTGCTGCAGTCGATGGGTGGCTGCCAGGCGCAGGGTACCGACGTCTGTCGCAACCTGCTGCTGGAAGGGGCGCCCTACGTGCGGCGCAGCGCCACGCTCGTGACGATGTTCATCGGCGCCAACGACGTCAACGCGATCGGCCGCGCCGTGCGGAGTGGCCGGACGGGCGGCCTGGATCAGGCGGCATTCATCCAGTCGCAGATCGAGAAGTTCGCGCGCGACATTCAGGAGGCCGCCACGACGATTCGCTCGCGCGCACCCGAGGCGCGACTCATCGTGCTGAACCTGCCGAACATGGCGAACACCCCGTACGCGTCCGGCTTCACGGTCGCCGAGAAGCGGGTGCTGCAGCAGCTGTCGGTGGGCTTTTCGGCCGGCATCAACGCGCTCGCCGGTCAGAACGCGGTGGTCGTCGACCTGATGTGCGACGGCAACTTCTATAACCCCGCGCTGTTTTCATCCGACGGGTTCCACCCGAACGACACGGGCTACAACTACCTCACCGAGCGCGTGTACTCGGCCGTCACGGGCAGCGTCACGGCTCCGCGCAGCAGCTGCGGCTTCATGACGGTGTTCTGACCGTCACGCGGGCGCACGTCGCGCGCCCGCTTCCGTTACAGGCGCCTGACGAAGAATCGCGTCAGGTGATAGCCGTCGATGAACTTGAAGGGCGCCTTGCCGGTCGTGTAGTGCCCGCACGGCAGGACGGCCAGATCGTGTTCGAGACCGCGCCGCCTGAACTCGTCGACGAATCGCCGCGACAGGTCGACGGGGAACGTCTGATCCCACCTGGCGTAGACGAGCAGCACGCGCCGATCGCGCACGCGCTCGATGAACGGCCACGGACTGATCGGCATCCAGCACTCGCGCAGGTCGTCGAGCGCGATGTGGCCGTCGAGGCCGGCCCGCACGTGGCGGGTCGACAGCCCGCGCCAGACGACATCGGCGAAATAGGGCGAGACGTGGTTGAAGGCGCCTGCCAGGATCCGCGGCTCGTGCGCCATCGTGAGCATGGCGAGGCACGAGCCGAGGCTCGTGCCCATGATGCCGATCCGCTCGAAGCCCTGACGCGCGAGCCAGTCGACGACGCCCTTCGCATCGAGCACGGCCTGCCGGTTCGCGTGAATCGTGCGGCCGATGTTCGAGCTCACGATGTAGTCGGCGCGGCTCAGTTCGGCGGGCCGCCGCTGATCGTGGTACGGCAGCGTGAGCCGGACGGCGGTCAGGCCGAAGCGCGCAAAGAGCTGGCAGAGGCCGACGTGTCCCTGTGCGTCGGCGTTCCACTGCGGCAGCACGACGACGGCGCGCGGCGGCTGCCCCGATGACTGGCGCTCGGGATGGAAGATGCGCGCGACGACCGTGTTGTTGACGTCCCACGGCGTCCGCAGCGCGCTCGAAAAGCGCAGCACGTCGCCGCGCAGCTCGTAGTCGTTGACCTCTGGCGCGGCAAAGAAGGCATCGGAGCCGGCAACGGCCCGCCGGGCGAACTCCTGAATCGTCTCGAGCGGACGCCCGTTGTCGGGCGCGTCGATCCAGTCGAGTCCCCACTCAAACGGCCGGACGACGCGGTTGGTGTCGACCGACGCAAGGCGGCGCTCCCAGATGTCGAACAGTGAACCGATCATGCAAACGCGACGGAATCAGACGGCGAGGCAGTCTTCGACGCCGGCGGCGACCTCGAGCAGCTCCCGCGTCCGCCCGGTGCGGCCGACGAGCTGCAGCCCGACGGGCAGCCCGCCCGACGCGATCGGCAGGCTGATGGCGGGCTGACCACCGATGTTGAAGAGCTGCGTGTGCTTGAGCATGGCGCTGCGGACCGGCAGCGTCACGCCATCGATTTCAATCTCCTGCACGCCCAGCACGGGTGCCGTGATGGGCAGCGTCGGCAGCACGAGCGCGTCGGCCGTGTCGAGCAGGGCGTCGATCCGGGCCGCGAAGCGTCGGCACGCCTCGAGTCCTTCGAGGTAGTCCACGGCCGCGATCGTGCGGCCGTGCAGGATGCGCTCGCGCACGGCGGGCGAGTACCGGTCGCCGCGCTCGTCGATCAGCCGTCGGTGCCAGTGCGCGGCTTCCGGCAGCACGATATCGACGTACGTCTTCGCGATCGTGTCGGTGCCGTCGACGTGTCCGTCGGCGATCGACGCGCCGGCCGCGGCGAGCCTGACCAGCGCGCGCTCGAAGGCGTGGCGCACATCGGGCTCGAGCGGCGTTTCGAAGTACCCGCGGAGGCGCAGGAGTCGGAGGCCGGCCGGGGCGCGGCGATCGACGTCCTCGATCGGCCGGCCGACCAGGACCTGCCAGACCCACGCGGCGTCCTGCACCGACAGCGCGAGCGGGCCGGCGTGATCGAGCGTTCGGCTGAGCGGCACCAGGCCGTCGGTCGGCACGTCGCCGCGCGACGGCTTGAGGCCGACGATGCCGCACGCGGCGGCCGGAATCCGGATCGATCCGCCGGTGTCGGTGCCGATTGAGGCCACGCTCATGCCGGTGAGGACGGCCGCGGCCGAGCCCCCGCTCGATCCGCCCGGCGAGCGGGTCAGATCATGCGGGTTGCGGACCGGGCCGAAGCCGGAGTCCTCGCTGGTGGTGCCGAGGGCGAACTCGTGCAGGTTCGTCCGGCCGATCAGCACCGCACCGGCGGCGCGCAGCCTGGCGACGAGCGGAGCGTCCGTGCGCGGCCGTCGATCGTCGAGCGCACGCGATCCCGCGGTGTTCGGCACGCCGGCCTCATCAATCAGGTCCTTGAGCGAGATCGGAATGCCGTGGAGCGGACCGCGATCACGGCCGGCGGCCAGCTCGCGGTCGGCCGCGTCGGCGGCCTGACGCGCGGCGGCTTCGTGGACGAGCGTGAAGGCGTTCGTGGCCTCGCCGTGCCGGGCAATCGCGGCGAGACAGGCTTCGGTCAGCTCGCGCGCCGTCGCCTCGCCGCGGCGCAGCCGCGTCGCCGCATCGGCAATGGTCGCCGTGGAGAACGGCTTCATGGCGCGCCGCGCCCCTCCGGCGGCGAGAGCAGGCCGCGCGCCCGCATCCAGGCAGAGAGCAGCTCGGGCCAGGCGTGCAGCACGGGATGGTTCAGGGCAAGTCCCACGCCGTGCGGGCCCGGCTCGAAGATGTGCAGCTCGGCGGGCACGCCGGCCCGGCGCAGGGCCAGGTAGTACTGCACGCTGTTCTCGGGCGGCACGCCGGTGTCGGCGTTCGTGTGAAAGAGGAACGTCGGCGGCGTGTCGGGCCGGACCTGCGTGTCGTTCGACAGGCTCGCCCGAAGCTCGGCCGGCGCATCGTCGCCGAGCAGGCTGCGGAACGAGCCCTGATGGGCGAACGGTGCCGACGACACGATGACCGGGTAGCAGAGCACGACGAAGTCGGGACGGCTGCTCACGCGGTCGATCGGATCGGGCGCGGTCGCGTCGCCCGCGTCGAAGCGGGTCGCGACGGTCGAGGCGAGGTGCCCGCCGGCCGAAAAGCCGAGAATGCCGATGCGGTCGGGGTCGATGCCGAATTCAGCCGCCCGACTGCGGACGAGCCTGACGGCACGAAGCGCATCGCCGAGCGGCACGGGATGCCGGTAGGTCGAACCGTGGCGATAGCGCAGGACGAAGGCCGTGATGCCCTGGGCGTTGAACCAGTTCGCCACCTGGCGGCCCTCGTGGTTCATCGCGAGGGTGCTGTAGCCGCCGCCCGGAAACACGATGACGGCCGTCCGCGTCGTGTTCAGGCCCGGGCTGTAGTGCGTAAGGGTCGGAATGTCGGCCGGGTCCGTGCCCTGCGCGTGCGGCACGTCGCCGTCCCACAGCCGGATGACGGTCGGCTCGACGCCGGCGAAGACGCTGCCGGTCTGCGGCGTCCGGGGCTGCGCAGTCGAGGCGCCCGCGCCGGCGACGAGGAACAGGGCCGCGAGCGCGGCGGCGGCCGCTGCACGGCGTGCTGGACTCACCCGCGTGAACTTCTTACTATTCATGCGAATACCTCCGACGGCCGGATCGACCGTGAGAGTGTATCGCAGCGCTCGTTCCGGCAGGCGGCTCCCCGGCGATACGACCCGACATGAGAGACATCGCACCCGCCGTTCTCGTTCTGCTGCTCTTCGTCTGTTCACCTGCCGCGGCTGCACAGCGCCAGTCAGGCACAGGAGTCGTGGTTGATGCCTCGGGCGGCGCCGTCGCCGGCGCGACGGTGGTGGTCCGCCAGCCGCCGGCCCCCGAACAGCGGGTGGTCACCGGACCCGACGGACGCTTCACGTTCTTCTTCGTGGGCGGCGCCGTGCCGGTCGATGTCGTGGTCCGTGCGCCGGGCTTCGGCGAGGTGCGACGCGCGGTGATGCCGGCCGAGGTTGCCGGGCCTGTCCGGATCGTTGTCGAACCGTCGGGCATCGAAGAGACCGTCACGGTGACGCCCGGGCGGGCCGAGCTCCGGCTGGGCAGCGTGCCGGCGAGCGTGAACGTGCTGGCCGGTGAGGAGATCCGCCGCTCGGCCGCGCCGCTGGCCGACGACGTGCTGCGGCAGCTGCCGTCGTTCAGCCTGTTCCGTCGCACGAGCAGCCTGTCGTCGCACCCGACGGCGCAGGGCGTGTCGCTGCGCGGCATCGGCCCCTCGGGCGTGAGTCGGACGCTGGTGCTGCTCGACGGTGTGCCGTTCAACGACCCGTTCGGCGGCTGGGTCCACTGGACGCGCGTGCCGCTCGAGGCCGCCGATCGCATCGAGGTGGTCGACGGTGCGACGTCGAGCCTGTACGGCAACTACGCGATGGGCGGCGTCATCAACATCGTGACGCGGCCGCCGCAGCCGCGGAGCGTCGAGCTGCGGACGCAGTACGGCAGTCTCAACAGCCCGAAGTTCGACCTGCGGGCCTCCGACGTCTGGGGACGCGCCTCGGCGAGCGTCGACGTGAGTGCGTTCGATACCGAAGGTTTCGTGCCGGTCGCGCCCGAAGAGCGGGGGCCGGTCGACACGCGCGCGGCCGTACAGTTCGCCAACGTCAACGCGCGCCTGCAGTACCAGCTGTCGGACGACGTGCAGGCCTTCGTGCAGGGGGGCTATTTCCGCGAGGATCGTGACAATGGCAAGGTGAGCACGATCAATGGCGAGCCCGAAGCCAACGCCACGCGCTGGCGGACGATGAGCGCCGGCTTCCGGGCACGGCTGGCCGGCGGCGACGACGTCCAGGCGCGGGTGTTCGTCGATGCCGAGACGTTCCGCAGCAATTTCCTCGCGGTGACCGATGCCACCGGTGCGCGCAGCGCCAGCCGCATGTCGCTCGCGCAGCGCGTGCCGACGACGGCCTGGGGGGCCTCGGCGCAGTGGGCGCGCGCCGTTTCGCCCCGGCACGCCCTGTCGGCCGGCCTCGACTGGCGCCGGGTCACCGGCGAAAGCCAGGAGCAGGTCCTCGACTTCGCCCGCGGCGAGACGCCCGTCACGCTCCGCGAGTCGGGCGGCCGTCAGCACAGCGTCGGCTTTTACGTGCAGGACATCGTCTCGGTGACCGACGCGCTGACGCTCACGCTGAGCGGCCGGCTCGACCACTGGCGCAACGTCGACGGCCACAACATCGAGGTGTCGGCCTCGACCGGTGAGCCGACGGCCGGCCACGACCCGGCGCTGCCGTCGCGCAGCGATACGGTCTTCAGCCCGCGCATCGCGGCGCTTTACGCCGTCACGGACCGGCTGAGCGTGTGGGGCAGCTTCGGCACGGGATTCCGTGCGCCGACGCTCAACGAGCTGTATCGCCAGTTCCGCGTCGGCAGCGTCGTGACACTCGCCAATGTCGAGCTGGGACCCGAGCGGCTCGTCGGCGGCGAAGCCGGCGTCCGGTTCTCGCCGGCGTCGTCGGTCAGCCTGCGCGCGACCTGGTTCGACAACCGCGTGACCGATCCCGTGTCGAACGTGACGATCGACACGACGCCGGCGCTCGTGACGCAGCAGCGGCAGAACCTCGGCAGCACGCACATCTACGGCCTGCAGACCGACGCCGAGTGGCGCCTGTCGCCCGCGTGGCGCGTGTCGGCGGCCTACCTGTACAGCCACGCCACGGTCACCGCGTTCGACGCCAATCCGTCGATCGTCGGCAACTTCCTGCCGCAGGTGCCGCGCCATCGGGCGTCGTTCGACGTGACGTTCACCGATCCGCGGCTGTTCGACCTGACCGTCGACGTGCAGGCGATCGGCTCGCAGTTCGACGACGACCAGAACACGCGGAGCGTGCCGGGCTACTCGACGCCGGGCCTGCCGCGGTATGCCGTGGTGTCGCTGCTGGCCTCGCGGCGGCTGAGCGAGACGCTCGACGTCTTTGCCGGCGCGCAGAACCTTTTCGATCAGCGCTACTACGTGGGGACGCTGCCGACGACCATCGGCACGCCGCGCATGGTCAGCGTCGGCGTGCGGATTCGGGTCGCGGGGCGCTGACCCCGGCTCAGCGCCGGGCCTGCGCTTCGACGGCGGCAATCGCCCGCTCGAACTCGGCGTACGGCAGCGCGCCGCTCAGCGCCTGAACGAGCCGGACCTGGTCCGTTTCGGGATTGCGGATGCCGATGAAGAACGAGGGCGTGCCGCTGGCGCCGAGGGTCACGGCCGTCTGGACCGAGTCGCGCACGGCGGGCAGTGTCCGGGCGCTCGCGACGCATTCGCGGAACGGGTCCAGCTCGACGCCGGCCTCGCGCGCGTGTGCCTCGATCTGCTCCATCGTGTGTGTGCCGGCCGGGCCGAACATCCGCACGTGCAGCTCCCAGAACCGCCCCTGCTCGGCCGCGCAGCGCGTGGCCTGATGCGCGAGCACGGCGTCGGGATGCAGCTGCTCGATGGGGAAGTCACGGAAGACGTACTGGATGCGCCCCGTTTCGATCAGCTTCTCGTTGATCTCGGGCATCGTCTGCGTGAAGTGGCGGATACAGAAGGGGCACTCGTAGTCCGAGAACTCGATCAGCGTGACGACGGCCTCGTCGGCACCGAGCGCCGGGTCGCCCGAGACGTCGAGCGACGTGCTGCCGCGCACGGCATCGACGAACTCGGCGAGCTCCCGCTGCTCGGCCCGGATGACCGCCAGTTCGGAGCGCACCTGCCACCACAGCCCGACGGTCGCGGCAAGACAGAGAAGCGGTACGACGATCGTCCACGACGGCGACCGCGGCGGCACGGCGCCCCCCTGGCCGGCCGGCGCCGGCGGCATCGACGGTTCCTGCATGATTCTTCCTTTTCCGGCGCCGGTCGTTTGCACGGGCGCTCACGGGGATTGTACGCTCGTGCCGCATGCGACGGACACGCATCCTCGCCACGATAGGTCCCGCTTCGCAGTCGGCCGACGTCATCGCCGCGCTCCTCGCGGCCGGCGTCGACGCCTTCCGCCTGAACTTCTCGCACGGCACGCACAGCGAACATGCCGAGCTGTGTCGCCGCATCCGTGAGGTTTCCGAGGCGGCCGGCCGCGACACCACGATCCTGCAGGACCTGAGCGGTCCGAAGATCCGCACCGGCCGGCTCGCCGGGCCAATGACGCTCGAGGCAGGCTCGCTGCTGACCATCGAGCGGGGCGACTTCGTCGGCGGCAGCGGCCGGGTGTCGTGCAGCTTCGAGGCGCTGTTCGCATCGGTCGACGCCGGCGATCGCCTGCTCATCGACGACGGGCGGCTCGAGCTCGATGTCGAGAGCGTGACGGCCGATCGCATCACGGCGCGCGTGCTTGCCGGCGGCGTGCTGACGTCGTCGAAGGGGATCAACGTGCCGACGGCCACGCTGCGGACCTCGGCGCTCACCGGGAAGGACCGCGCCGATCTGGTGGCCGGCATCGCGATGGGTGTCGACATGGTGGCCGTCAGCTTCGTCCAGTCGGCGCAGGATCTCGTCGATGCCCGGCAGGCGGCTGCCGAGGCGGGCGCCCCGAACATCCCCCTCGTCGCGAAGATCGAGAAGCCGCAGGCGATCGAGCGGATCGACGAGATTCTCGAAGTGGCGAACGCCCTGATGATCGCGCGCGGCGACCTGGGCGTCGAGATCCCGCTCGAGCAGGTGCCGGCCGTGCAGCGGCGCATCGTCCAGATGGCGCGCCACCGCGGCGTGCCGGTGATCCTCGCGACCCAGGTGCTCGAATCGATGCGCACCGAGCCGCGACCGACGCGCGCGGAGGTGACCGACGCGGCGCACGCGGTGGCCGAGCGCGTCGACACGATCATGCTCGCCGGCGAGACGGCCGCCGGGCTCTATCCGGTGCGCGCCGTCCAGGTGCTCGACTCGATCATCCGGGAGACCGAGAAGGCGCACACCGGATCGGAGCGCATCGTGCCGCAGAACGCGCACTGGAGCGCGCACAGCCGCGCCCTGTGCGAAGCGGCCGTGGCGCTCGCCGACAGCGTCGGCGCGACCGCTATCGTCGCCATGACGCGCGCCGGCAAGACCGCACACCTGCTCGCCGCGATGCGGCCGTCGGCGCGCATCCTTGCCGTGACCCCGGAACGATCCGTGGCCGCGAGTTTCGCCGTGCTCTGGGGCGTGACGCCGGTCGTGACCAACCATCGCGCCATCGGCGCCGTGCGCCGTTACCTGCTGGCGGGCAAGTACGTGTCGGAGGGCGAGGTGATCGTGTTCGTATCGGCGCACTCGACACTCGGACACGAGAACATCAACTTCGTGCACGTCGAGCGCGTCTGAAGCGGCGTGCTGCTGCCGCCCCGGGGCGGGGCAGGCGCGTCGGGTGTGGCGATCGGAGCGCGGAAACAGCGTCGCGACGCCGCGGTCGCCGGCTCTCAGGAGCCGCTGTCTTCGGCGTACCGTTTGAGCGCGATGAGCGACACCTGCCAGCCCCGCGCGGTCACCGCGTAGTAGCGGCGCCAGCGCGGCGACGGTTCGTAGCCGTCCTGCCGCACGTGCAGGCGGCAGCCTTCGGGATCGGGCCGGCACGTCACCTCGAAGACCATCGGCCCGATCGGTTCGCCCTGCGGGGGGACCCAGTAGGCATCGGCCACCAGGAACTGGTGCCCGGGCCGCACTTCGACCACCGTGCCGTGAAAGACACCGCCGAGCGTGCCGAGCACGTCGTCGCGGTACGGCGTCGGCGCCCATTCCACGGCGTAGACACCCAGCGCGACCGGTGTCGTCACCGAGCGGACGACCTGCCACCAGGCCCGCAGCGCTTCCGGGCGGAAGAAGCACTCGAAGACCGTGGCCGGCGTCGCGGCAATGACGATGTTCTGCTCGAATCGCTCGTCGGGCTCTGGCTGGGTCCTGCGCACGGGAACCTCGCGTCAGTAGATCAGGAACCGGGAACGAATCTCGTTGAAGGCCGCTACCGGTTCCCGCCATCCCGCCGCAATGTCGGCGGCATCGTCGCCCAGCTCGAGCCGTTCGCGGACTTCCGACGATCCGCACAGGATGTCGATGGGTGCAAGCAGGTATTCGTACTCGTACGGCGGCTCGCGCCATGCGAAGTGGTCGGGTCCCATGGTGCGGAACGTCTGCAGCAGCGCGACGCCGGTCTCGACCGGACGGAAGCTGCGGCGGTCGGTGACGTGCAGCTGGCAGCCGCCGCAGGGCGTGCCGACGTGCTTGTGGAACGTCGGCTCGAACAGCGCGGGCCGGAAGTAGACGCCCGGCAGGCCGCGCGCGTTCATGCGCGCGGCGAACGTCTCGGGATCGATCCAGGGGGCGCCGACCAGCTCGAACGGCCGCGTGGTCCCGCGTCCCTCCGAGACGTTGGTGCCCTCGAACAGGACCGTGCCCGGATAGACGATGGCGCTGTCGAGCGTCGGGATGTTGGGTGAGGGCAGCACCCACGGCAGCCCGGTTTCATCGAAGTAACTCTCGCGTCGCCAGGCCGGCATGGCGACGACCTCGAGCTTGGCGCCAATCCCGAAATGTTCGTTGAACAGCCGCGCCAGCTCGCCGATCGTCATCCCGTGCCGCATGGGGATCGGAAACTGGCCGACGAACGACTCGAACCCCGGCTCGAGCATCGGCCCTTCGACGGCGACGCCGCCGATCGGGTTCGGCCGGTCGCATACGATGACCGGCACGCCGTGCCGGCGACCGGCGCGCAGGCAGTTGGCCATCGTGTAGATGTAGGTGTAGATGCGCGTCCCGACGTCCTGCAGGTCGATGACGAGGGCGTCGAGGCCTTCGAGCATCTCCGCGGTCGGCTCGCGGGTCTCGCTGTAGAGCGAATAGATCGGGATGCGGCGCCGGCGATCCTCGGCGTGCGCCGACTCGATCATGTTCTCCTGCAGGTCGGCGCGGAAGCCGTGCTGCGGGCCGAAGATGGCGCCCACGCGCACGCCCGCCGCCTCGGCACGATCGACCACGTGCTCGAAACGCGCGTTGATCGACGCCGGGTTGCAGACGAGACCGATCGTGCGGTCGCGCAGCAGGTCGCGTTCGAAGAGGACGTCGGAGCCGAGCTGGAAGGACGAAGCCACGGACCGCAATCATACCGGACGACGAAGCGCGATGCCGGACCCGTCGGCCGCGCGGCCTCGTCGGGCGGGCACGTCCGGAGGCCGCGGCGGTTCAGCCCGCTGCGGCGGAGGCGCGCTCGATGATCGCCCGCAGGTCGACCGGACGGCCCTTCAGGAACCGGCCCCACAGATCGCCCACGCGACGGAAGCGGTCCGGTGCGGTGCGGATCGTGAAATCGCGCGGGTCGATGCCGTCGGCGACTTCCTTCCACGTCAGCGGCGTCGACACGCCCGCGTACTCGCTCGCCCGCGCCGAGTACGCGGCTGCCAGCGTCTTGCCGAGGATGTTCTGCAGGAAGTCGACGTACACGGTGCCGCGTCGCCGCTTCTTCACCGGGCGTTCCACCGTCGCGATGCGCGGGTGCGCCTCGGCGACCGTCGTCGCGATGAGCCGGCAGAGCAGCTGTGCCGTCTCGTAGGTCGTGCCGGGCGGCAGCCGGATGTAGATGTGCAGCCCGCTTGCCCCCGATGTTTTCGGGGCGGCCGGAATCCGGTAGCGATCCAGCTCGGCTTTGACGAGCCGGGCCACCTCGAGCACCGTCCGGAAACTGGTCCCGTCGCCGGGATCGAGGTCGATGGCCGCGTAGTCGGGGTGAAAGGGATCGTCGACGCGCGAGAACCACGGATCCTGCGAGATGGCCGCGAGCTGCGTCATGTAGAGCAGCGTCGTGAGCGATCCCCCGATGAGCCGCTCGCGCGGCCCGTCCTTGTCGGGCGGATCGGCCTCGGGCGGCAGGATCTCGCGCCGCACGCCGGGCGGCGGCGTCTCCGGATGCTTCTGCTGATAGAAGGCATGGCGCGTCACGCCGTTCGGGAACCGCCGCATCACGAGCGGTCGATCCGCCACGACCGGCAGGATGAGGTCGGCAACCGTCGCGTAATAGCGCAGCAGCTCGCCCTTGGTGATCCCGAGGTCGGGCCAGAAGACCTTCGAAAGGTTCGTCACGCGCAGGCGGTCGCCGTTCGGCAGCAGCAGGTCGCCGTCCTTCCTGGCTTCCTCGAGCGCGAGCAGCTGATCGACGACCGAACCGTCGGCGGCCGGGTCGACGCGGTGCACCGGGCGCTTGCGGTAGCGGCCGGTCTTTGCCGGGACGACCGGCGGCCGGGCAGCGGGTCCACCGGTTTCACGCACGACGTCGCGCGGCTTCCTGTCGTCGCGCAGACCGAGAAAGACGGGCTGGCGCAGCAGGCCCTCGCTCGTCCACTCGGTGAAGCGCACCTGCACGACCAGCCGAGGCTCGACCCAGTGGGGCTTTTCCATCGCCTTCACCGGGCCGCTGAACGGGCTCGTGCGGCGTTCGAGCGGCGCCAGCAGCGCCGCGATGCGTTCCAGGTCGTCGGCCGTAAAGCCCGTGCCGACGTGTCCGGCCCACACCAGCCTGTCGTCGTCGTAGTAGCCGAGCAGCAGCGATCCGAAGTGCTTGCGCGACTGCCGCGGCTCGGTCCAGCCGCCGACGACGAACTCCTGTTCGGCGAGCAGCTTGAGCTTGCGCCACGCCGGCGTGCGGCGGCCCGAGCGGTACACCGAACTGCCGTCCTTGACGATCAGGCCCTCCCAGCCTTCCCGGCGCGCGCGCGCGAGCATCTCGCGGCCGTCCTCGAGGGCAATCTCGCTCAGCAGGACGATCGGCCGGCGGCTGCGCGTGCGGGGTACGACCTTCTGCAGGCGGAGGCGTCGCGCGGCGTACGGCAGGCTGCGCAGATCCTCCTTTCCGTCGCGGAGCAGATCGAACGCGATGAAGACGGCCGGCTGGGCGCGTTCGGCGTCGAGGATCGCTTTCGGGTCGGTCAGGTGGATCCGGCCCTGGATGTGCTGGAATCCCAGCGGACGCCAGTCCTCGTCGACGGCGACGATTTCACCGTCGATGAGGAGCGGGCGTCCCGCGCGGCGGCCCAGCTGCTCGAGCGCCTTCGCGATGGCCGGGAACTGCGCGTGCTTTTCGTTACCGTTGCGGGAGTAGAGGGCGACGCGCACGTTCTTCTTCGCGTCGACCTCGATGGCCGCCAGCGCGCGGATGCCGTCGTACTTGGGTTCGTAGACGAGGCCGTGACCGGTGACCGGCGGCTCGCTGAGCGAGGCGAGCATCGGCCGGACGTTTGACATCGGTTCGCGCCAACGGACCATCATGGGTGCGCCGGGTCGGATGGTGCCGCGTGCGGCGCCCGGTATTCCTTCCGGGCGCGCGTCGTGAGCCCGCGCTCCTTGACCCGCACGTCGACCTCGTGGACCTTGCCGTCGCGCGCCGGGAGGTCGTAGCCGATCAGGTACTGCCGGTGCAGCTCGTCGGCGACTTCCGTGAAGGCGGCCGCCAGATCGTGGCTCGCGCGCAGTTCCCGATAGCCGCCGCCCGAATGTTCGGCCACGCGTGCAAGGCCGGGATCGGGCATGTCAGCGGCCAGGTACGACTGCATGGCGCCGCGGCCGACGCCGATCGGGGGCCGCGGCCCGCGGCTGTACATGCCGATGGCGTAGATCATCACGTCGCGATCGCGCGCCCTCTCGATCACTTCGACCTGGCTGACCTGCCGGTTGCGGAAGCCCCACACGCCGCTGTCGCGCCCGTCGCTCAGGACCAGGACGACGCGCCGCGCTTCACTGCCGCTGTCGAAGGCGTCGATCGCCCGGCTGAGCGCCTGCCAGAGCGGCGTCGGCGCGTCCGGTTCGATGACGTCGGGCAATGCGGCCGCGAGCGCGGCGATGTCGTTCGTGAAGTCGTCGCTGATCTCGACCTCGCGCCCGAACGTGCCGATGCGCACGCGGTCGGCGGGGTTGAGCCGCTGGAACAGGGCCGTCGACGCCGCGCGCAGCAGCGGCAGGTTTCCCACCATGCTGCCCGACACATCGAGCATGACGACGAGCTCGATGGGCTGCGGCGAGTTGTCGAACAGCGTAATCGGCTGCGGCCGGCCGTTGTCGCGGACCTCGAACTGGTCGGCGGTCAGGTCGGTGACGAGCCGGCCGTTGCGGTCGCTCACGGTCACGAAGAGCCGTACGACGTCTTCGACGCCGCGGAAGACCGGCGGCTGCTGCGCACTCGGGCCGGCAAGGGCCGTACACACGATCAGCAGGGCTCCGATACACCATCGAGCCATCCGTGTCGTTCTCCTTTCCGGCAGGCCCACGGGCATGTCGACTCATACCACGAACGGCGTGCGCGCGGGAGTAAGATCACCGTTCTGGAGCGTTCCGTGCCGAAGCCGTCCCCCGCCCGTCCGTCGCTCGTCGGCGAGCTCGATGCCGCCGTTCGTGAGGTCGAGCCGCGTATCGTCGCGATTCGCCATCACCTGCACCGGTACCCGGAGCTGTCGAATCGCGAGTTCCGGACGGCCGAGCTCATTGCGCGCCACCTGCGCGAGCTCGACATCGAGGTGCGCGAGCGGATTGCGCACACGGGCGTGCTCGGCATTCTGCGCGGCCGGCGGCCCGGCCCGGTCGTGGCCGTCCGCGCCGACATGGACGCGCTGCCGGTCACCGAGGAAACCGACCTGCCGTACCGTTCCACCGAGCGCGCCATCGTCGACGGACAGGAGGTCGGGGTCATGCACGCCTGCGGCCACGACGTGCACATGGCCGTGGCGCTCGGCCTGGCGACAGTGCTTGCACCGCGCCGCGACCGGCTTGCCGGCACGGTGCTGTTCGTCTTCCAGCCCTGCGAGGAGGGGGCGCCGGCCGGCGAAACCGGCGGCGCCTGGCTCATGCTCAACGAGGGCGTCTTCGACGAGATCCGGCCGTCGGCCATCTTCGGCCTGCACACCGACAGCGAGATGCCCGTCGGCACGGTCGGCTATACGCCGGGGCCGACCAACGCGTCGAGCGACAACTTCCGTATCAGGCTCGTCGGCCGCTCAGCCCATGCCGCCTGGCCGCACCTGGGTGTCGACCCGATCGTGATGGGGGCGCAGGCGGTGCTCGCGCTGCAGACGATCCGCTCGCGAACGCTTTCGCCGTACGAGCCGAGTGTCATTTCCGTCACGAAGTTCCACGGTGGCGTCCGCGACAACATCGGGCCCGACGAGGTGGTGCTCGAGGGCACGGTGCGCCTGTTCGACGAGGCGGTGCGCGACCGGGTCGAACAGCGGTTCCACGAGATTCTCGACGGCATCGCCCGGGCGGCCGGCGGCCAGTACGAGCTGGAGTACATCCGGAGGAATCCCGTCAACGTGAACGACGAGGCGCTGCTCGCCCGCATGATGCCGTCGCTCGAGGCGGCGGTCGGGCGTGAGAACGTCCATCAGAAGCTCCCCTGGATGGCCGCCGAGGACTTCGGCTGGTTTGCCCGCGAGGTCCCGGCCCTCTTCCTTCACCTGGGTACCCTGGCGCCCGGCACGACGTCGGGCAACCACCACACGCCCACCTTCCGCGCCGACGACAGCGCGATCGCGGTCGGGATGCGGCTGCTCGGCCGGATGGTGGTCGACTATGTCGAGCAGGCCTGAGCGTCCGGGGGTGTCGATCCCCGGCGTCCGGGCCGATAGCAGGTAACGGCGCCGGATCGGGCCCGGCCCGAGGCGCAGGGGAGACGCACGATGGCGGCACGAGCAACCTGGAAGGGACACCTCAAGATCAGCCTGGTCAACATCCCGATTCGCGTCTTCCCGGCAACCGACCCGGCGGCGACCATCAGCTTCAACCAGCTGCACCGCGAGTGCGGGACCCGCATCCAGCAGAAGAAGTGGTGTCCGACCTGCGAGGTCGAGGTCTCGAACGCCGATATCGTGAAGGGCTACGAGTTCGAGAAGGGGCGCTACGTCACGCTCGAAGAGGAAGACATCGCGAAGGTCCGTCCCGCCTCGACGCGGGTGATTAGCGTGATGCAGTTTGCCGACGCCTCGACCATCGACCCGATCTACGTCGAGCGCCCGTACTACCTGGCGCCCGACGGGCAGGTGGCCGCCGAGGCGTTCGCGGTCATGAGGGAAGGGATGGCCGGCCGTGCTGCCATCGGCAAGCTGGCGCTCTACGGGCGCGAGTACCTGGTGGCGATCCAGCCGCGCGAGGCCGGCCTGGTCATGTTCACGCTCCGTCAGGCGTCGGAGGTGCGCGCGATGAGCGCCATCGACGAGCTGAAGCTGGTGCCGAAGTCGGTCAGGCCCGAAGAGGTGAAGCTCGCGAAGCAGGTGATCAGCAGCTTCGAGGGCGAGGGCGACCTGACGCAGTACCGCGACGAGTACCAGGCCGAGCTCCGACGCGTGATCGACGCCAAGATCGCGGGCGAGGACGTGGTCGAGACCGAGGAAGAGGCGCCGCCAAAGGTGGTCAACCTCATGGAAGCGCTCCGACAGAGCCTCGAGCGCGTGTCGGCCGAGAAGAAGAAGACGGCGAAGATTACGCGCCCGCGCGCCGCGCGGAACGGACGCACGGCCGCCCCGAAGCGGCGCGCCCGCTGAAGGGCGTCACCTCACGGCAGCGGCGCAATCGGCATGGCCGCTTCCGGCGGCGTGTCGACGACCGGCACCGCGTCGTCGGGCGTCTCGCGCAGCGGGCTCCACGGTCGCAGCCGGATCCTGAAAATCGCGTCGACTTCCTCGGGGGCCGGCACCGGTCGCGGACCGAGCGGCGTGCCGCGATCGAGCACCGGTCGCGGCGGCACGGGCGCAGCCGACAGGGCGCCGTCGTCGTGCACGTCCCACGACCAGGCCACGTACCCGATTGCTCCAACGATCACGACGACCGCTGCCGCGAGCGCGAGCCGGCGCGCCAGCGCGCCTTCCCTCGGCTTTTCGACGCCGAAGCTCGTGAAGACCTCTGCCGACGACGTGTCGGACCTGTCGGCGGACTCTGCGGGGGACGCAGCGCCCGGCCTCGACCACATCCCGGCCGCAGGCTCGGCACTTGTCGCCACGGCTTCCGCCGCCTTCGCGCCAGTCGCCGACGGTGATGCGTCGCTCGCGGAGGCCGCGGATGCCCCGCTTCGCGCAACTGCCGCAGCGGCCGCAGCGGTAGCGGCAACTCCAGCGGCGACGGACCGTGTGGCCGTCGACGGCTGCGACGGCACAGTCGTCGCGGCCGGAGCCGCCGACGCGCCCGACGCCGTACCCGGCATCGCTGCACCGGCCGGAGCGACCGGCGCCGCAGGTTGATCCGCGCCGGCCGACGACGCGGGCGAAGCCGAGGGCCGCGCCGGCTCGCTGACTGGAGCGTCCGGTTCAGAGCGGAAGACTTCCGTGACGTCGCCGATGTCGCTCTTTGCCGGCGGGCCCGGTACGGGCGGGCGGGCGAGTGGCGATGCCGCGACGGGCAGGCGGACGGTTTCGGCCTGGGAATCTGCGGCCGTCTCTGCGCGCGTGGCAGGCGCCTCCGCCGCGCGTGAGACGACGCGATCGGATGGCGGCGCGGCCAGATCGGGCCGCGTCCCGCCGACGGGCATCGGCGGATGCGTCGTCGCCGGCCCGTATCCCGAGACCTGTGGCGCAGCCGGCGCTGGCGACCCGGCCGACGGTTCCGTCGCGGGTGTCGCGGCTGCCGGCCGTGCCGATGGCGGCACCCTGGACGCAGGTCCTGCGGACGACGGCGTGTCGGCTGTCGTCGGGCGCGTGCTGACGGGGGCCGCGACAGGCGGCGGGGGCGGGACCGGCGCGGCTGCAGGCGTCGGTTTCGGCTCGGGGACGACCGGCAGCGGATCGTGCACGCCGGCCAGGGCCCGCGCCGCGCGCTTCACCAGCTCACCGGTAATCGTCGTGGCGCCTTCGATCCGCCCTTCCTGCAGCGCGCGATCGCAGAGCACGTTGATGCGGCGCGGCAGGCCGCGCGACAGATCGGCGATGGCCTGCATGGCCGCCGCGTCGAAGCGGACGACACCGGAGCCGCCCGCGACGCCCAGCCGATGCTGGATGTACCCCGGGATTTCCTCGGGCGGCAGCGCCGTCAGCTCGACGCGTCGTGTGATGCGTTCGTTGAGTGCCAGCAGGGCGTCGGCCTTGATCGTCTCGAGCAGCGAGGGCTGGCCGCAGAGCACGACCTGCAGCAGGCGGCGACCGTGATCTTCGAGGCTCGTCAGGACGCGCACCTGATCGAGCACGGCGGGCGTGAGCGACTGCGCTTCGTCGAGCACGAGCACCGCCTGGCTGCCGAGCGGCACGAGCGAGCGCAGGAACGACTCGAGCGTATCGAGCAGCTGCGGCACGTCGGCCGTGGCCAGCCCGCCGCGGCGGAGCTCCTCGTGCGAGACCAGGCCGAAGTCGCGCAGGATGATGCGCAGCACCTCGGCGCCGGTCATGTACGGGTTGAGGATGATCGCCGAGAACGTGCGGTCGCCGAGCGCATCGAGCACGGCGCGGCAGAGCGTCGTCTTGCCCGTGCCGGTCTCGCCGGTGATCATGAGCAGGCCTTCGCGCCGGCGGAGCCCGTTGAGGAGCTCGGTGTAGGCCCGCTGATGCGACGCGCTCAGGTAGAAGAACCTGGGGTCGGTCGTGATCGCGAACGGCTGCTCGGTGAACCCGTAGAAAATCTCGTAGATCGGATCGCCGAGCGCGTCTGGCGATGGGGGCGGCTGCACCGGGCGATTATAGAACCGAAGGCGCAGCCGGATCGACGACCCGGTACAGCGCGTCGCCTGCCACCGCACACGCCAGGTCGTTGTCCATGGCGTTGACGGCCTGGTTGAACGGCTCGGGACGGACCGGGCCGTCGTACCCGATCGCCCGCAGCGCTCCCAGAAACGCCGCCAAGTCGATCACGCCGGTGGCCCCGGGCAGCTCCCGCCGGTTGTCGCGCAGGTCGCGCAGCTCGATGTCGGGGGCGTCGTTCAGGTCGACGCTCACCACGTCGGTGTTCGACAGCTCACGCAGTTCGTCGGCCGTCTCGCCGGCCGTGTACCAGTGCCAGGTGTCGAGCACGAGTCCCACGTTGCCGGTGCCGATGGCTGCAATCAGCTCGCGGGTTTCGGCCAGCGTGTGGATGAAGGGGAAGCGCCGGGCGACCAGGGAGCGCTGCGTGCCGATGTACTCGAGGCCGAGCCGCAGGCCGTGATCCCGGAGGATGATCGCCACCTCGCGCAGCCTCGTCGTCATCAGGTCGAAGTGCCGCCGGTAGGTGAGCGTGGCGCTGCTCTGCGGAAGGTACGTGCCGACGCGGGTGACGCCGGCCCGCTCGAGGCCGGCCGCGATGGCCGGCAGCGCCGCCAGCTCCTTCCGGAACACGGCCTCGTCGTCCCGGAAGTTCACGGGCAGGCTCGCGGCGGCCCATTCGAGATGGCGATCGCGGAGGTCGGTCAGGACTTCCTCGAGCTGCGCCGGGCTCATGCGCGCCAGCTCGGCCGCGCGTGGCTCGACCGCCTCGTACCGGTGCCGATGGGCCAGCGCGTTGAGCTCGAGCTGGTTGTCCACGCTCACGCCGATGCTGCCAGGCGTGAGCGCAATCTTCATCAGCCGATCGCCCTGCCGGCGTGGCGGCTCGATGCGCCCGGCCGCGGCCGTCGGCCAGACCGCCAGTCCGGCCATCGCGCCGGACGTCCGGATGAAGTCCCTCCGATGCATGGCGCGAAGCCTCTCACGACACGACCGATCGTGCAAGGGGTCGGAAAGCTGTAGCCGTGCGCGGAATGTTCAGAGTGGGGGAGGATGGGGTGAGCGACGGGAATCGAACCCGCAACCACCGGCGCCACAAGCCGATGCTCTACCATTGAGCTACGCTCACCACGTGGCAACACGGCATCTTAGCCCAAGACGGCCGATCGAGGCCAGCCCGGCAGCGCGTCAGCCGTGAACCGGGTGACGCCTGGCTGAAGCTTCCCCGGGCCCGGCCGATTGATCCGGCGCGGCCGCCCAATCGGTCGCGTTTCGTCATGTCGAGCGTCCCGTCCACATCGCCGCGCGTCTTCGTTGCCCGTCAACCGATCCTCGATCGCACCGGCCGCGTCTTCGGTTATGAGCTCCTGCATCGCGATCCGTCCGCGCACGCGGTCCGCCGCGCCGTGTCCGACGACCGCGCGACGGCGCGCATCCTGACCGACGGCGTGCTGGCGATTGGCTTCGATGCGCTGACCGGCGGGCGGCGTGCCGTGATCAACGTCAGCCGGCAGTTCCTGCTCGACGGCATCCCGCCGGGGCTTCCAACGTCGTCAGTCATCTTCGGCATCGGCGCCGACATCGAAGCCGACGCGGCGGTCGTCGCCGCGTGCGAAGCGCTCCGCCGCGAAGGCTACGGCCTGGCCCTCGATTCGTACCTGCTGGTGGCCGCCAACGCCGAAATGCTCGCGCTTGCCACACATCTCCGGATCGACTTCGTCGACATCCCGACGCAGGCCGAGCGACGGCGCCTGGTGGCCGGCGCGCCGTCACACGTCGAGCTCGTGGCCACGCACGTCGAGACGCCCGATCGGTTCCAGGAGGCCGTGGCCGAGGGCTACCACTACTTCCAGGGCAGCTTCTTCGGCCGTCCCGCCATCAAGGAAGGCCGCAACGTGCCCGCGCAGCAGCTGGCGCAGCTGCGTCTGCTGCGCGCGCTGAACGATCCGAACCTGTCGGTGCACCAGCTGGCCGAGCTCATCAAGCCCGATCCGTCGATGTGCTACCGGCTGCTCCGCGCGGTCAACTCCGCCCGGCTCGCCCTGCAGACGACGGTGTCGTCGATTTCCGACGCACTGGTCCTGCTCGGACGCGACACGATCCGCCGCTGGGTCTCGCTCTGGTCGCTCGCCAGTCTCGGCAACGGCGCCGGTGGGGCCCTGCTGCAGACGGCTTCGCTCCGCGGCCGGTTCTGCGAGCTGCTCGGCGATCACACCGGGCGCGACGACGCGGAGGGGTTCCTGCTGGGGCTGTGTTCGATGCTCGACGCGATCCTCGAGCAGCCGCTGGCGGCCATCCTCGAGGAACTGCCGCTGGCGCCCGCGATGAAGGCCGCGCTCGTTGGCGAGGACAACTTCCAGAGCCGCCTGCTGCGCTGTGCCATCGCCTGGGAGCAGGGCGAGTGGGACGAGGCGATCGAGCTGGCCGAGGCGGCCGGCATCGATCCGTCGATCCTGCCGGGTACCTACGCGGCGGCCCTCCGCTGGGCGAACGAGCTCGACGAGCTGTCGGCCGCCTGACGCCGGTCGGACCTGCGCGTCCGGCCGTCGCGATTCGTGTGTGGCCGCCGTTGCAGGTACGATGAGTCGGCATGGCGCACGAGGGACGGCCCGAGGCCACCCGCGAGCCGGTGTTCGACATCCGCGGCCTGTCGAAGGTCTACCGCATGGGCGAGGTCGAGGTCCATGCGCTGCGGAGCGTCGACCTGACGCTCGAGGAAGGCGAGCTCGTCGTGCTGCTCGGGCCGTCGGGCTCGGGCAAGTCGACGCTGCTCAACATCCTCGGCGGCCTCGACACCGCGACGTCGGGCACCGTGCGGTACCGCGGCCGTGACCTGACGCGCGCCACCGACGACGAGCTCACCGAGTACCGCCGCCACCACGTCGGGTTCGTCTTCCAGTTCTACAACCTGATCCCGAGCCTGACGGCGCGCGAAAACGTCGCGCTCGTGACCGAGATTGTCGACGATCCGATGACGCCCGAGGAAGCGCTCGCGCTCGTCAACCTCACGCCGCGGCTCGATCACTTTCCCGCGCAGCTCTCGGGCGGTGAGCAGCAGCGCGTCGCCATCGCGCGCGCCATCGCAAAGCGGCCGGCGGCGCTGCTCTGCGACGAGCCGACCGGCGCGCTCGACCTCGCCACCGGCGTCGTCGTGCTCGAGGCGATTGCCCGCGTCAATGCCGAGCTCGGCACGACGACGATCGTCATTACTCACAACGCCTCGATCGCCGAAATGGCCGACGTGGTCATCCGTCTGGCCGACGGCCAGGTCGTCGAGAAGACACGGAACGTCACGAAGAAGACGCCGAGGGAGCTCGAGTGGTGAACGGCGGGCTGAGCGCGCTCAATCGCAAGCTGCTGCGCGACCTGTGGTGGATGCGGACGCAGGCGCTCGCGATCGCGCTCGTCATTGCCGCCGGCATCGCGATGTTCGTCGCGTACCTGGCGAATTTCGACTCGCTCGTCCGCGCGCGCGACGACTTCTACAGCCGTCAGCGCTTTGCCGACGTGTTCGCGAGCGTGCGGCGCGCCCCCGAGATTCTCGTCGACCGGATTCGCGCGATTCCCGGGGTGGAGGACGTCGAGACGCGTGTCGTGGCCGAAGTCGTGCTCGACGTGCCGGGCCTCGACGAGCCGGCGTCGGGCCGGCTCGTGTCGATTCCGGCCGACGGCCGGCCGAGGCTGAATGATCTCGTGCTGCGCCGGGGCACATGGATCACGCCCGGTCGCCCCGATCAGGTGCTCGTCAACGAGGCGTTCGCCACGGCGAACGGCTTCCTGCCGGGCGACCGCGTCGGCGCCATCATCAACGGACGACGCCGCGAGCTCGAGATCGTCGGGCACGTGCTCTCGCCTGAGTACGTCTACGGCCTCAGGGCGGGCGAGCTCATTCCCGACAACCGGCGCTACGGCATCCTCTGGATGGACCGCGAGGCGCTCGGCACGGCGTTCGAGATGGACGGCGCGTTCAACGACGTCGTGCTCGGACTCGCCGCCGACGCGGTGCCCGAGGCCGTCGTGGCGGCACTCGATCGCGTGCTGGCGCCCTACGGCGCGCCGGGCGCGGTGCTGCGCGACCTGCAGATGTCGAACTGGATTCTGACGAGCGAGCTCACGCAGCTGGAGAGCTTCGGCTTCTTCGTGCCGCTCATCTTCCTGCTCGTGGCGGCCTTCGTCCTCAACATTGCCCTGACGCGCGCGCTGGCGCTGCAGCGGCCGCAGCTGGCCGCCCTGAAGGCGCTTGGCTACCGCAATCGCGAGCTCGTCTGGCACTACCTCAAGTGGGCGCTGGTGATCGCGGTGGCCGGCGCGGCGATTGGTGTGCTGGCCGGCATCTGGATGGGATCGTCGATGCTCGCGCTGTACCACGAGTACTTCACGTTCCCCTCGCTCTCGTTCCACCTGCGCGGTGTCGTCGTCGTCCAGGCGTTCCTGATCGCGGCGGTGTCGGCCATCGTCGGCGCGCGGGCGGCCGTCAGGCGCGCGGTGCGCATTGCGCCGGCCGAGGCCATGCGTGCCGAGGCGCCCGTGCGCTACAGCCCCAGCCTGCCGGAGCGGGTGCTGCCGCCCGGATGGCTTGCGACGACGTCGCGCATGATCGCGCGCAACCTGCAGCGGCAGCCGATGCGCGCCGTGACGACCATCGGCGGGATTGCCATGGCCGGAGCGATCCTCCAGGTCGGCTTCGGCCTGATTGAATCGGTCGAAGGGCTCATCCTGCGACAGTTCAACGTCGCCGAGCGCCAGAGTATGTCGGTGAGCTTCGTCGAACCGCTCGGTCCCGAAGCCCGGCACGCGCTGGCACAGCTGCCCGGGGTGCTGTTCGTCGAGCCCGACCGCGCCGTGCCGGCACGGCTGCGCGCCGGCCACGTCGAGCGCACGGTGGCCATTACGGCCGTGCCGGAGGCGCCCGAGCTGAAGCGGCCGCTCGATGCGCAGCTCCGGCCGGTCCTGCCGCGGCGCGACGGCCTCGTCCTGTCGTCGATCCTTGGCGAAATCTTCGACATCGCCCCGGGCGACACCGTCCAGGTGGCGGTGCTCGAAGGCTCCCGGCCCGTCCGCGACATCGTCGTCGAGGCGCTCATCGACGACGTGGTGGGGATTGCGGCCTACATGAACCGCGAGGCGGTGGCGCGGCTGCTGCGGGAGCCGCCGACGCTGACCGGAGCGTCGCTGCTCGTTGATCCGGCGCGCGAGACCGAGCTGGCGGCCGCGCTCAAGCAGGTGCCTGCCGTGGCCGGCGTGGCCTCGAAGCGGGTCGCGCTCGAGAACTTCCGCCGGATGCTCGACCAGAACATGGGCGTGATGCTCACGTTCAACATCCTGTTCGCGGGCGTCATCGCGTTCGGTGTCGTCTACAACGCCGCGCGTGTCTCGCTCTCCGAGCGCAGCCGCGAACTGGCGAGCCTGCGGGTGCTCGGCTTCACGCGCGCCGAAATCTCGGTCATCCTGCTCGGCGAGCTCGCGGTACTCACCGTGCTGTCGCTGCCGGTCGGCGCGCTCGTCGGGTACAACCTGACGGCGCTGCTCGTCACGTCGATCGACAGCGAGATGTTCCGGTTCCCGGTCGTGGTCGACGTGCGGGCGATGGCGCTCGCGGCGCTCACCGTGACCGCTGCGTCGATGCTTTCGGCCCTGCTGGTCCGCCGGCGACTGGATCGCCTCGACCTCGTGGCCGTGCTCAAGACCCGGGAGTAACCCGATGAAAGCCCTGCTGCGTCCCCGTGTGCTGCTGTCGATCGTGATCGTCGGCGGGCTGATCGCGCTCGCGTTCTGGCCGCAGGCCACGCCGGTGGCCATGGCCACGGTCGTGCGCGGCCCCCTGATGGTGACGATCGACGAGGACGGCCGGACGCGGGTGCGCGAGCGGTTTCTCGTGACGGCGCCGGTGGCCGGCGAAGTCGACCGCATCCGCCTCGAGCCGGGCGATCGGGTTGAAGCGGGGAAGACGGTGCTGGCGACGATCGCGCCGGCCGCGCCCGTGCCGCTCGACGCGCGGACGCGCGCCGAGCTGCAGGCGAGCCTGCGCGCGGCCGAGGCGGCGATGGAGCGACTGTCGGCCGAGGCGCGGCGGGCCGGGACGGCGCTCGCGCTTGCGACGCGGCAGCTCGAGCGGTCGGAGACGCTCGCGGCCGCGGGCGCGATGGCGGCCGAGGACCTCGAAGTGCAGCGTGCCGCGCACCGCCAGGCGCAGGAAGCGGCGCGGGCCGCCGAGCTGGCGGTCGCGCAGGCGCAGCAGGAAGTCGCCGTCATCCGGGCGCGGTTGAGCACGGCACCGGCGGCACCGCCCGGCGGCCGGCAGTCGATCCTCGCGCCGATCGACGGCGTCGTGCTCGTCCGTCACGTCGAGAGCCGCCGCGTCGTCGCACCGGGCGAGCCGCTGCTCGAGCTTGGTGATCCGGGGGCCATCGAGGTCGTCGCCGATCTGCTCTCGACCGACGCGGTGCGCGTCGCGCCCGGCGCGCGCGTCATCATCGACCAGTGGGGCGGCCCGCAGCCGCTCGAAGGGCGCGTCCGCCGCGTCGAGCCGTCGGGCTTCACGAAGATCTCGGCTCTCGGCGTCGAAGAACAGCGCGTCAACGTCGTGATCGACTTCGTCGATCCCGGAGCTGCGTCGGCTCTGGGCGACGGCTACCGCGTGGAAGTCCGTATCGTCACCTGGGAGGGTGACGACGTGCTGCAGGTGCCGCTGTCGACACTCTTCCGCCGGGGGGGTGACTGGGCGGTGTACGTCGTGGAAGACGGACGCGCGGTGATACGTACCGTGACGCTCGGGCACCGTGGCAACAGCAGCGTCGAAGTCGTCGACGGGCTCGTCGAAGGACAGGTGCTCGTGGCGTATCCGCCCGATTCGCTGACCGACGGCGCGCGGGTCACGCCCGGGTAGCGCGAGTCACTCGACGCGGTTGCGGCCGGCGGCCTTCGCGCGGTAGAGCGCGGCGTCGGCGGCGGCCAGCAGCGGGTCGACGCCGCCCGGCACTTCGGCCGTCGTGGCCACGCCGAGGCTCAGCGTGATCGGCAGTGACAGATCGCCGGCGACGATCGGGCCGTCGGCCACGGCCGCGCGCACGCGCTCGGCAATCAGGAGGGCGTCGGCCCGTGTCGTGCGCGGCAGCAGGATGACGAACTCCTCGCCGCCCCAGCGCCCGAGGCCGTCGTGCTCGCGCAGCACGCTCTTCATCCGCCGCGCCGCTTCGCGCAGCACGTCGTCGCCGGCCGCGTGGCCGTGGCGATCGTTCACCTGCTTGAAGCGATCCAGGTCGGCCACGATCAGGGCGAGCGGCTCGCCGCTGCGCGCCGCGCGGCCCAGCTCCAGCTCGAGCTGCGTGTGGACCATCGCGCGGTTCCAGAGACCCGTGAGTGAGTCGTGCGTCGCCTGGTGCTGCAGCTGTGCCTGGGCGCGCAGCAGTTTGGTCTCGAGCGCGAGTACGCGTTCACCCGAGCGCAGCCGCGCGCGAAGTTCGGTCGAGTCGGGCGGCTTGGTGATGAAGTCGTCGACGCCGGCGTCGAACGCCGCGACGAGATCTTCGCGGCGATCCTTCGACGTGAGCACGATGATGTAGACGTAGGCGCCTGCCTGGTCGCGCACCCAGCGGCAGACGTCGAGGCCGTCGGCGCCCGGCATCATCCAGTCGAGAATCGCCAGTCTCGGCCCGTCGGGCGCGAGCAGGTGATGCCGCGCTTCGAGCCCGTCCGACGCGAGGACGACTTCGTATCCGAGACCGACGAGTGTCTTCTCGAGCAGCCGGCGCGACACGAGATCGTCGTCGGCGATGAGGACCTTCACGATTCGGCAACTCCGCTGACTTCGCCGAGCGCACGTTCGATTGCGATGATCTCGGCAGCCAGTGCGTCAATCATCCCCCATGCGGGCGCGAGATCGTTGCCGCGCGCCGCCAGTTCGAGATCCTGCGCGAGCTGAGCGGCGCGGCGTGCGCCGAAGTTCGCCACCGACCCCCGCAGCGTGTGCGCATGCTGCTCCACGGTTCGGGCATCGCCCGCCGCAGCCGCCGTGCGCAGCGACGCGAGCAGCTCGCCCGACTGCTGCGCGAAGATCTGCGTGATCTCGGCGAGCAGCTCGCGGTCGCCGTCGACGCGCTGCAGCACGTCTTCCAGCCGGATCGGTGAGTCGCCGGCCGCGGCACCCGACACCGGGCCGTCGGCGCCCGGGACAGCCGGTGTCGAAGCTGCCGCCGATGACGCGCCCGCCGTCGTCGCCACGCCCGCCGTCGGGACGACCGTCGGCGCCGGCGGCGGCAGCGGGGCACCGCCCTCGGCAATCCTGGCCAGGCGGGCGAGCAGGTCGGGGCCGTGAACGGGCTTCGACAGGTAATCGTCCATGCCGGCCGCCAGGCAGCGTTCGCGGTCGCCCTTCAGCGCGTGTGCCGTGAGCGCGATGATCGGCACGTGCCGGCCCGTGCTCTCTTCGGCGCGGCGGATGTGCCCGGTTGCCTCGAGGCCGCCCATCACCGGCATCTGCAGGTCCATCAGCACGACGTCGAACGTACCGGCCGCGAGTGCGTCGACCGCCGCACGCCCGTCGGAGACGACCGTCACGCTGTGTCCGTGCTTTTCGAGCAGCGTGACGAACAGGCGCTGGTTGACCGCGTTGTCCTCGGCGAGCAGCACGCGCAGCGCGCGCGGCTGCGGTCGCGGCGCCTGGGCGGCGTCGGGCAGGCGCGGGCCGGGCGTGGCGGGGGCCGACCGGCCGGCGTCGAGGCGAAGCGCGGACGAGATCGTCTGCTGCAGCATGGCCTGCCGGATCGGCTTCGTCATCACGAGTACGCCCGTCCTGGAGCCGGCGTGGTCGTCGACGTCGATCGACGACTGCATGAGGATGACCGGCGGCGCCGGATCCGGCGGCTCGTCGCGCCTGACGCGTTCGACCAGCTCGCGGCCGTCCATGCCCGGCATCTGGTAGTCGAACAGCAGCAGATCGAACCGCTGGCCCGCCTGCCGCGCTTCCTCAAGCGCGGCGAGCGCCGCGGGACCGTCGGCAGCGAGTGTCGGGACCATGTCGAGCCGACGCAGCATGTCATGCAGGATCCACCGGTTCGTCGCGTTGTCGTCGACGACGAGCACGCGCCGGCCGGCCAGGGTGGTCTGAACGTCGGAAGGCGGCAGCGCGGACGCCGCTTCGCGGCGCTCGAAGGGCAGCAGGACGTGGAACGTGCTGCCGCTGCCCGGCTCGCTCTCGAGCCAGATGCGCCCGCCCATCAGCTCGGTCAGGCGCGACGCGATGGCGAGTCCGAGTCCCGTGCCGCCGAACTGGCGCGTCGTCGAGGCGTCGGCCTGGGTGAAGGCGTCGAAGATCAGCCGCTGCTTGTCGATCGGGACACCGATGCCGGTGTCGCTGACGGCGAAGTGCAGGTCGACGCGGTGATCCTGGGCGAGATCGACCGTCACGCGCAGCACGACTTCGCCGGCGATGGTGAATTTCACCGCGTTGCTCAGCAGGTTGGTGAGGATCTGGCGCAGGCGGTGCGGATCGCCGGCCACCAGCCGCGGCACGTCGGTGGCGACGTCGCACGCGAGCTCGAGCCCCTTCTGGTGCGCGCGCGGCGCCATCAGCAGCATCAGGTCGTCGACGAGCTTGCCGAGGTCGACGTCGATGCGGTCGATCGTGACCTTCTGCGCCTCGATCTTCGAGAAGTCGAGGATGTCGTCGAGCAGCGTCATGAGCGACTCGGCCGACGCGGCGGCCGTCTCGAGGTAGCCGCGCTGCTCGGGCGTCAGATCCGTGCCGAGCGCGAGCTCCGTCATGCCGATGATGCCGTTCATCGGCGTGCGGATCTCGTGACTCATGTTGGCGAGGAACTCACTCTTGGCGCGGTTGGCGTCCTCGGCGGCCTCCATCGCGCGCGCCATCGCTTCGTGCGCGCTCTTCTGGTCGGTGATGTCGATCACCGTGCCCTCGAGGATGCCGTTACCGTCGCCGTCGGCGTCGATCCACGTGGCGTTGAGCATGATCCAGCGGCGCGTGCCGTCGCGTCGCCGGATCGGGATCTCGAATCCGGTGATGCGGCCTTCCTGCTGGACGACCTCACGCAGCGCCACGGCCATCTGTTCACCGGCCAGGTGGCTCGTCATGTTCAGCAGCAGGCAGTCCTCGCGCGACGAATAGCCGTAGATCTGCGCGAAGGTGTCGTTGCAGTCGAGCACGCGACCGTCGGGGAAACACTGGAAGACGCCGGCCAGGCTGCGGTGGAAGAGCAGGCGGTAGCGTTCTTCGCTCGCGGCAAGCGCCTGGGCGCGCGCCGTGAGCTGCCGATCGACGATGAGCGCGACCGAGGCGAGGCCGAGGAGCGAGAGCGTCGCGAAGGCCAGGCCTATCGTGCCGACGGCCGAGACGCTCACGGTCAGGCCCGACGTCACCAGCAGCTCGTCGCTGGTGGGCGAGGCCAGCGGGACGCCCGCGAAGTGCTGGCCCGTGATGGCACAGCCGATGAGCACGGCGCTGCCGATACGGCGGCTGCCCAGGTAGCTGCCCGTGCGGCCGTGGCAGACGAGCCAGAGCGCCAGGCCGAGCGCGACGATCGACGACCCGACCGCGAGCAGGAGGCGCTCGGGGGAATACTCGAAGATGACCGGTCCGCGCATCCCGACCACTTCGATGTAGTGCATGGCCGCCACGGCCAGGCCGAGCGGGACGGCGCCGAGGAAGGGGATGTGGGGACGGACGCCGGGCCGCCCGATCATATGGAGGCCGGTCAGGACGCCGGCCATGGCGACCGTCATCGAGAGCAGGACCGACGGGAGCGACAGCTGCAGCGCCGCCGGCAGCCGGCCGGCCAGCATGGCGATGTGATGAACGGCGAAGAGAGCCAGCCCGAGGCTGACGCCCCCGCCGGCGAGCCACCAGCGGCGGGTCGGGCCGCGGCTTTCGGCGATGCGCAGCGAGAACTCGAGCGCCACGTACGCCGCAGCGACGGCAATGGCGAGCGACAGCGTCACGAGCACCGGATCGTGGGTGCCCGTCGGGATGCCATCGGCCTGGAGCATGGAAGTCTTCCGTGATTCGTCGCGGCCGTTACCCGGCCGCCCTGCACAACGATGCCCGTCCGCGCGGTCGCGACGTGCCGGCCTGCATCCGGAGAATGCTGCTTTTCATAGCACGACACGCGCCGCCCGGGGCACTCGTCTTGCAATCGGCCGCCCGGCGCGCAGGTTCAGTGTTTCGACGGCTTTTCAGAACCCGTCGTCTGGTCCAGAATGGTCGGATGGCGCCGCACCGGCAGGCGGCGCAGGGAGACAGGGAGAACAGATGCGATGAGTGATGCGGGTGAAGGACTGATCGACGCCGAGTCGAGGATTCAGGAGCGGATGGAGGAGCTCGAGCGCGAACGGAGCGAACGCAGCGCCGGGGTACTGACCGATCCGGAAGCCCGGCGCGCAGTCGAGTCGCTGAAGCTCGCGCGCAAGGAGTTCGAACGCCAGCTCTCGCTCACGACGCACGAGCTGCGGCGGCGCCAGCTGACCGAAGCGCTGGCCGAAGTCGACCGCAAGCTGGAGGAGGCGATGGCGAAGCTCTGACCATTGCCCCGCTGTTTCCATCCGGTCGTTTCCCGAACGCGGGTCCGATGTTCGTGCGGGGAGGCGCGTTCGCGTCTCCCCCGGGCCCGAGCCGTTTACCCGGCCTTCTTTCCCTTTCCGACCGTCTTTGCCGCCTTGACCGCGGCCGTCTTCGCCGCCGCCATGCGCGCCTTGCGGCGCTTCCAGGCGGCGCGCAGCTTGGCGCGGGTTTCTTCCGAGAGCTTCATGCCCTTCGGCCGTCCGCCCCGACGTCGTGCCGGCGCCGGCCCGACCTCGCCCCGCAGCTCCTGTACGTAGCTCATCGCCACGGCGACGAGACGCTCACCCTCGGCGAGCAGGGCCTCGCGCTGCTTCTTCCACTCATCGATGCGGTTTGCCAGTCGGCCCAGCGCGGCGCCAATGTCCTCGGGAGTCATCGTCTTCGACTTCTTCGGCACGCGTCGTTACCTCCTGCAGTCCGTCGACAGTGTGACGGCCGCGATGCCGACAGGTTATCACCGCATTGCAGCACGTCGACCGATGAATACCGCTGCCTGCCGACGTCAATTCCGGCATAGACTGGCGGCCACCCCGGTGCAGCAATCGTTCCGTCCAGGGTCCGGCCGTCCGAGGAGACGACGATGAGCAGAGTGCGGGTACTCGTGGGCACGCGCAAGGGTGCGTTCGTGATGACGGCCGACGGCCGCCGCGACCGGTGGACGATCGACGGGCCGCTCTTCGGCGGCTGGGAAGTGCTGCACGTGAAGGGATCGCCGGCCGATCCCGATCGTATTTACGCGTCGCAGCATACCGGCTGGTTCGGTCAGGTCGTCCAGCGGTCCGACGATGGCGGGCGTACGTGGGCGCCGGTGGGCAACCGGTTCGTATACGAAGGTGAGATCGGCAATCACCGGTGGTACGACGGGACGCCGCGGCCCTGGCAGTTCAGGCGCGTCTGGCACTTCGAGCCGTCGGCGACGGATCCCGATGTCGTGTATGCCGGCGCCGAGGATGCGGCCATCTTCCGGACCGTCGACGGTGGTGCCACGTGGGAGGAGCTGCCCGCGCTGCGCCGGCACGCGACGTCGGCCGAATGGCAGCCGGGAGCCGGCGGCCTCTGCCTGCACACCATCGTGATCGATCCCGCCGACGCCGACCGGATGCTGGTGGCCATTTCAGCCGCGGGTGTCTTCCGCACGAGCGACGGCGGGCGCAGCTGGCAGGCGAGCAACGCCGGGCTGCTGTCCGACGGCATCCCGAATCCGGATGCCGAGGCCGGTCACTGCGTGCATCGCCTTGCCATGCATCCATCGCGGCCTGACGTCGTCTTCATGCAGAAGCACTGGGATGTGATGCGGAGCGACGACGGCGGCCGATCCTGGCGGGAAGTGAGCGGCAACCTGCCGTCGGACTTCGGATTTCCCATCGATGTCCACGCGCACGAGCCGGACACTGTCTACGTCGTACCCATCAGGAGCGACAGCGAGCACTATCCGCCCGACGGAAAGCTGCGGGTCTACCGCAGCCGTACGGGCGGCGACGAGTGGGAGGCGCTCACGAACGGGCTGCCGCAGCAGCACTGCTATGTCAACGTGCTGCGCGAGGCGATGGCGGTCGACGCGCTCGACGACTGCGGCATCTATTTCGGGACGACGGGCGGCCAGGTGTTCGTGTCGCCGGACGGCGGCGATCACTGGCTGACGATCGCCGAGCACCTGCCGCCGGTGCTGTCGGTCGAAGTGCAGACGCTGCCATGATTCGCGTCGTGCTGCCGGCCCACCTGCGCGCGCTGGCACAGGTGGGCAGCGAAATCGAAGTCGATGTGCCGGCACCGGTCACGCCGGGCGCGATTCTCGACGCGATCGAGCAGCGGTTTCCCGTGCTCGAGGGAACCATCCGCGATCACGTCACGCGCGAGCGGCGGGCGCTCGTGCGCTTCTTCGCGTGCGAGACCGATCTGTCGCACGAGCCGCTCGATGCGCCCGTGCCGGCCGCCGTCGCCGCCGGCCTCGAGCCGTTTCTCATCATCGGGGCGATGGCCGGCGGTTAGCCGGCTTCGCAGGCTCCGACCGAAGGCAACGCCGATGTACGTGCCACCGTCGGCAGGACATGCAGGCGGGAGCAAGCGCGCCCGGCAGGACTCGAACCTGCGACCCTCGGCTTAGAAGGCCGATGCTCTATCCAGCTGAGCTACGGGCGCGTCGGTGCATTCTACCGTGCGCGTCTTTGCCACCGGGAAACAGTGGGGTCATGCGCCGCCGTCCGTCAGCCGACCTTTACCACCGTGATCTTTTCGAGCAGCGCTTCGAGCTGCTCGGCCACCGGCCGCAGCGCCGCGAGATCTTCGGGCGAGATGTCGTAGCGGAGCGGATGCTTCCGGATGAGATCCATCCGGTCGGTGAGCCGGCCGAGCAGGCGGATCGTCAACGGATCGAGCTTCATTCAGTCGCCTCCCGCAGGAGCAGGCCGGTCGAAGCCGGCGAGCATGTGCTGCGGCCGCGATCGATCGGGCAGCAGCGGTCTTGGTGCCGCGCCGGCGGGCAGGGGCTGCTCCACGTGCACGTGCGCGTAGTGCCCGGGCACGTTCCAGAGCACGCGGTACCCGGCGCGGCGCAGCAAGCGGGCGAGGCCGTCCGGGTCGGATGAGTGCAGATCGATCGCCACGCCGGCGTAATGAGCCGAGTTGCGGCTGTGGACGTGGTCGTTGGCCGAGACGAGGCGCACCCAGGCGCCCGTACGCGCCGCCCAGATATCGACGAGATCGAACATCCGCAGTGCTTCGCGGGTCGACAGGTGCACAGGCACCCGGAGACCCTGAATCACCGCGGTCCGTCTAAAGGGGGCAGCGTGTACCCCTGCGCGGCGAGCAGCTCGCGGACGCCGTCGAGCGCCGCGCCCTGCTGTTCGACGGCCGCCGCCAGGCGGCCATTCGCCTCAATCAGGGCCGCCGTCGTGCGCCGGTGCTCGGTCACGAGGAATGCCACGACGCCGGCGGCCAGCAGCCACGGCAGAATCGTGTTCTTGAACTCGTTCCACAAGTGCATGAAATCCCTCCGGGCGCGAGGGAGGGACCGCGCAGTCTGTGACGGGGAGAACGGGCTGCGCGCGGGACGGCCGGGCAGCGGCGCGATTATACCGGGGCCGCAGCGGAACCGAAGCCGTCGACGTGCCCGGCGGACCATCCGCTGTGCAGAACCGTGCAGGTGTGGCCTGGCCTGGCCGTGACCTGGTTCGGTGGACTCGGACGGCCGGACGGTGAGTCCTTGCCATCAGCGGACGCCCGGGTTGATAATCGCCCGCACGCGGAAGACGAACGGCCGGCCGGTTGAAGGCGGCCGCATCCCGGAGTCACCATGATCCAGCTGCTCACGCGCGCCCTGGCGCTCCGTCCGGCGCTTGCCACACTGGCGCTCGGCCTGACCGGTACGTTGACGCTGTTCGCCCAGGCGCCCGGCGGTGGCGGGTTCCCCGGCGCGGATCCGAACGCGCCAAACCCGAACCTCGGCGCCGACTTTTCACCCAGGCCGCCGATCAGGGCGAAGACGCCCGAGGAACAGGCCGCCACGTTCCTCCTGCCGGCCGGTTACCGGCTCGAGCTCGTCGCCGCCGATCCGGTCATCACCAACCCGGCCGTCGTCGACTGGGACGGCAACGGGCGTATGTACGTGTCGGAGTTCCGCAGCTACATGATCGATGCGGACGCTACCAACGAGCACGATCCGATCAACCGGATCAGCCGCTTCGAGGACACCGACGGCGACGGCACCTACGACCGCCACACCGTCTTCGCCGACAACCTCGTCTGGCCGCGGATGATCCTGACGCTCGACAACGACTGCATCCTCACCAACGAGACGCATTCGGACGACGTCATCAGGCTGTGCGACGAGAACGGCGACGGCGTGGCCGACACGAAGACCGTCTGGTACACGGGCGTCGGCCGCGGGCGCGACGGCAACGTGGAACACGAGCAGGCCGGGTTCGTCTGGGCGCTCGACAACTGGATCTACAGCACGTACAACGCGTTCCGCTTCCGCTGGACGCCCGAGGGCATCCTGCGGGAGCCGACCGCCCCGAACGGCGCCTCGTTCGGCCTGACCCAGGACGACGACGGGAAGCCGTGGTTCATCAATGCAGGCGCCGAACGCGGGCCGGTGAACTTCCAGTTCCCGATCTACTACGGGGCGCTGACGCTCGACTTCGGCTTCGAGCCCGGCTTCCAGGAGGTCTGGCCGGCGCCGGGCATCGGCGACATGCAGGGCGGCATGCGCCGCATCCGCCAGCCGATCGGCGCGCTCAATCACTTCACGGCCACGTCGGGTGCCGACGTCGTGCGCTCGCACCGGCTGCCGGCCGATCTCGTCGGCGACCTGCTGATCACCGAACCGGTAGGCCGGCTCGTCCGGCGCGCGAAGATCGTGAAGGAGGAAGGGCTCACGCAGCTGCGCAACGCCCATCCCGGCACCGAGTTCATCCTCGGCACCGACCCGCTGTTCCGCCCGGTGAACATCAAGACCGGTCCCGACGGGGCGGTCTACATCGCCGACATGTACCGGGGCATCATCCAGGAAGCGCAGTGGGTGCCGCGTGGCTCGTACCTGCGCGCGAAGGTCGAGCAGTACCAGCTCGACAAGATCACGCAGCACGGGCGCATCTGGCGCCTGCGGTTCGACGGCATTCCCGCCGGTCCGTCGTCGATGAACAATCCGGTGCCGGCCGTCGAGGCCATTCCGCTCGACTTCACGCGTCCGCGCATGCTCGAGGAAACCGCCGCCGAGCTCGTGCGGCATCTCGAGCATCCGAACGGCTGGTGGCGCGATACGGCGCAGCGACTGCTGATTCTCAAGCAGGACCGGTCGGTCGTGCCCGCGCTGGAAGCGATGGTGCGCTCGCACGAGTCGCTCGTCGCGCGCTTCCACGCGATGTGGACGCTCGAGGGCCTCGGCGCGCTCGATCCCGCGCTCGTCCGGGCGCAGATGGCGGATCCCGAGCCGCGGATGCGCGTGCAGGCGATTCGCGCGAGCGAGACGCTCTATAAGGCCGGCGATCGGTCGTTTGCCGATGATTACCGGGGGCTCACGCGCGACAGCGATGCCGACGTCGCCATCCAGGCGATGCTCACGATGAACATCCTGAAGGCGACCGACGCGAAGGCGGCGATCGAAGCGGCCGTGGCATCGAACCGGGCGCGCGGCGTCCAGGAGATTGGCCGCTTCCTGCTCGAGGCGCCGGCCGCCGCGCCGGTGGCCTCGACCGCGCTTTCGCCCGAGCACCAGGCGCAGTTCGATCGCGGCGCGGCCATCTACCGTGAGCTCTGCTTCGAGTGCCACGGTGAGGACGGCCTTGGCGAGCCGCTGGCCGGTGCCCCGGCCGGCACGACGATGGCGCCGCCGCTCGCCGGTTCACCGCGCGTGCAGGGGCACCGCGATTTCGTCATCAAGACGCTACTGCACGGCCTGACCGGGCCGATCGCCGGCCGCACCTACGTGCAGGTGATGATTCCGATGGGCCAGCAGTCGGACGAGTGGGTCGCCGACGTCGGATCGTTCATCCGAAACGCGTTCGGCAACACCGGCACGTTCATCTCGCCAGAGGATGTGGCGCGCGTGCGGGCTGCGGTGGGCGAGCGGACGTCGATGTGGACGGTCGAGGAGATCGAGCGCACGATGCCGGTCGACATGCAGGCGGCGCCCGACTGGATCGTGACGGCCAGCCACAACAGCGACGCGGCCCGCTCGGGCCTGACGCTGCGCGGCTGGACGTCGGGCGAGCCGCAGCAGCCGGGCATGTGGTTCCAGGTGGAACTGCCGTCGGCCGTGCGGCTCACCGAGGTCCAGTTCGACGCGGCCGGCGGCGGGCCGCTCGGCAGCGCCGGCCGCGGCGGCGGCCGCGGCGGCCGGGGCGCCGCGCCGCCGGCCGGCCCGCCGCCGACGCCCGGCTTCCCGCGCGGCTACGACGTCGCCGTCTCGCTCGACGGGACCAGCTGGACGACGGTGGCGAGCGGTGAAGGGGCGCCGCTCACGATTGCGTCGTTCGCGCCGGTCGAGGCGAAGTTCGTGCGCATCACGCAGACGGCCGACGCGCCCGACGCGCCGGCCTGGGTGGTGCAGAACCTGCGACTGTTCCGCGCGCCGTGACCCGCGTCCGCCCCGCCCGTGCGTCGCACGGGCCGGACCTCTGCGGCGACCGTCGCGTCTGACGCGACGGTCGCCGTATCCTGCCTGAGTGTCGTTGTCGCTGACGCCGGCCGAAGTGCGCCGGTACCTGCCGTGGCTCGTCGCCGTCTCGCTCTTCATGGAGACGCTCGACGCGACGATCGTCAACACGGCCGCGCCGCTCATTGCCGACGACTTCGGTGTTGCCGCCCTCAGCGTCAAGGGCGTCCTGACGAGCTACACGCTTGCGCTCGCGGTCTTCATCCCCATCAGCGGCTGGATGGCCGATCGCTTCGGCACGCGGCGCGTCTTCGAGGCGGCAATCCTGCTCTTCACGACCGGGTCGCTGCTCTGTGGCGTTGCCGTCAGCCTGCCGATGCTCGTCGTCTCGCGGCTGCTGCAGGGGATGGGAGGCGCGATGATGACGCCGGTCGGCCGGCTGGCGCTCGTCCGCACCTTTCCACGATCCGAGATGCTCACGGCCATGAACTACGTGGTCATCCCGGCGCTGGTCGGTCCGCTCGTCGGGCCGTTTCTCGGCGGCGCGATCGCGCACTGGCTGCACTGGCGGATCATCTTCTTCATCAACCTGCCGCTCGGCCTCGTCGGCTTCTGGCTGTCACGGCGCTGGATGCCCGACTATCGGACGGCCAGTTCGCCGCCGATCGATCTGACGGGCATGGTGCTGTTCAGTCTCGGCATCCTGCTTCTCTCGTACGCGCTCGAAGTGCTCGGCGACCATTCCCTGCCGCTCTCGAGCGTCGTTCAGCTGGGGGCGGCCGGCGTGGTGCTGCTTGGCGCCTACGTGCGGCATGCGCGCCGCGCCGCACATCCGCTGCTTTCACTGGGGCTCTTCAGGATCCGGACGTTCCGCATTTCGGTCACCGGCGGCTTCGTGACGAGGCTCGGCGTCGGCGGCATGCCGTTCCTGCTGCCGCTGCTCTATCAGGTCGGGCTCGGTTACGCGCCGTGGCAGGCCGGGCTCCTGACGATGCCTCAGGCGCTCGGCGCGATGGCGATGAAGCTCATCAATCGACAGCTGCTCGCGGCGTTCGGCCACCGCACGGTGCTGCGGACCAACACGGTGGCGATGGGGCTGCTCTTGGCCTGCTTCTCGTTCATCGGTCCGGGCACGCCCATCCCGTTCATCGTGCTGCTGAGCTTCACGCAGGGACTGATTTCGTCGGTGCAGTTCACGAGCATGAACTCGCTCGTGTATGCCGACGTGAGTGACGAGGAGGCGAGTCGCGCCAGCAGCATCGCCATCACGGCGCAGCACCTCGCGCTGAGCTTCGGCGTGGCGCTCGGTTCGGTGACGGCAGCGCTGTTCCTGCGCGACGTTCCTCAGACCGACCAGACAGGCTTCATCGCGGCGCTGCACTATGCGTTCCTGACGCTCGGCGGCATGACGATCCTCTCGTCGATTGCCTTTGCCGCCCTCCGGCCCGGCGACGGTGCCATCGTCAGTCGGCACCGTTCGGTGGTCGAGGTCGAGAACGAGGGGGTGCAGTAGAGGCAACTCGAGTCTGTTACCCTGCTCCAGTGCAGCCGGCGCGCTGGGCGGCTGCCTGCCCCCGACTCGATGTCGCTGCTGCCCCTCCCGGCACCCGTCAGGCGCCGCTTCCGCGCGGCGCCGGGCTCCGCGCTCTTCTCGGTCGTCATGCTGGCGACCGGCATTGCCGCGGTCACGTGTGCCATTGCTGTCATTCGCGCCGTCTTCGGACCGCCCGGCGGCGTGGCCGATGCCGATCGACTCGTCACCGTCTCGGCGACGCCAATCGCGCCGAACGTCCGGATGGCGGCCCTTTCATGGCCGGACTTCGCTGATCTCCGCGAACGCCAGACGTCGCTCTCCGGACTCGTGGGGTTCGTGCCCGTTCAGCTGCTCGTGGCCGCCGACGGCGTCAGCCGCTTCGGGACGGGCGAGCTCGTGACGACGGACTACTTCGATGTGCTCGGCGTCGTGCCGCTGCTCGGACGCACGTTCACGCCGGCCGACGAGACGCCGCAGGCGCCGGCTGTCATCGTCATCAGTCACTTCCTGTGGCGCCTGCTCGGCAGCGACCCGGCGATTGTCGGCCACACGCTGCACGTGAACGGTCGACCGTTCACGGTCGTCGGTGTGGCGCCCCGTCCGTTCGCCGGACTGTTCGCCAACGGACGCACGCAGGCCCTGCTCTGGGCGCCGCTGGCTGCGGTCGAAGCCTTTCCGCTGCTCGGCTGGAACGAGCGGTCGCTGCTGCGCGACGTGCCGATGGTCTTCGTTCGCGGCCGCATTGCCGGAGACGATCTGGCGCCAGTCGAGGTTGAGCTTGCGCACATCGCGCGGTACCTCGACGAGGTTGCGCCGCTGCCCGACGGGGCCGGCGCGCGCCGTTGGGTGGCCCGGCGCACGGCCGACGTGGCCGTCGACGAAGTGATCGGACGCGTCGCGCCGTCGGTCGCCGGCCTCGTGCTCACCGCTGCCGTCCTCGTCCTGCTCGTCGTCTGCAGCAATGTCGGCAACCTGACCATCGCGCGGAACACGGCGCGACGCCACGAGTTCGCGACGCGGTTCGCGCTCGGTGCGTCTCGCTGGCAGCTCGTGCGCGAAACCGGTGTCGAGCTCGCCTTCGTCGCCGGCGCGGGCGGCGTGCTGGCGCTGCTGCTGACCGTCGTGGTGCTCCACCTGGTGCGACCGCTCGAGGTGGCGGGCGGTGTCATCGCCGTCATCGAACCGCGCCTCGATGCGGTCGCGCTGCTGAGTGGTGCGACCGCCTGGGTAGCGTCGGTGCTGGTCGCCGGCGTCGTGCCGGCGTGGCTCGTCGCCAGGGACATGGCGCCCGACACGTTGTTCGGCGGCACGCCGGCCGCGGTCGTGCCGCGCTGGCGTCGGCGCCTGTGGCTGATCGGTCTGCAGATCGTCGTGTCGGTCGTCCTGCTGTCGACGGCGTCGCTGTTCCTGGCACAGGCCGCGCGCCGCGCGCGCGAAGGCGGCGGGCTTGAACTCGACCGCTTCGCCCTTGCCGAAATCGACTTCGACATGCAGTACGTCGACCCGCAGCGCGCCGGGCAGATCGTCGATCGTGTGCTCGAGCAGCTGGCCCTGCGTCCCGGCGTCGGCACGGCCGCGGTCGGCTCGGGCCTGCCGTTCGGCATGGCGACGACGGGGGCGCGGCTGCGTCGACGCGGTCAGGAACGCGCCGCCTCGGTTGTGGCGGTCACACCGCGCTACTTCGACGCAATAGGGCTCCGCCTGGCCCACGGACGGGCCTTCTCGTCGGAAGACTCTGCCGATGCTGACGCCGTCGCCGTGATCGACGCGCGACTCGCACGCGCTCTCTTCGGGCGCGACGACGTGGTGGGCGAGCAGGTCGAGATCGTCCCGTTCACTGCAACGCACGGATCGACCGGCCCCGTGTCACGGCGCATCGTCGGAGTGACCGCGGCCGTCGAGGGATTTCCGGGCGGCGGCGCGCTGCCGACGCTGTACGTGCCGTGGGCCCGGGCGAAGGGCGGGCGCGTGGCGATTCTCGCGCGGGGATCAGGCGGTGCCGACGCGCTGGCCGGCGAAATCAGGAGCGCGGTGGCTGCGGTTGATGGATCGATCGGCGTGCTGCGGAGCGGAAGCGGGCGCGCGCTGCTCGTGCCGGCTCGGGGACTCAGCGTGGCGGTAGGTCTCGTCTCGACGCTGCTCGGCGGTGCGGGCCTGATCGTGGTGCTCGTCGGGCTGTACGGGATGCTGTCGGCATTCGTCACCGGCAGGGCGCAGGAGCTGGCCTTGCGGCTGGCGCTGGGCGCGCCTCCGTCGACTGTCATGCTGGCCGTCGTCAAGGCGGGCATGACGCCGGTCGTCGGCGGTATGGCTGCGGCCGGTGGTGTGGTGCTGGCCGGTCGGCAGTTTCTGCTGCCGCGGCTCACGACGCTGCTGCCCGAGGCGCGCGTCGAAGGCATCGCGGTCGTCGCCGTGCTGCTTCTGGCGACGTCGCTGCTGGCGTGCTGGCTGCCGGCCCGGCGGGCGGCGCGGATCGATCCGGCCGCCACGCTTCGGCGTTGAACGGCCACTCTACGGTGTGGTTCCCGCCTGCTGAATCTGCACGGTCATGTCCTCGACCGTTACGGTGCCGGTGCGAGGGCTGGTGGACGGGTTGGCCGCGACGAGCAGCTGCACGGGCTGGTCGCCCTGGCGCGGCATGGTCGACGTCACGGTGATCCACGGGGTTGTCGTGGCGGCCGTCCAGATGCAGCGATCCTGCAGGGGCCCGCCGCAGACGTTCGGCGTCGCCTGCTGCAGCACGTCGAAGCTGACCGTGCCCCCTGCCGCGGGAACGGTGACGACCGGCGTCGGCGTCGAGTAGAGGCAGCCCGCCTGCGCGACGCGGACGTTCTGTCCCGCCGTCGGCGCCGTCCAGCGGATCTCGACGACGCCGGTGCGGGGCGCGCGGTAGTTGTCGGTGAAGTGCATCGTGAGCTCGGCCGGGCCGTGGCCCGACGCGAGGCCGACCGTCAGCCAGTCGGCCGTCGATGCGGCGGTCCAGCGGCACCCCGGCGCCGTTTCGATGCGCGTCGTGACACTGCCGCCCGGCATGCACGGCTCGTGTTCGACGGGGATCACGCTGTAGGTGCAGGCCGTCTGGTCGACGCCCGTCTGCTCCACGGTGAACACCTGATCGACGACGGTCACCGTTGCTGTCCGCGTGCCGCTGTCGCTGTGCTCGGCGACGCGGTACCGGAACGAACCTGGGCCTGACCCGGTGGCGCCGTCTTCGATCGTGAGCCACGCGGCATCCGATTCGGCCGTCCAGTCACAGCCTTCCCCGGTCGCCACCTGCACCGTGCCCGTTCCGCCGATGAAGTCGACCTCGACCTGCGTGGGCGACAGCGAATAGGTACAGGTCGGCGGCGGTGGTGGTGCCCCCTGGCCCGCCTGCGTGATCGTGTGGACCTTGTCGCTGATCTCGAGGGTTCCCGTGCGCTCGTCGGGCGACTGGTTCGCGGCCACCGCGTACACGAGCGTGGCGGATCCGGCGCCCGATGCGCCGGCGGTAATGGCGACCCACGGCACCTTGGAGCTGGCCGTCCACATGCACGACGCATCGGATGCGGTGACGGCAACCGTGCGGGTGCCGCCTTCGGCGGGGGCCGTGTGGCTTTCCGGGGCGATCGTGATCGTGCAGACCGGCGACGGCTCGGTGGAACTGCGGCGGCACGACGCGACCGTCGCGGCCGCGACGACCGCGAGAGAAAAGAAGATCAGGGCGCTACGGCGCATGGTGAGTCCGGGCCAGCAAGATCGTGACCATCAGCGCTGACGGACGCTGCCGGCCGCGCGGGCGCGAGGCCGGCAGCAGGACGCCTTCGATGCGGAAAATCCGGCGCTCAGCGCGGCAACGGTTCCTGCTGTGTGAGGCAGTGCAGGGTGCCCAGTCCCAGTACGAGATCGACCGCGTGCACCCCGACCGTCTGGCGATCGGGGAACAGCTCCGCAAGCGTCTGCAGGGCGACGCGATCGTTCGGGTCGTTGAACGTGGGCACGATGACGACGCCGTTGGCGATGTAGAAGTTCATGTAGCTGGCCGGCAGCCGCTCGTCGTGCCAGTAGACGGGCGAGGGGAACGGGAGCGTGACGACGCGCAGCGGGCCGATCGCCGGATCGGCCGATGCCGCCTCGAGGCGCCGGAGGTTGTCCATCGACCGGGCGTGGTTCTCGTCGGTCGGGTCGCGCTCGACGGCGATCACGATCGTGTCGTCGGTCACGAACCGGGCGACGTCGTCGATGTGTCCGTGCGTATCGTCGCCGATGCAGCCCTCGCCGAGCCAGATCGTGCGGCGGATGCCGAGCCATTCGGCGAACGCGCGCTCGTAGTCCTCGCGCGTCATACCCGGGTTCCGGACCTGGACGTCGGAGAGGAGCCATTCCTCGGTCGTGAGCAGCAGTCCGCTGCCGTTCACCTCGATTCCGCCACCTTCGAGGACGAGCCGGCCGCTGCCGTCCGGGCGCTCCGGTTCGATGCGGGGAAGGTCCGTGACGCGTTCGATGGCCGGACCGACCTGGGCGTCGAGCTGCCAGTTGTCGTACTTCGCCCACCCGTTGAACAGCCAGTTGAGCAGCACGACCCGGCCCGTGGCGTCGTGCACGGCCGTCGGGGCGCTGTCGCGGAGCCAGACGCGATCGGTCGGCACCACGTGGAAGCGCACGTTCGACAGGCGGACCCGGTGCGTTTCGAGTGCAACGCGCGCCTTTTCGCGCACGACGTCGTCGTGGCAGAGGATCTCGACCGGCTCGTGCGCGGCGATGATGCGGACGATCTCGGCGTAGACCCAGCCGATCGCGGCGAGCTTGCCGGGCCAGTCGGGCTCGTGGTGCGGCCAGCCGATCCAGGTGGCGCGGTGCGGCGCCCATTCGGCCGGCATGACGAAGGGAGGGGTCGGCCGTGTCATGCGCCGAGGTACCTCCGGAGGATCGGGCCGTAGGCGTCGATGCGGCGGTCGCGCAGGAACGGCCAGTTCTGGCGCGTCGACTCGATCAGCTGCCGTTCGCACGTCGCCACGAGGACCTCGTCGTCGGTGTCGCCGGCTTCGGCCACCATGCGGCCGAACGGATCGGCAATGAAGGAGCGGCCGAAGAACGTGATGCCGTCGGTGCCCGGCTCGTCTTCGTGGCCGACGCGGTTCGGGGCCGCGACGTAGACGCCGTTCGCGATAGCGTGGGAGCGCTGCATGATCTGCCAGGCGTCGACCTGGGCCTGGCCCCATTCCGCGCGCTCGGATGGATGCCAGCCGATCGCCGTCGGATAGAAGAGGACCTCGGCCCCGAGCAGGCTCGTGATCCGGGCGGCCTCGGGATACCACTGATCCCAGCAGATGAGGACACCGATCGTGGCGTAGCGCGTCTTCCACACGCGGAAGCCCGGCGTGCTGTCGGCGGCGCCGGCCACGGGGCCGTCGCCGGGCGTGAAGTAGAACTTCTCGTTGAAGAGCGGATCGTCCGGAATGTGCATCTTCCGGTACGTGCCGAGCAGCGTGCCGTCGGCATCGATGACGGCCGCCGAGTTCCGGTAGACGCCGGGCGCCTCGCGCTCGAAGATCGGGACGACGAGCACGATCGTCAGATCGCGCGCCAGGGCCTGGAACCGCTCGACGGTCGGGCCCGGGATGCTTTCGGCCAGGCCGAACCGCTCGTGCCGCTGCGACTTGCAGAAGTACGGTGAATTGAAGAGTTCCTTCAGGCAGACGATCTGCGCGCCGCGTCCGGCCGCCTCGCGGGTCAGCCGCTCGGCCCGGTCGAGGTTGGCCGCCAGGTCGTCGGTGGCGCGATCCTGAACGATCCCGATGGTGAACGAGGAAAGTGCCATGTCGGATCGACGTTAGCACACGGCGTTCCGGCGGGCATGGCCGCGATGTTCGGTTGACGATCGGCGGTCGAGCGTCCAGAATGCAGACAACTCCCTGAAAACCAGTCGCTGGAGGCCAGCATGGAGACCATGAAGGACGCGATTCGCGCCGGAATGGAGGTCGACGCGCCGCCGCCGAAGAAGAAGGGCGTGCCGACGGCGGCCGACGTCATGACCACGGACCTCGTCCTGTTCCGGCCCGATCAGACGATTCGCGAGGCCATCGATCTGCTGCTGCGCCACCGCATCTCGGGCGGTCCCGTGGTCGACGACCAGCGGCGGCTGCTCGGGACGCTGTCGGAGGGCGACTGCATGCGGGCGCTGGCCAGCGGTTCATACGACGGCGACCCGACCGAGGAGGAACGCCGGGTCCGCGACCTGATGAACTGCCACGCACCGACGATTACGCCCGACACCGACATCTTTGCCATCGCCCAGACGTTCGTCCAGAACGAAGTCCGGCGGCTGCCCGTCGTCGACGGCGGGCGCGTGGTCGGCCAGGTGAGCCGGCGCGACGTGCTTCGTGCGATCTGCCGGATCTGAGATCGGCGCGGTACGCGGGAAAATCTGCTGATTTTTCCCGCGAACCGCGTTGCATTCGGGAAAAAGCGGAGTAAACTACCGCCGCCCTGCCGGCTCTGCATCAGGCGGCCGGCGGCAGAGGCAGATTACCAGGGACCCCACATGGCAAAGACTGCGAAGAAGAAACCGTACAAGGCCACTCCGGCTTCGTCGCGTCGTTCGAAGAGCGAGCTCGTGCGTGAGATCGCGGCGGCGACCGACCTGAAGGCCACCAAGGTCAAGGAAGTGTTCGACACGCTCACGGCCATCATGGCGGCCGATCTCGGCAAGAAGGGCGTTGGAGAGTTCAACTTCAACGGCCTGCTCAAGCTGAAGACCGTCCAGAAGCCCGCGACGAAGGCGCGCAAGGGGCGCAACCCCTTCACCGGCGAGGAAATCACGATCAAGGCGAAGCCGGCCAGCCGCAAGGTGCGCGTCCGGGCGCTCCGGGCGCTCAACAACCTGATCTGACCTCGCTGCGTGGGGCGGTCCGGTCGGCCGATCGGACCGCTCCCGCGGCAGGTTTCCCCTTCCTTCCAGCCCGCCGTTCAGGCGTCGGCTACCAGCCTCACTTCACCGTCGGACGTCGTCACGCGATAGCCGTGCCCCTGCCGGCACGCCAGCCGGATGCCGGCCGGATCGTCGGGGCGTGTCGTTGCCGTCATCGGGCTGCCACAGCTGTGGTCGGGACAGGTGAAGAGCGTCAGCTCGCCGATCACGTCGGGTGTCAGCGGGCCGTCGAGCCGCTGCTTCCAGGCCTTCGCGCAGGCGAAACAGGCGTAGTGGCGCGTGTCCGGTGTCGTGTTGTAGTGGTCGCCCCGCTTGTGGGCGCCGACGCCGCTCGTCGAGTGGAACGTGAAGGCCAGCGGGTCGCCGCAGTCGGGACAGTCGTGTCGCGGTGTGTCGTCGGGCATCCGGCTACTGTACCCGCAGTCGGGTCCGCGCGCCGGGCCGGACGTGAAACACATGCACGTTACAGGCTCGTGGCGCCGTGGGGGACGGCGCCAGGTGCGCCCGCCTGCTCACGAGCGGTCCCTGGCAGGAGGGACGTCGGGCGGGACCGGCAGCTCGCCCCTGTCGATGGCTTCGATGAAGCTCTCGACGAGCTCGGCCGATCGCCAGCCGATGGCCACTTCGCGCCGCAGCTGTCTGATGGCTTCGGGCACGTCGAGAGCCTGCCGGTACGGCCGGTCCGTGACGAGCGCGTCGAAAACGTCGACGACGCTGACGATCTGCGCGAGCAGCGGGATGCGATCGCCGCGCAGCCCGTCCGGGTACCCGCTGCCGTCGAGCCGTTCGTGATGGTGCCGGACGATCGGCCGCACGCGCGCAAGCGATCGGAGGTTGCCGCAGAGCTGGTCGCCCACCACCGGGTGCATACGCATGATGGCGAGCTCCTCGGGTGTGAGCGGCCCGGGCTTGAACAGGACGGCATCGGGGACGGCAATCTTGCCGATGTCGTGCAGGAAGCCGCCGCGATGCAGCGCGGCGAGGTCTTCGGTCGCCAGGCCCAGCCGACGTCCGAGGCCGACGGCGTAGAAGGCGATGCGCTCGCAGTGCCCCTCGGTGAGCGGATCGCGTGCTTCGACCGTCCGCGCCAGGCTGAGGATGACCGACTCGGCCGAGTCGAGCTCGTCGGTGTAGCGCTTGAGCCGTACGAGTGAACGGACGCGCGCCTTCAGTTCGGTGAAATCGATCGGCTTTGCGAGGAAATCATCGGCGCCGCACTCGATGGCCTGCATGCGATCCTCGCGTTCGGCCGCGCCGGTCATCAGCACCACCGGCGTGAGCCGCGTCCGCGCGTCGTTCTTCAGGACGCGGCAGGCGGCAAAGCCGTCGAGCAGCGGCATCCGCACGTCCATGATGACCAGGTCCGGACCGGCTGCCTCGACGGCGCCGATGGCCTCCTGCCCGTCGGCGGCGGTCAGCACGACGTAGCCGGCGTCGGCGAGGAACCGTTCGAGGAGCCTGCGGTTCTCGGCGCGATCGTCGACGACGAGGACGATTCCCTGCCGCTGATCGGCCGGCGACGCGATGGCTGTGGCGGACACGCCGCTAACTATACGGGAAGCGCGAGTGCCGCGTACAGCCGGCGCGCCGGCTCGATCCGGCCCGCTCAGCGGTAGCGCCGTGCGATCTGCATGACTGCGTCGTGATAGCCGCGACCGAACAGGTTCAGGTGATTGAGCAGGTGATACAGCTGATACAGCGGTTGACGTTCCTGCCACTCCGGATCGAGCGGCCAGGCCTCGTCGTAGGCAGCCATGGCGGGCGAGGAGATGCCCCCGAACAGCGACGACATGCCGAACTCGACCTCCCGGTGGGCGTACGCGGCCGCCGGATCGAGCACTGCCGGACGTCCGCCGTCGGCGACGAGCACGTTGCCCGACCACAGGTCGCCGTGAATCAGCGCCGGACCTTCGGAGGGTTCGACGAGCAGTTCGTCGAGCCGATTGACGATGGCATCCAGATCGCGCGCTTCGGAGGCGTCGAGAAGGCCTGCGGCGCGCGCCGCGGCGATCTGCGGTGTCAGCCGGTTCGCGCCGTAGAACGTGATCCACGAGTCGGTCCACGCGTTCGCCTGTCGCGTCGCGCCACACCACGTGTCGCAGGTGAAGCCGTAGCGGTCGGACCGCGTCCGGTGCAGCGCCGCCAGGGCCCGGCCCAGTCGCTCGTCGAAGCTCGAATTCCTTTCGCCGTGCGGCAGGTAGTCGATGACGAAGAACGGCATGACGCCCGCCGCGGTTTCGACCGCGTCCGGCGGCACGACGATGCGCGGGACGACGAGGCCGCTGTCGGCGGAGGCGAGGGCTTCGAGCCCGGCAGCCTCGGCCTGGAAGAGCTCGACGGGAGCACCCGCTTTCGACTTCAGGACGAACGGACCGGCGTCGGTGTCGATGCGTTCCACCACGCCGATGCAGCCGCCGCTGAGCGGCCTGCGTGAGCGGATCGCGACGGGGCGGCCGAGTCGTCGGCCGAGCGCGCCTTCGACGACCTCAGGCGGGATCATGGGTGCCGGTGTGCCGGTCGCTGGTCAGGAAGGCGAGCAGTTCGCGCGACGTCCGCGTCACGATGTCGAGCACCTCGACGAATCCCTCGGGGCCGCCGTAGTAGGGATCCGGAACGTCGGCACCGGGCTCCTCGGGGTCGAACTCGCGGAACAGCCGGATCTTGTGGTGGTAGTCCGACGGGGCCTGACGGCGCAGGTGCCGCAGGTTCGTCGCATCCATCGCGAAGATCCAGTCGTATTCGTCGAAGTCGTCCTGGCTCACCTGGCGTGCGCGGCTGGTGAGCCGGATGCCGCGCATTGCGGCGGCCTCGCGCATCCGCGCGTCGGCCGGCTCGCCGATGTGCCATCCGCTCGTGCCGGCCGAATCGACGACGAAGACGTGGCCCAGTCCGGCCTCCTCTGCAAGGTGGCGGAAGACGCCTTCGGCAGCCGGCGACCGGCAGATATTTCCAAGACAGACGAACAGGATACGGGTAACCATCCTCTCGATTCTGTCGCGCCGCGCCGCCGGTTGGCCAGCGCGGCTCCGCCCGTCGGGGCTATACTCCACTGTCCCGCTCCGTCGGAGTGAGCTCGTGTCTTCGGAGGAATCGATGCCCTTCCAGTCCCTGTCCGTTCTGCGTCGCCTGGCGGCTCCGGTCGTTGCCCTGGCCGGCCTTGCCGTCGTCACTGCGTGCGGCACGCCCGAACCGGCGCCCGAGCCTGCCTCGGTGACCGACTCGACGCCGCTGCTCAAGAACCCGATCGCGCTGCAGCTCTGGAGCATGAACCGGAGCTTCGAGACCGAGGGCGTGCCGGCCACGCTCGCGAAGGTCAAGGCGATGGGCTTCAACCACGTCGAGCTGGCGGGCACGGCAGGTCTGTCGCGCGACGAGTTCAAGGCTGAGCTCGACCGGGCCGGTCTGACGCCGATCTCGATGCACGTCGATATCCAGGCGCTGCTCGACAACCCGCAGCAGATCATCGAGGACGCGAAGGTGTTCGGCGTGCAGTACGTCGGGAACGCCTGGTTCCCGCACGAGCCGCCGTTCGATGCGGCCGATGCCGACAGGGCCGTCGAGGCCTTCAACACCGCGGGCCGGCTGCTCCGCGAGGCCGGGCTGACGTTCTTCTACCACGCGCACGGCTACGAGTTCGTGCCGGCCGAAGGCGGTGGCACGCTGTTCGACTCGATCGTCGCGCGCACCGATCCCGAGAACGTCAAGTTCCAGCTCGACGCGATGTGGGCGTTCCATGGCGGCGAGGATCCGGTGGCGCTGCTGCGCCGCTATCCCGATCGCTTCGTCTCGACGCACCTGAAGGACATGCGCCCCGGCACCGAGCGCAACAACACGGGGCAGGCGCCGCCCGACACGAGCGTTGCGCTCGGCACGGGCATGGTCGACATCCAGGGCGTGCTCGAGGCGGCGCGCGACACGTCCGTCGAGTGGCACATCCTCGAGGAAGAGTCGACGCAGCCCGAAGTGAACATCCCGGCCGGCCTCGAGTACATCCGGCAGCTCGAGGCACAGCGCCAGCAGCAGTGATCAGCGCGCGGCAGGACGCCTGAACAGCACGCTCCGGATCAGGCCCTGCTCGAGCTCGGTCACGGCGACCGCTTCGAGTCCCGCCGCGTCGAGCAGCTGCTCGGCCGGCGGGACTTCCCGTACCTGCAGGTTCGTCGTCATCCGGAAAAACCAGTACAGGAAGCGCAGCAAGAGCCTGGCGCGCAGGCGTCGCCAGCCGGTCGGCGGCTCGACGAAGTCGGCCCACAGCCAGCAGCCGCCCGGTGTCAGTTCGGCAGAAAGCCGCGCGACGACGGCCGCGGCGTCGCTGGAGGTCAGGCAGTCGAGCACGAACAGGGTCGTGATGGCGTCGTAGGGACCGCGCGCGACGAACGTGCGGACGTCGGCCTGTTCGAACGTCACGCGGTGCCGGTCGGCATCGTCGAGCCGCGAGGCGGCGCGCTCGAGCATCGCCGCGCTCGTGTCGATGGCGTGGACCGACGCGCACGGCGCGATCCGGAGCAGCCGAGCCAGGGCGCGCCCGTCGCCATCACCGATGACCAGCGCGCGTCGCGCGTCAGCGAGCGCGTCGAGGTGCGCGGTGCGTGCGCGTTCGAGCGTGCGGCCGAACGCGATCCACTCGAGCGGACGATAGACGCGCGCGAGCCGATCGAAGGTGACGGGCTTCGCCATCGGTTACGACAGGAGCCAGAAGAGCGGCGTCAGCAGCGCGGCGTCGGCCGCCACCCGCGCGGGACGCCAGCCGGTGCGCGGCTCGAGCCGGTCGACGATGCCCAGCAGGAGCGCCGCACCCAGTGCGCTTGCGGCGACCGGCACGAGCCGGGGTGATCCGAGCAGCAGGACGACCGCGGCCAGGACGGCGACGAGCCAAGGGGCCGCCGGGATGAAGCGCGCAAGCCGCGGCAGCTGCAGCGCAATCGACGTCTGGCCCTGCTGCCGATCGACGGGCGCCTCCCACCGCGAGATCAGGACGCAGTTCACGAGGCAGAGCAGCCAGAACAGTCCGAGTGGCCAGGCCAGCCGTCCTGCGCCGGCGTCGCGAACGAACAGCCAGACGCCGGCCGCGAGCAGCGTGGCGATGACGACCTCTTTCGGGGCGCGCCACGAGGCGTGGCGGTGCAGCCACTGGTGCGAGAGCAGGTAGGCGAGCACGGCCGCTGTCAGGCAGCCCCCAACCAGCAGATCCCCCTCGTCGAGGTACTGGAGCGCCAGTCCGACATCGACCACGAGCGCCGCCCCCATCGCCCCGAGCATCGTCCAGCGATGCTGCTGGTGGAAGCGGTGGCGCGCGGTGAGCACCGGGCCATTGACGAGTCGCCAGCTCTCAATCCAGCGATCGGCCGTGTAGGCCACCCACACCGACAGTCCGAGTACCGCCGCGTGCATCCAGCCGATGGCGACACCGGCCGATCGGGCAATCAGCCATTGCCAGGCGACAACGACGACTGCGGCATCGAACGACAGGACGGTCGGCCACTGCCACCAGAGCGGACGGTCTGGGAGAGGGTGTCGCGGGCGGTTGCCGTCGACCGGCATCTTTCGAGTATGGCAAAGGCGCGGGTCCCGCTACACCGCGGTCGTGCCAGCCTGCCGCAGAGGATGTTTCATGTGCCGACCACGTTCCGGCGCGGCCGTGTGTTGCCGTCCTGCTGTGCACGCGCCTGCTTTCGGCCCGTCAGGAACACCGTGTCGCCGGCTGCGATTCAGCGTTTGCGGCCTGAGCCCCGGGCGGGGCGGCCTATAATCGGGGGCTGCACGTCTTTTCTGGAGGTCGTCAATGAGACTGGCTGCGATCTGTAGTGTTCTTGCGCTGACCGCCACGGCCTGTGCCGCGCCGCTCCCGCCCGCGTCCGAACCCGCGCCCCCGTCGACCGCGATTCGCGATTCGCTCAAGGGCGCCTACGACATGATTCAGAACAACATCACGCGCGCCGCCGAGCAGGTGCCCGAGAACCTGTACTCGTACCGGGCCACGCCCGAGGTGCGCACGCTCGGCCAGCTGTTCGCTCACATTGCCGACGCGAGCTTCTCGATCTGCAGCGCCGTCAGCGGCGAGTCGCGGCCCGAAGGCTCGATCGAGGAAACGCGGACGACGAAGGCTGACGTTCAGCAGGCGCTCGACGAGGCGGCCGAGTTTTGCGGCCGCGCCTTCGAGGCGGTCGACGACGCGAGCGGCGCCGACGCGGTGACGCTGTTCGGGGCGCTTCCGACGACGAAGCTCGGCGCGCTGGCGTTCAACAACGCGCACAACATGGAGCACTACGGCAACATCGTCACGTACATGCGGCTCAACAAGATGGTGCCGCCCTCCAGCCAGCAGTAATCTCGAACGCTCGGGCAGACACGAGGGGCGGATCCCTGCGGGTCCGCCCCTTCCTGCTTTCCGTTGCGCTGCGGCCGCGCTACGACGCCAGGTAGGCCTGCAGGTCTGCCCAGTTCTGGTCGAGCGCGAGCCACGCGGCGCCGATCATGAACACCACGGCGAACCAGAGCACGACGTTCCACACAAGCCGCCCGATGCCTTCGGGCCGCTCGTCGCCCATGTAGCTCTTCCGGTTCAGCAGCACGATGAAACAGATGACGGCCACCGGCATGAGCGGATAGGCGAGTGTCGAGGCGGTGACCGACATCGCCCACGGGAACGGGTAGGCCACCCCGAGGATGCCGATGGCGGGCAGGAACGACAACCAGCGCCGCGCCCGCGGATCGTCCGTACCGAACACCTCGCTGCCGATGAACGCGCTGGCGAGCATGTGCGTGATGATCGTCGAGATCCCGACCGCGAGCATGCCGAAGCCGATAAGCGCCAGGGCGAGGCCTTCGCCGAACGTCGTGCTCAGGACCGGCACAAGCTCGAGGATGTTCCTGACCGGAGTGCCCGTCTCGCCAGGTGCGGGCCCGATGGTGTTCGCCGTCGCAACGATCATGAACGTCGTCGAAATCAGGAACGGCACGAGCATGCCGATGACGAGGTCGAAGTAGGCGACTTCTTTGTGCTCGGGTCCCCAGTTCTTCCGGAGCAGCGAGTACGGATAGAGGAAGACCATGTTGATCCCGACCGCGGCGGCCAGTCCGCCGACCACCGGACGGATCGTTTCAGGCGGCAGGCCCTCCATCATCACGCGCTGGACGAACGAGATGCCGGTCAGTCCGAGCAGGAAGCGCCCGACGTCGATGCCCGAGGCGATCGCCACGATCGCGAAGGCGATGACGATGGCCCAGACCATGTATTTCATGGCCAGTTCGTAGGCCTTCAGTCCTCCGGCGCCGCGCTCGTACAGGCCGACGACCCACGCCGAGAAGGCGAGGACGGCAATGCCGATCGTGAACTGCGCGGCGAGCCGGCCGCCGTCGGAAAACGTGCCGATGTCGAGGCCGACGCCACTGAGCAGCGTCGTGACGCCGTTGGCTGTCAGGCTGTACTGCGGGAAGTGCCAGATGACGGTCGCGATGAGCGCGCTGAGGCCCCAGAGCAGCGCCAGCGCGGGGTGCAGCTGCTCCTTGAAGACACGATAGGGCCGCTCGCCCGTGTGGGTCGTCTGCTTGGCAATGGCGGCGAGCACGGCCACTCCCAGCAGGATCGCCAGCGGCTGCACCCAGAGCAGCTCGTAGCCGAGCATCGAGCCCATCAGCACGCACGAGGCCACGGAGCCGCCACCCAGCGTCATGGCGCTCTGCATGTACCCCGGGCCGCTCAGCCTGAGGTACCCCCTGAGTCGCGTGCCGAGCGGCTGTCCCGCCAGCTCCCGCAGGTAGGCCTTCTCGTCCATCAGCATCAGCGCGCTGCCTTTCGGGCGGTCATCACCCCGCGATCGACCGCCGTGTCGTGGTAGAGGACGGCTTCGAAGCCGAGTTCGGCCAGCCAGCCGCCGTACTCACCGGTCGAGTAACACTTGCCCCGCGTCGAGTGCATGAGGATGGCCGAATATTCGGCCACGGGCAACGGACCGGTCTTTTCCGCGTTGATGAACGCTTCGTGTATCACGAGCAGGCCGCCCGGCGGAAGGTGTTCGTACGACAGCGCGAGCAGCTGCCGCACCTCGTCGGCGCCCCAGTCGTGCAGCACGTTCGAGAAGAGGTGCACGTCGCAGTCGGTCGGCCATGCCGCGCGATCGAAGAAGCTGCCCGCGCGCACGCTCACCTGGTCGCTGCAGCCCCGCCGGGCGATCAGCCGTTCGGCGATGCGATCGACGGGCGCCTGATCGAACACGACGGCCTGCAGGTGCGGATGGTGCGCGGCCAGCACGCAGGAGTAGATGCCCGAGCCGCCGCCGACGTCGAGCAGTTTCCGGCGATCGTCCAGCGGGAGGTGCGGCACGAGCGCCTGCGCCAGCAGCAGGCCCCGGCAGTCCATCGCGTCGGTGAAGGCGCGCGCGAAGTCGTCGTCTTCCATCGCGCGATGCCAGTCGTGTCCGTCTTCTGCCGCCCCCCAATGGGCCGGCCGATCGGAGCGCATCACGCGGACGAAGTCGAGCACCACCGGCCGGTCGCCGAGCGACGCGTAGTAGGGCCCCAGGAAGAACGGTGAGTCGGCCACCAGGTGCTCACGGGCCGTCGGCGTCACGTGGAAGCGGCCGTCGATCGCCTGGACCAGGCCCAGCGCCGTCGCGAGCGTCAGCAGCACGTCGGCCGGGCGCGCGGCGAAGTCGAACGCGTCGCAGATTTCGTCGAACGTCGCAGGCCGCGCCGCCAGTCGCGTGAAGAAATCGAAGTGGACGATGGCGGCCGTGAGCAGATCGGCAGCATAGATGCCGTCGCGATACCGGTAGATGGCCGTTGGGTCGGTCGTTGCGCGGCGGGTGAGAAACGGGTCGGGCATGAGCGCGGAGTGTACACCCCCCGACCACGCAACAGGCGGGTCAGCGCCCGGGCCGGTGCGATGGCCCCACCGCTCCGCGGCCGTCGAACCGGTCGGGCAGCCCGGAAGCGGCCGGCAGCACGACGTCGATGTCGTGTGTGGAGTACGGACAGTCGGCGCCGCGGGCGTCGACGATCTCGATCACTTCGCCGGAGCGCGTCTCGTACACACCAACGACGCACCCGCACGGAAGAAGACGGGAGCGGAGCGTACATCGGAGAAAGGGCGTCCAGCCGAAGAGCGAGAACATGGGCGTCGGGAATCGGCCGCGCCGGTGGTGGCCGATGAGCGGGTCTTAGCAAGTCGTACGCCACGTCGGCAACACCCGGCTGTCGTACTGTGCGCCGCGTCACTTCGCCTCGGGGATGCCCCGCGGTGTCACATCCACGGAACGCGGCGTCCCCAGGTGGGGGCGCTGGGGGCATCGGTCGGGTGAGGGGGCCGCGCGTCGCCTGGCGGAGCATGTGACGCCCGGCTGTCGAGGTGGGGAGGTCGGGACTGGTGCAGGACGTCCGATCGGGGCAGAATACGCAGACACGATGACGTCCGGGCCGGCCTGGAAGCGGGCCGGGGTGTATCCGGCAGGGAGTAAACGACGTGAAGACGCAGGTCGGCCGCAACGATCGCTGCCCGTGCGGCAGCGGCAGGAAGTACAAGCACTGCTGTGAACGGAAGGTCTCCGGCTGGAGTCCCGGACAGCGCGCGCTGTTCGTGCTCGTGCTGGTGGTGCTCGTCGGCGGGCTCGTGCTGGCCGTTTCCTCGCGGCAGGAGCCCACGGGACCGCAGATGGGCGTCTGGTCTGAAGAGCACGGGCACTACCACTGATCGACTGATCAGCGCGCCCGCACAGGAGATCGCCGGGCGGCGGGTACTCACCACATCACAGCGCGGTCGCCCGATCGGGCGACGCCACATGCCGGGAGTCCAGGTGATGCCAGCGGATCCAGTGAACCGTCGCACGTTCATCAGGCAGATGTCCGGATCGGCCGCGGCCTGGTCGCTGCTGCCGGCCACGGCCGCCGCGCAGATGTCGGGCGCCGACACGGTCGAGCGGCCGGCGACGATGGAGCGGCGCGGACCGGCCCGCATCCGCTTCTCGGTCATCGGTCTCAATCACGGCCACATCAACAGCATGACGAGCGCCGTCATCGGCGGGGGCGGCGAGCTCGTCGCCGTGTATGCGCGCGAGCCTGAGCTCATCGCGGAGTACACGAAGCGCTTCCCGTCGGTGAGAGTCGCCCGCAGCGAAGAAGAGATTCTCGAGGACGACTCGATCCAGGCCGTGCTCAGCGCCGCCATTCCCGACGAGCGTGCGCCGCTCGGCATCCGCGTCATGCAGCACGGCAAGGACTACATCGTCGACAAGCCCGGCATCACGACGCTCGAGCAGCTGGCCGAGGTGCGTCGCGTGCAGGCCGGGACGAAACGGATCTATTCAATCGTCTACAGCGAACGGTTCGAGAATCGCGCGACGGTCCGGGCGGGCGAACTGGTGCGGGCCGGCGCGATCGGACGCGTCGTGCAGACGATCGGGCTCGGCCCGCACCGCATGAACATCCCGTCGCGGCCGTCGTGGTTCTTCGACAAGGCGCGCTACGGCGGCATCCTCTGCGACATCGCCTCGCATCAGGCCGACCAGTTTCTGTTCTTCACCGGATCGACCGAGGCCGAAGTTGTCGCCGCGCAGGTCGGCAACATTCACTACCCGCAGTACCCGGACTTCGAAGACTTCGGCGACATGCTCGTGCGCGGCAACAACGGCGCCGGCTATATCAGGGTCGACTGGTTCACGCCGGACGGCCTGCCGACCTGGGGCGACGGACGGCTGACGATCCTCGGCACGGACGGCTTCATCGAGATCCGGAAGAACGTCGACCTGGCGGGCCGCCCGGGCGGCAACCACCTCTTCCTCTCGGATCAGAAGAGCACGCGCTACATCGACTGCCGTGACGTCGATCTGCCGTACGGCCGTCAGATCGTCGACGACATTCTTCACCGCACCGAGACGGCGATGTCGCAGCACCACTGCTTTCTCGCGACCGAGCTCGTGCTGCGCGCGCAGCAGCAGGCCCGGCGGCTGACGCTCGGCAGCGGCAACCCGGGCGCCTGAGGCGCCTCAGCTGAAAGGACGGCTGTCGATGACCCGGGATCGAACTGCTCCCGACCGTTCTTCTCGTCGCCGGTTCCTGTCGCAGGCCGGGCGGATGGCGGCGGCGGCCGGCGTGGTCGCCGGCTGTCCGACGATCGTGCCGGCACGCCTGTTCGGGCAATTCTCACCGGCCAATCGAATCAACGTCGGCGCGATCGGTACCGGGCGCATTTCGCGCGCGCACGATCTGCCCGGCATCTGGAAGTTCGACACGGCGCGCATCGTCGCCGTGTGCGACGTCGACAGCCGGCGCGTCGCCGACGCGAAGAGGCTCGTCGAGGAGAGCACCGACCACCACGGCAACTGGCTCGAGGCGATCTGCACGCGCCGGCAGCCCATTGCGCCGATCGAGATCGGCCACCGTTCCTGCTCGACCTGTCTGCTGCACCACATGGCGATGAAGCTTGGCCGTACGCTGCGCTGGGATCCGCTGCGCGAGCGGTTTCACGACGACGACGAGGCGAACGCGATGCTGTCGAGGCCCCAGCGGCCCCTCTATGCAATCTGACTGGAATGTCCCCATGCCTTCACGCCGAACGTTCCTGACTCTGGCCCCGGTCTTCCTCTGTGTGCTGGGCTGGCCGGCGCTGCGGGCCCAGGCGCCCGAGCGTCCGGCGGCAGGTCCGCTCAAGGTGATGTCGTTCAACATCCGCCTCGGGACGGCGAACGACGGCGAGAATCACTGGGAGAAGCGCCGGGCGCTGCTGTTCGAGGTGCTGCGCGAGGAGAATCCCGACCTCGTCGGGCTTCAGGAAGCCTTCCGCTTCCAGATCGAAGAGATCCTCGACGCCGTTCCGGGCTACGCGGCGGTCGGCGTCGGGCGCGACGACGGCAGGGCGGGTGGCGAGACGTCGGCGATCCTGTTCCGCACGTCGCGATTCCACGTGGCCGAGGCCGGTACGTTCTGGTTCTCCGACACGCCCGACACGCCGGGTACACGCACGTGGGGCAATCGCTACAACCGGGTGTCGAGCTGGGCACGCTTCATCGACCGCGACGGCACGGGATTCTGGCACTACAATCTGCATCTCGATCACGAGTCGCAGCCGTCGCGGCTGCGCAGCGTCGACCTGCTGCTCGAGCGCATCGGCTCGCGCCGGTTTCCCGAGGAGCCGGTCGTTGTCACCGGCGATTTCAACGTCGGTGAGGACAACCCGGTCATCCGGAAGCTCGTTGGAACGCAGGCCGGCAGTGGTCCGCTGGTCGATACGTTCCGCGCGCTCCATCCCGACGAAAAGGTGGTCGGCACGTTCACGGCCTTCGAATTCGGACGGGTCGAGGGCGACAAGATCGACTACGTGCTGGTGGAGCCGGGCACGCGCGTGCTTGAAGCAGGGATCGTGCGCACCAGTCGCGACGGGCGGTATCCGTCCGATCACTTCCCGGTTACTGCGGTCATCAGCTGGGCGCGCTGAGCGCTACGCGTCGGTCGGGCCGGATGGCTCGTCGGTTGATGGGGCGGGCACGAGGACCTGCAGCGCGCCGGGATTGATCAAGATTTCCATTTCGACACGGCCGTCGCGCGACCAGGCGTGCCCGCACGACGCGTCGCGCTCGTCGGGCCACACTTCGTCGTCGATGTGGACGCGGGAGCCCTTCCACGACAGTTCGACGCGTCGGCCGCGGTGCACCGGCAGACTGAGCCGCGGTCGGCCGCCTTCGAGCCGCGCGGTCAGGTAGTCGCGGAACGCGGCACGGTCGGCGTCGCCTGCGAGTACCAGGTCGAACAGGCCGTCCGACACATCCGCGTCCGGCGCCAGTTCGACGTTGGGGCCCACCGACCGGACGTTCATCGTCGCAACGAGGATGTACTCGCCGGACAGGTCGCGGCCGTCGAGCCGGACGTGGCAGTCGTGCACGGGATAGTCGGCCAGCACTTCGCGCATCACCTTCAGATCGCGGCGCAGCTCGGCTTCGGTCCACGCCGCGCTCGCTTCGGCCGGGGTCAGCTGCGACAGTGCCGCGATGGCGACGGCCACCGGTCCGAAGCCCATCCCTTCGAGAAGCGGACACGGCCGGTTCGCGCCCCGGACCACGCCGGTGTCGAAGGGCACGATACGTCCGTCGCCCCAGCGTGAAATCAGCTCCTGCGCGGTGCCGCTGATCCCGAGTGTCCGCCCGATGTTGTTGGCCGTCCCCGAGGGGATCAGCGTGACGGGCACCCGGCTCCCAATCAGCCGCGTGCCGATGTTCCGCATTGTCCCGTCGCCACCGACGATCGCGACGAGATCACCCGGCTGGCCGAGCAGACGGGAGACGGCCTGCGGGTCGGTGGTCGAGGCGTACTGCACGTCGTGCCCCTCGGCCCGGACAGCGGCAATCAGGTCGTCGGCCGACAGCACCTGTTCGCCCGATCCCGGGTTGTGGACGATCGTCACCCGCATTGCGATGCGCCTCGCCGCTGGTTCTGCCGTGATGAAACGGTGAAGGTCGATTGTAGAAGAAAGGAGGCTCGCCGTCGTGGCGAGCCTCCTGGTGAGTGCCTTGGCTCCCCAGCTGTGATGCCTCGTGCATCACACAAGGCCCTCGCCGTTTTCAGGCAGCAAACGGCATGCCGCATTCGGACCGCGGGAAGGCGCCGTCGCACGTGCACCTGTCGTGAAGCCGGGGAACGTGGCTGCACAGGTTGGGCGCCTGGCGGGGCGGGGTGAGTCGCGTTCGACTCACCCGCGCAGCGTGGCGCCGCCGTCGACGTACAGGTCGGCCATCGTGATGTGGGCGGCCCGCTCGGAGAGCAGGAAGACGACCGCATCGGCCACGTCCTCGGGCGTGGCGAGCCTGCCGAGGGGGATGCCCACCTTGAACGTGTCGGGAGATCCCGCGACGACGTCGGCTTCGCCGAAGCCCTCCGGCCACATGCCGGTCTGCATCGGTGTCAGCGTCGATCCGGGGGCGACGATGTTGCAGCGGATACCGGAGCGGGCGAGCTCAAGGCCGAGGCATCGCGTGAACATGGTGGCGGCCGCCTTCGAGGCCGCGTAGGCGGCCATGCCGTACCGCGGCACGCCGGCCGCGTTCGAGCTGACGGTGACGATGGCGCCGCGGCGGCGGGGGGCCATGCGCCGCGCCACCGCGCGCGACACGTTGAAGACGCCGCGCGCGTTCACGTCGAACACGTGCGTCCACGTCTCGTCGTCGGTGTCGACGACGAGCGTGGTGCTGAGCACGCCGGCGACGTTGGCCAGGCAGTCGATCGGTCCCCAGTCCTTCTCGACGGCGGTGATGGCTGCCTCGACGGCGCGGCTGTCGGTCACGTCGAGCCGGCCTCCGCGCACGCGGACGTCTGGCGAAGTGATCGATGCGGCCAGACGTTCGGCCGCCTCGCCGTCGAGGTCGAAGGCGGCCACGTGTGCCCCCTCGTCGGCCAGCGCGCGCACGACGGCGGCGCCGATGCCGCCGGCGGCGCCGGTAACGACTGCGATCCTGCCGGCAAGTCCTGAAGGCTTCATCATCCGTTCCTCGAGACAGCGCTTCCGCGGCCGTTGAGCACGCGCGCCATGACTGCGGTTGCCTCGGGGCCCATCAGGTGCGCGTGCAGCGAAGGGACGTCGTGAACGTCGATCGTGCCCCGCACGTAGGGGCGCCACTCGTCGGGCGACAGCGTCGTTCCCTGGTGGTCGAGCGCCGCGCGGAAGAAGAGCACGTCGCCGTCGAAGACGCGGTGATGGTGCCGGCGCACGAGCAGGCTGTTGTGCGACACGACGCGTATCACGCCCGACAGCGCCTCGTCCGACAGCGCGCCCATCGGATGTCCGGCCGCGCGAAGGAACGCCGTGACGCCTTCCCTCGTCAGCTGCGACGCGGGCACCGTCGACGGATCGTGTCCGGCGATCAGCACGAGCGCCCGCAGCGCTGCCGACTCGTCCGGCGGCGGCTCGTTGCGCCAGCGGTCGCACGGATACGCGTCGATCATCGCAAGCAGCGACACTTCCTCGCCCGCATCGCGCAGGTGGATCGCGACCGTGTGTGCGAGGATGCCACCGACCGACCAGCCCGCGAGCTCGTACGGCCCCTGCGGCTGGAGTGACCGAATCGTGGCCGCGTAGTCAGCCGCCATCGCGTCGAGCGATGGCGGCGCCGGCGCGGCCGGATCGAGCGTGCGCGCCTGCAGGCCGTAGACGTTGCGCGCCGGCTCGAGCGCACGCGCGAGCCGGCGGTAGCACCACGCAAGGCCTCCCGCCGGGTGAATGCAGAAGAGCGCGGGCTCGTCACCCGGCGTGCGGTTCAGCTGAATGACCGGTCCCAGTCCCACGTCGTCCGGGGTGTCGGCGGGACCGCGCTGCGACCTGTCGAGGTATTCGGCCAGGCGTGCGGGCGTCGGGTGGGCGAAGACGACGCCGAGGCCGCCGTCGATTGGCCAGCGTTCCCGCAGCCGCGTCATCAGCTGGGCGGCCAGCAGCGAGTGGCCCCCCATACCGAAGAAGTCATCGTCGACGCCGACGGCCGACGGGCCGTCGGCCACACCGAGGACGTCGGCGAACAGCTCGACGAGTGCTGCTTCGGTCGCGGTGCGCGGCGGGCGAACCGGCGCACCGGCCCGAAGATCGGGAGCCGGAAGCGCACTGCGCAGCAGCTTGCCGTTGGGCGACAGCGGCAGCTCGTCGAGTACGACGAACGCGGCCGGCACCATGTAGTCGGGAAGCCGCGCGGCGAGCTGCTCGCGGATGGCGTCGACGTCGGGTGCGCCGTTGCGGCCGACCAGATAGGCCACGAGCTGTCGATCACCCGGGCGATCGTCCCTCGCGATGACGACGACCTGAGAGACGGCGCCGGTGTCGGCAATGGCGGCCTCGATCTCGCCGAGCTCGATGCGCAGGCCGCGGATCTTCACCTGGAAGTCGGAACGACCGAGGAACTCGATCGCGCCATCGGGCCGCCAGCGTGCCAGGTCTCCGGTCTTGTACATGCGCGCACCGGCGGGGCCGAAGGGATCGGGCACGAAGCGCTCGGCCGTCAGGTCGGGACGGTTGAGATACTCGCGCGCGAGCTGCACCCCGGCAATGTAGAGGTCGCCGATCGTACCCGGCGGCACCGGACGCAGCCGCCCGTCGAGGATGTACATCTGCGTGTTCCACACCGGGAAGCCGATCGGCACGGGCGACGACCGATCGTGCGGTCCGGCGTTCCACCACGTGACGTCGACGGCGGCCTCGGTGGGCCCGTACAGGTTGTGGAGCTCGGCCCTGATGACCTCGTGAAAGCGGTCGCGCAGTGCCGCCGTCAGCTCCTCGCCGCTGCAGAACACGCGGCGGAGCTCGAGTCCGGCCGACGCCGGATCGGCCAGGAACACGGCCAGCATCGACGGCACGAAGTGCACGGTCGTGATCCGTTCCTCGCGGATGATGGCCGCAAGCCACGCCGGATCCCGATGCGCGTCGGGCGGGGCGACGACGAGCAAGGCGCCGGTCGTGAACGCGAGGAAGAACTCCCAGACCGAGACGTCGAACGTGGCCGGCGTCTTCTGCAGCAGCCGGTCCGATTCGTCGAAGCCGTAGAACTCACGCATCCACTCGAGCCGGTTGACGATTGCGCGGTGCTCGATGAGCGCGCCTTTCGGCTCTCCGGTCGATCCCGACGTGTAGATGACGTACGCGGCGTTGTCGGGAGACGGCGGTGTCAGCGGTGTCGATTCGTCGGCTTCAAGCTGCTGCAGATCGTCGAGCAGCATCACCGGAACGCCGTCCGGCAGGCGCCCGGCGTCGGCCGCGAAGGCGAGCACGAGCGCGGCCTTCGAGGAGCGGAGCATCGTCGCCACGCGATCGGCCGGGTACGCCGGGTCAATCGGCAGGTACGCGCCACCGGCGCGCATGATGCCGACGAGCGCGGTCACCAGCTCGAACGATCGCGGTGCCATCACGGCAACGATCGTCTCGGGACCGACACCACGTCGTGCGAGCGCCGCGGCAAGCGCGCGCGTTCGTCGATCGAACTCACCATACGACCAGGTGACGCCGCCGAACCGCAGCGCGGGCGCGTCGGGGCGTCGCGCCATCTGGCGCTCGATCAGTGCGACCAGCGTCGTGTCGGGTACCGGGTGTGCCGTGTCGTTGACCGTGCGCACCCAGTGCGTGGTCTCGGCCGGCGTCAGCGTGGGCACATCGGCGAGCCTGCGGGCTTCGACGGCACGTGCGAGGAAGTGGCCGAGCCGGTCGGCGTGTGCCTTGAGCTCGTCGATCGAATAGAGCTCCGGGTTGGCATCGAGCTCGAGCCGGAGGCCGCGGCCGCTGCCGTCGGCGCGCCAGGTGATCGTCATGTCGTCGACAGGTCCTGTGCCGACGATTTCGAGCCGGCTCTCGAGGCCCGGCAGTTCGAACGGCGCGTCGAACGGCAGGACGTTGACGAGCGGGCCGTGAAGCCGTCGTGTCCCGCCGATCAGCCCGAGGTCGCGCCGCAGCTGTTCGCCCCGATAGCGGGCGTGCCGGCGCAGCCGCTGCAGGTGGCGGGCCGTGCGCGTCAGCCACTCGTCGAGCGGCGCGTCCTCGTCGATTGCGATGCGCGCCGGCAGGATGTTCATCACCATGGCCGGTACGCGCGCTGCCGCGCGGCCCAGCCGCTCCATCGCCGGCAGGCCGACGATGGCTTCGTCGCCGCCGGCGTGCCGCTGCACGTAGGCGGCCGACAGCGCGGCGAGCACGTCGGGCCAGACGACGCCGCTGCTGGCCGACAGGGCGACGAGCCGTTCGCCGACGTCGGCCGGCAGCTCGACGTTGACGGTGAGGTAGTGGTGCGACGTCAGCGCCACGCGCGGCGTGAGGCTGCCCGGCTCGGGGCGATCGGTGAACTGATCGAGCCAGAACTGCCGATCGGCCGCAAAGCGGTCCGACGCCATGTAGTCCTGCCCGGCCGCGACCACCGCGTTCCGCGGGCCGAACGGCACCGTGACCGGCTCGCGCCCGGTGACGAACGACGCGTACAGATCGCAGATGCGGGCCGTGAGCAGCGTCGTCCCGTAGCCGTCGATTGCGATGTGGTGGATGCGCTGGTACCAGATGTGGTGCCCGGCGCCGAGCACGTAAAGCACCTGCACCGCGACCGGATCACGCGTCGGATCGACGGCTGTCTGCATGTCGCGCACGATCCGCGCACGCGCTTCCGCCAGCGGATCGGCTGCCGCCGTCAGGTCCACCTGCTGCAGCCTCGGGCGGTGACGTTCGTCGACGAGCGCGTGCGGCCCGTCCCCGGTCTCGACCACGCGCAGGGCGAGCGCGTCGGCTTCGTCGGCCACCGTGTCGATGGCGCGCCGGAGCGCGTCGATGTCGAGCGGACCCCGCAGCTCGAGGTACTGACCGGTGTTGAAGACGGGATTGGCCGGATCGATCCGCTGTGCGTACCAGATGCCGAGCTCGGCCTGCGTCAGTGGCGACAGCACAGCCTCGCGCACGTCGGGGGCAGGAGCGGTGGTCACGTCAATGGATCGGCCTGCCGCCGTGCAGCAGCGAGAACCAGTAGTTGATCTCGGGCCAGGCGGCCAGCTGATCGAAGGTGACGGGCGCGCCGGCGGCCTGCCACTCCTGTGTGAGCGCCATCAGGCGGATCGAGTCGAGGCCGTGATCGATCAGGTTGTCGGTGTCGGCGATGTCCGCTTCGTCGGCCTGGAGGATGCGCGCGATGTCAGCGCGCACGCGTTCGAGGGTCAGTGACGGTGCGGGATCGGGCTTCGTGTTGCTCATGCCTGTTCGGTCGTCGAATCGGCGCCCAGCGCGCCGACGATGTCGCGCGACGTCATCACGCGCGCGCAGCAGCCGGCCGCGATGGCCAGCGCCATGTCGTGCTTCTCGCGCGAGAAGTCGGCTGTCGCATCGGCCACGTAGAAGGGCCGGATGTCGCGCGTGAACGCCTCGAAGGTCGTCGCCAGGCAGCCGATGTGCGCGAAGACGCCGGTCACGATCAGCTGATCACGGCCGGCGGCGGCGAGCCGTTCGGCGAAGTCGGATCGCTGAAACGCGCTGTACCGCCACTTGGTGAGCACCGTGTCGTGTTCGCGCGGCGCCAGCGGGTCGATGATGGCCCGATGTTCGGGATCGAGCTGCATGCCCGGGCCCCAGAAGTCGGCCTGCAGGCCGCGTTCGATCGGGTGCTGCCGGACCGGCTGCGCCGTATAGAACACCGGCACGCCGGCCCTGTCGCACGCTTCGCGGATGGCCACGATGTTCGCGATGACCTGCGGGAGCGGCTGGTCCGCATTGCCGTAGGCCGAGGCGAAGTAGCGCTGCATGTCGTGAATCAGCAGCGCCGCGCGCGTCGCCATCAGACTCCAGCCTACACGCGACGGCGGGAGTTCGTCGGGGGTGGGCAGCGGATACGGTGGAATCGAAGGCAGCCCCACGGTTACGCTCCAGGAGCGGCCTGCGACGGTGCGCTCAGCTGCGCGCGCAGTGCCGCGCGAATGTCCCGGCGGCTCGTCTTGCCGACGGCCGTCTCGGGGAACGAGTCAACAACGACGATCTGATCGGGAATCTTGTAGGCGGCCAGGCCGCGCTGACGGATCCAGGCCTTGAGCGCCGCCGGCTTCGGCGCCTCGCCGCGCGGGACGATCGCCGCGCACGTCCGCTCGCCCAGATACGGGTCTGGCACCGCGACGACCACGGCGTCGTGCACCTGGGGGTGCGCGATCAGGTGGTCCTCGATCTCCTCGGCCGACACCTTCTCGCCGCCCCGGTTGATCATGTCGGTGGCGCGCCCGAGCACCGTCAGGTAACCGTCTTCGTCGCGGCTGACCACGTCGCCCGTGCGGTAGAACCCGTCGGCCGTGAAGGCCCGGGCGTTGGCGTCGGGTGCGTTGTAGTACGCGCGAATCGTGTACGGACCGCGGGTCAGCAGGTGGCCCGCCTTCCCCGGAGACACCTCCCGGCCTTCATCGTCAACGACTCTGACCTCATCGTCAGGGCTGATCGGGCGGCCCTGCGTGTGAATGAGCCGCTCTTCGGGATCATCGAGCCGGGTGTAGTTGACCAGCCCTTCGGCCATCCCGAACACCTGCTGGAGGATCGCCTGCGGGAAGGCCTCGCGGACGCGGCGCGCCAGCTCGGCGGTGAGCTTCGCGCCGCCGACCTGCAGCACCTTCAGGCTCGACAGATCCGCTGTCGTCGTGCGTGCGGCCTGTTCCCAGATCAGCGCCAGAGGCGGCACGAGCCCGGTGATCGTCACGCGGAAACGCTCGATGATCGGGAAGGCCACGTCGGGCACCGGCGAGCGCGTGAGGGCCACGGCCGAGCCCGCATAGAGCGCGCCGAGGATTCCCGGCGAGCTCATCGTGAAGTTGTGGCCGATCGGGAGCGTCGCCATGAAGACGCTCGTCTCGTCGAGCCCGCAGATCGCCGCGCTTTCGCGCACCGAATAGAGATAGTCGTCGTGCGTGCGCGGGATCAGCTTCGAGAATCCCGTGCTGCCGCCGGACAGCTGCAGGAACGCGACGCTCGACGGATCGACCGGCGGCAGCGGGCCGACGGGCGTGGCTTCGAGCCCGGCGTACGGCGTGTGGTCTTCCGCGTCGCCGACCACGATCACGTGGCGGAGCGACGGGATGGATGAACGGACCTCGCGTGCCAGCGACCGGTAGTCGAACCCGCCGAACGTATCCGGAATGACGTAGCCGACGGCGTCGGCATGGCGGCCGAAGTGCTCGATCTCGGCGCGGCGGTGCGCGGGCAGCACGAACACCGGCAGGACATCGGCTCGGAACAGTCCGAAGACGACCGCGATGAATTCCGGGATGTTCGGCAGCTGCACGAGTACGCGGTCGCCCGGCCGGAAGCCGAGTCGAACGAAGGCCGAGGCCAGGCGATCGACGCGCGCGTCGAGCTCTGCGTACGACCAGCGTCCGCCGTCGAACAGGACGGCATCGCGGTCGGGCCACCGCGCGGCGGTGGCGCGCAGCATGTCGCCGAGCGTCTCGCCGCGCCAGTAGCCGAGCGCGCGATACCTGGCGGCGAACTCTTCGGGCCAGACTTGCGTTGGCCGGGTCACAGATCGTCTCCGAACGAACGGCCCTGCTCGTCGACGCCCAGGGCGCGCAGCAGGGCAGTGAACTTGCCCGACGTTTCGGCAGCCTCCGCGGCCGGATCCGAGCCGTCGACGATGCCGGCGCCGGCAAACAGGCGCGCCGAGGTGCCGCAGATTTCGGCACAGCGGATGGCGACATGCCACTCGCCGTCGCCGCGCGCGTCGGTCCAGCCGACAGCGCCGCTGTAGAAATCCCGATCGAACGGCTCGAGCTGCCCGATCACGTCGAGCGCTTCGTCGAAGGGCGTGCCGCAGACGGCCGGCGTCGGGTGAATGGCCAGCGCGAGCTCGAGTGCCGTGACGTCGGGATCGCGCAGCACGCCCTCAATCGTCGACCCGAGATGCCACATCGACGCGGTCGAGACAAGACTTGGACTGCGTGGCACCTGCAGCTTGCGGCAGTAAGGCGCAAGCAGGTCGGCAATCCACTCGACGACCGTGGCGTGCTCACGCAGGTCCTTGGGCGAACGGGCGAGCGCTTCGGCGGCGTCGCGGTCGGCCGACGCATCGGGCTGACGCCGTGCCGAGCCGGCGAGCGGCCGGGAGCTGACGTGCGGTCCGCGGCGCGCGACGAGCAGCTCGGGCGTGGCGCCGACGAGCACGCGGCGGCCGCCGCCGCGGCAGGGCGCGAGCGGTACCGAGAACGTCGTGACCGCGGGATCGGCGGCCAGGCGCGAGAAGATCGCACGCGCGTCGACAGGCACGTCGGCTTCGAGCACGAGCGTGCGCGCGAGCACGACCTTGCGCAGCGTCGACCCTGGAGCGCGCAGCAGGTCGAGCGCGCGCCGGACCGCTTCCTCGTACTCGGCGCGCGACGGGACGGCCTGCACCGACCACGACGCGGGCGGCCTCGGCGCCGGTCGTTCGGGCCAGACGCCGTAACCCATCCGTGTCGAGGGCAGCGGGCGGCTCCACTCTTCGGGCTGGTAGAGCCGCGCCTCGCGGCCCCGCCGGAAGGGGAGGGCCCCGACGACCACCCCCGGCGCCTCGTCGTCCCGTTCGTCCTGCAGCAGCCGGATCACGCGCTCAGGCAGCTCGGTCGACCGCGCAGCGGTCACCTCGCGACGCACTCCGTGCGCGATGTGAACGTCGCGTGCAGATGCCAGAACGAACGGGAAAGATTCGCCGGACATGACCTCGTCGGAATCCTCTGCGGTGCGGGCCGGACCGCAGAGGCCGGCGCGCGGCCGGCCGCGGCGCTCAGCGCGCGGCCGGTACTGTGATTCGCGTCACCGTATCGCCGCCTTCGTCGGGCGGTGGCGCCTGGGCCGGCCCGGTCGCCGACGGCGGCGCCGGGGCGGCCGGCGCTGCTCCGGCGCGACCCCCGCCGCCGCGACGGCCGGTTGGACGCGCCTTGTTGGTGACGAACACCGTCCCGTCGCGCGAGTCGATGGCCACCGTGTTCGGCATCGTGCCTGCGTCGAGCGTGGTGACCACGGCGTACGAAGTGGCGTCGATGACGGTCACGCTGCCGCCGCCGCGGTTGGCCACGTACAGGAGATTCCGAGCCGGGTCGAGGCCGATACCGAGCGCCTGCCGATCGGTGTCGACGGCCCGGAGCAGCGTACCTGTCTTCGTGTCGACCGCGGTGACGTTGTTCGTCGCCTGGTGCGTGATGAACAGCCGCCCGGTGGCGTCGTCGTAGACGATCTGCGTCGGGCGCTCGCCGCCGGTCGGGTAGCTGCGGACGACGGCGCGCTTCGCCAGATCGATTTCGTGGACTTCGTTCGTGCCCTGGCTGACCGTGAAGAGACGATTGCCCGCACGGTCGAGCGCGAGACCCGTCGAGCGCGCGCCGGTGCCCTCGATGACGTGCTCGAGCGTGTTCGTCGCGCCGTCAATCACCCAGACCTTGCTCGGGTCGGCGACGATCGAGACGTACACCTTGTTGGCCTCCTCGTCGACGACCACGCGGAACGTGTGCGCCGACGGGTTGCCGTCCTCGCTGATGGTCGCCACGACGCGGCCGCTCTTCAGGTCGATGGCCGAGACGCTGCCGGCGCGCGTGTTGCTCGTGTAGAGAGTCTGGGTCTTCCGGTTGAGCCCGAGGCCGAAGGCGGGCACCTCGAGATCGATGACGCGCTTCTCGGCAAGCGTCGTCGCGTCGATTTCGTAGATCCGGGGCGCGTTGTTGCCGGTCGACGCCACGAGCACCGCGTTGGCCGGCTCGTTTACCACGAGCTCGTAGAGTCCGGCGCCGACTTTCACCTGTGTGTCCACGACGGGAGCTGCCGCAGTCGTCTGGCCGATCGCTGCGGCCGGCGCGGCGAGCAGCGCGGCCGACAGCAGGAACGCGCGTACGCCGGCGGCGCCGGCGCGGCGGGCTGGTTCATGCCTCGTCATCATCTCAAAAGTCTCCTCGTCGGGATCAGGACAAACAGTCAGGTAATACAGCTCAGTGCAGCGTCGTCCAGAGCGGGCCCTCGAGCGGGACCGCGAGGAAGCGTTCGTTCAGCTCGCGCAGCGTTGCCGCCGGGTCGAGCGACGGGAAGAGGTCGGGCCGGATCCAGGCCGCGAGCGACTCGACTGCCAGGATGTCGAGCGGCGAGTTGAGCAGCTGATGCGACAGGCCGTACACGCGCCCTGCCTTGACCGCCGGCAGCAGGCCGAGGCCCGTGCGCCCGAGCATCGCGCGCAGCGACCGCCGCGATTCGTCGACATCGAACTCGGGACCGACGACGTAGCCGCCCGCCTTCGCCAGGTGCGGCCCGCCCGTCATGATGTAGACGTCGGGCTGCTGCGAGACCACGTACTCGACGTTGAGCCGGCCCGACGCGCCGGGGAGGACGTCGGCGCCGATGTTGTGGCCGCCGACGAAGGTGATATAGGTGCCGATGTTGCCGCGTCCCGGCGAGTTGCAGCAGGCCGAGATGCCGGCGTGTGCCTCGAAGAACACCTTCGGACGCCGCCCGCTGCTGCTGGCGGCCACTGCGTCGGAGATCCGCGCCATGCGGGCGCGCCGCCAGGCCAGGAACTGCTCGGCCTGTTCGGTGCGCCCGGCGATCTGCCCGAGAATGGCGAGACTGCGCTCGACGTGCTCGAAGGGCTGCGACAGGAAGTCGACGAAGACGACCGGGATCTTCGCGGCCTCGAACTGGCGCAGCTGGGCGTCGCTCGGACCGCGGCCCAGCGTGTAGACGGCCACCGACGGCCGGGCGGCAATGGCCTGCTCGAGCGAGAACGTGGCGGCCGAGCTCGGCACGCGGGTGAGCCGGTCGAGCTGCGGTGAGCGCGCGCGGAGGCGTTCGTACACCTGTTGCCCCAGCCGGTCGCTGTCGTGCGGCCAGGCTGTGATCAGGCTCACCGGATCCGGATGGATGAGGGCGAGGGCGAGCAGCATGCGCCCGTCGTCGATCAGGAGCTTCGGCGGGCCGGCGGGAATCGTGACCTGCCGGCCGCGGATGTCAGTGACGGTCGTCTGGGCCTGAACGTGGGGTGCCGCGACGAGCAGCGCCGCCATCAGCAGCAGGCAGGTGGCGACCTTCCGGCCACACGGCAGGTCGGCATTCCGCGCGAGGCGCACGATACCTGCCCCAAACGAGACTGGTCTCATCACGGCCTTCCAGCGTAGCGGGTTAACTCGGACGAATCAAGTCGGAATTTAGGCGCCGGGGCTGGTCGACCAGATGCGGAGCGCCTCGTTCACGGTCAGCAGCACGACCGAGGCGTGGTCTTCGCGCGGATAGACGACTGCGCGGCCGCTCCCGCCCCGCCCAGCGAGCGGCGCGAGCGCTTCGCCGAGCGCGAGCACGTTCCCGACCATCCGCCGCCGGCGGCGGCGAGCGAGGATTTCGCCGGCGCCGGGCCGGCCCTGGAGCCAGGGGGGCAGTTCCTCTTCGTACTCACCCGCCGTCACGAGCACGTGTGGCGCCGGGTCGGGTGGCGCTGCGGCGAGGGCTGCCGCGCGCGCAAGGACGCCCGGCGCATCCCACCACACCGACGGACTGGCGGCGACTACGGCCCGGAACAGACCGGGACGGTCGAACAGCGTCTCGAGCGCGAACAGGCCGCCGAGCGAGTGGCCGAAGAGGAGGCGTCGTGCCGGATCGATCGCGTGTTCCCGTTCGACCGTGGGGAGCACGACGTCGACGAGCAGCTCGAGCAGGCCCGGTGCGCCACCCGTCTCGGGCGGCGGTGTTCCGGCATGGCGCTCGAAGTCCGGCAGTTCGAGGCCGGGACGCGTGAAGTCCCAGGTCCGGCGGCGGCGATCGGCGCGTCCGCCGGCGAGCGACAGGCCCGCGACGACCGTCGGCGGCACACCCGTCGCGTCCTGCCGGGGCGAGCGCGCGCGTTCCGACTCCACCATCGTGGCGAACGCGACGTGCGCGTCGAGCAGGTAGACCACCGGGTAGCCGGCAGCCGGCGGCTGGACGTCGGGCCAGGCAATGGACAGGTGATAGTCGGCACCGGCGTGCGTGAGCGTCCGCTGCGACGTGCGGGGCAGGACCACTTCAGGAAACATGCGGCAGCGGTTCGTCGACGATCACCTGAAGGGTGCCGCGCGAGCAGGGTTCCACGCGCGCGCGCACACCGTAGACCCGGGCGAGCATGTCCGGAGTAATCGACGCGGCCGGCGGGCCGGCCGTATCGAGCCGGCCGCGGTGCATCACGACGACGAGCCCGGACCAGCGAGCGGCCAGCGCCAGATCGTGCACGACGGCGACAACGATCCGGCCTTCGCGGGCCAGTTCGTCGACCAGGTGCATGACCGTGGCCTGATGGCCGAGATCGAGGGCGCTCGTGGGCTCGTCGAGCAGCAGGACGTCGGGCTCACGGGCGATCGCCTGCGCCAGGCTGGCCAGCTGACGCTGCCCGCCCGAGAGGTGACCGAGCGGCTCGAGCGCCAGATCGGCGATGCCGACGCGCGTGAGCACGTCCATCGCGCGGCGCCGCGCTTCACCACCGTCGATCGTTCGTCCGCTGAACGGCGTGGCCTTCAGGGCCGCAAGGACCGACTCGAAGACCGTGAGCGCGGCGCGCTGTGGCTGCAGTTGCGGCATGAAACCGACGTGCCGGGCATGCGCGTCGATCGAGGCGCCGTTCAGCTCCACTTCGCCGAGGCGGACCGAGCCGCGTGCCGGCAGCAGGCCGGCCAGGACGCGGAGCAGCGTCGACTTGCCCGCCCCGTTCGGTCCCACGAGCGCCGTGATCCGTCCCGCGGTGATGGGCGGCAGCGTCAGTTCGTGCAGCACGGTCCGGGCGCCGTAGCCGGCCGTGATGTTCTGCACGTGCAGCGGGGGCACGGTCGTCGCCATCATCCGCGCCGGCGTCCGATGACCACGGACACGAAGAAGGGCACGCCGATCAGGGCGGTCACGAGCCCGATCGGGATTTCCACGCCGGGAATCAGCGTCTTGCTGACGACCGATGCGAGCGACATGACGAGGGCACCGGCAACCATACTGGCCGGGAGGAAGAACCGGTGGTCCTCGCCGATCACGAGGCGCGCCAGATGCGGGCCGACGAGGCCGACGAACGCGATCGTACCGACGAAGGCGACCGACGTCGCCGTGAGCACGCTGATCCGGACGAGCGAGTACCAGCGGAGCTTCGCGACGTCGATGCCGAAGCTGCGCGCGCGCTCGTCGCCGAGCCGCAGCGCCGTCATCTTCCACGCCGCCATCATCGCGAACGGCACGACGACCACCAGCGCCAGGCCGAGCAGCCGGATCGTCGTCCAGTCAGCCCGCGACAGGCTGCCCATTGTCCAGAAGACGAGCTGCTGCAGGGCCTGATCGCTGGCCACGAACTGCAGGATGGCGACCAGCGCGTTGAACGTGAAGAAGAGCGCGATGCCGAACAGGACCAGCGTTTCGGGGCCGGCCTGACGGGAGCGCGCCGCCGCCTGCAGCAGGAACACGGAGCCGAGCGCGCAGAGGAAGGCGTTGAGCGGCAGCATCCAGTCGTCGGGGATGCCCGGCACGCTCAGGCCGGCCACGATCCAGAGCGCGGCGCCGAACGTGGCCGCCGATGCCATGCCCAGCGTGAACGGGCTGGCCAGGGCGTTGTCGAGCGTGGTCTGCATCTCGGCGCCGGCCAGCGCGAGGGCGGCGCCGACCAGAATCGCCATGATGGCGGCCGGCAGCCGGATCTCCCAGACGATGATCGAGGCGGGCGCGTCGGCCGCCGCGGTGCCCCGCAGGGCGGCGAGCACGTCGGCGATCGGCAGCCGCGACGGGCCGGATGCCAGATCGACGACGAAACTGATCGCGATGCCGCAGGTCATCACCGCCAGCAGCAGCAGGCGACGGCGGATCAGGCGATCGTAGCCGGCGAGCGCTGCCTGGCTCGTGTCGGATGCGGACATGCGGGCGTCGGGTCTCCTGCGTATCAGCCTAACCGATCGTTCCGCGCGTCCCGAGTCGCTGGGTAGGCGACGGCCACAGGATGGGACCGGCGCTTCCCATTCCGGAGACTGCTTTCCGGCAAACGAATTGGCCGGCCGGTTGCAATGCTCCCGGGCGTGGTACGGGACCCGTTCGCGGCCGGCGGTGAAATGGCCGGACGCATGCGCCGATTCTCCTGGAGCCGGACGCCGCTTGGCGAGCCGGCCGGATGGGCGCCGACGCTGCGTCAGTTCGTGCGCTTCATCCTTCAGTCGCCGGATCCGCTCTGGATCGCCTGGGGACCGGACGGTACGACGCTCTACAACGATGCCTGTGCCCGCCGCGTGCTCGGGACGCGTCATCCCGACGCACTCGGTCGGCGTGCGGCCGACGTCTGGGAAGATCGCTGGCCCGAAGTGCAGGCCTGCGCCGAGTCGTCCCCGGCGCCTGCCTGGAAGCGGGCAATCCGCTTCGATGCGGGCGGCAGCGCCGCTCCGTCGTTCCTGGCCTTCTCGTGTACACCGCTCGAAGACGACACGACGGGGGAGCGTGGATCCCTCTGGCTCGTGACCGACCAGACGATGGCCGTGCAGGCGCGGCGGGAGGTGCCGACGCTGCCCGCCGACCGGCGGCTGGCGGCCATTGCCCACCAGCTGCGCACGCCGATGCACACGATCCTCGCGTGGGCGCAGCTGCTAGCGGCCGGCGTCGACGCCGACGATCGCCGGCGCGGTCTCGATGCGATCGGTCGGAGTACCCGGCTCCTTGCGCGCCTGCTCGACGAACTGACTGCGAGCCCGGGCAACGGTGAGCCGGGGGGCGCGACCGGGCAGGCGAGGGAACCGACGGCCGTGACCGCGCCCATCGTCGTGTCTGGCGCCGATCGACGGTCGGGTGCCGATCTCAGCCGCCTGTCGATCCTGGTGGTCGACGACGATGACGATGCGCGGCTGGCGGCGGCGCGGATCCTGACCGGGGCCGGGGCGCGGGTGCGGGCCGTTTCGTCGGCGCTGCAGGCGCTCGCGATGATCGAGACCGATGCGGTGCGACCCGACGTCATCGTGAGCGACATCACCATGCCGGTGATCGACGGGTACGAGTTCATCCGGAAGCTGCGTGCGGCGGGTGGCGTCCGCGCGCAGGTGCCGGCGATCGCGCTGACGAGCCTGGCGGCGGCGGCCGATCGGCTGTCGGCGTACCGGGCGGGGTATCAGCTGCACGTGACGAAACCGGTCGAGACCGATGCGCTGCTCGATGCGGTGGCGACGGTCGCGGGCCTGCGCTGAGTCGCCACCGGGCGGCAGTGCGCGGGCCGCCGCGAGCCTTCTTCCCTTCGAACGTTCCTTCGGACCTCCGGCCGCTCGAACGGTGGTGATGTAGAAGTCATATAGGTCTCGCGCGGCTGTGGGTGGGGCGCCACGGCCATAGCAGGAAGCAGGCCAAACGCTGCACGGTGCGGCCTGTCCACGCACGGTCGAGAAGTGGTGTCTGCAGGGGTTGCGGTGCAACCTGTAGACGATGCCGGGAAGGCGGTAATCGGTCGTCGGGAAGACCGGTAGAGTTCGCACCGGAACAGCGGGAAAAGCCGCGGATCGCCGGTATTGGACGCTGTTGCGGCTACCGTTCGACTGGTTGTTGACAACGGCTCGTTTCGGCCTATTCTTAACCCATGCCACAAGCCGGGGAGCCCGGCGCGGTCCCCGGGAGGGGGGCGCGCCGCCGTACCCCACATGCGTCCGTGTCCCCAGGGCCATGAGCAGACGCCTCGAGATCGATCTCGGTCGGCAGGAGTCGCCTTCGCGGTTCGGTGCCGTCTCCCTCAGGACGGCGCTGCTGGTCGGTTTCGGCCTGACGGTCGGGGTGTGGCTCTTTGCAGGGCTCTACTTCGGCAGCCGCATCGCCGAGCTCGATCGCCAGACCACCGAGGTCAGCGAGCGCTACGTTCACGCCCAGCGCCTGCTCATGTCGGCCCGCATGGGCGTCCTCCTCAGTTCCGTCCACCTGCGCGACGCCCTCCTGGCCCGCGACGACGAGGTGAGTGAGCGGGCGCGTGCGCGAGTCACGGCTGAGCTGGAGCAGGCCGCCGAGAGCCTGGCGCGCTACGTCCCGGTGGTCAACGCCGCCAACGAGCACGCGCGCGTCGAGCGACTGCTCGGCGAAATCACCGCACTGCGCGCGGCGATGCTCGAGATGCTCGGCACCGATCACGATGAGTGGCCTGACATGGCTGCTTCGTTCCTGAGCGGCAGGCTCACGCCGCGGCGGGAAGCGTTCATGGCGGTGGCCGACGAGCTCGGCACGCTCAACCGCACCACGTTCGTCGCGCACCAGAATGCGCTGGTCGACGTGTACCGCCAGACGCAGCTCCGCATCTGGCAGGTGTTCGGCCTGACGCTTGCCGCCAGTCTGGGCATTGCCGTGCTGTCGATGCTGTACGCGGCACGCCTCGAGCGTAAAGTGCGCGCGCAGCATTCGCGCGATGTCGAGATGCAGCACGGCCTGCAGCGGCTGTCGTCGGAGCTGATGCGCGTGCGCGAGGAGGAGCGGCGCACACTCGCGCGCGAGCTCCACGACGAGGTGGGGCAGCTGCTCACGGCCGTGAAGTTCCAGCTCGCGTCGGCCGAGCGGACGCTCGAAGAGCGCGGCGTCGGTGGCGCGCTGCTCGATGGCGTCCGGCCGGTCGTCGAACAGGCCCTGCAGACCGTCCGCGATCTGTCACACCTGCTGCATCCGCAGGTGCTCGACGATCTGGGGCTCACGGCCGCCGTCGATCTGCACATCAGGGAATTCAGGCGCCGCCACAACGAGATCCGCGTGGAGCTGACCGAGTCGGGACTCGACGAACGCCTCCCGCGCGAGATCGAGACCGTTGCCTATCGCATCGTCCAGGAAGCGTTGACCAACGTCATCAAGCACTCCGGGGCAAAGTCGTGCCGCGTCAGCCTCATCCGCATGGCGCGCAGCCTGATGGTCGTCGTGGGCGACGACGGAAAGGGATTTGAGCAGACGCAGCAGCCGGCGCGCCGGGGACTCGGCCTCGTGAGCATGCGCGAGCGTGTGCTGCAGGTTGGCGGCGTATTCGTCGTCGAAAGTGCGCCGGGCCAGGGAACGCGGCTGGTAGCCGAGCTTCCGGTGCCCGAGCGCGAGGAGCGGCTGGACGACATGATGCCGGCGACGGCGTAGGGACATCCGGCGGCCGAAGGAGAACGTGACAGTGGCCCGAATCAACATCGTACTGGGTGACGACCACACCCTCGTCCGGCAGGGGGTACGGAAGATCCTCGAGGATCAGCCGGAATGGACGGTCGTCGACGAGGCGGCCGACGGGCGCGAGGCCGTGCGGAAGACGCTCGAGGCGAAGCCGGACGTGGCGATTTTCGATATCGCCATGCCGATGCTCAACGGGATCGAAGCCACGCGCCAGGTGGTCCGCCGGCTGCCCGATACCAAGGTGCTCATTCTCAGCATGCACGGCGATGAGGCTTACGTCGTGCAGGGACTGCAGGCCGGGGCGAAGGGCTATCTGCTGAAGGACTCGGCGGATCAGGATCTGGTCGAGGCGGTGACGGCCGTGGCCAACGGCAAGTCGTTCTTCAGTCCGGCGGTGGCCCGCGTGATGCTCGACGACTACGTCCGCCATCTTCAGGAAAAGGGCGTCGTCGATCGGTACCAGCTGCTGTCGGAGCGAGAGCGCGAAGTGCTGCAGCTGATTGCCGAGGGGCGCAGTAATAAGGAGGCGGCCGAGCTGCTGTGCCTGAGTCCGGCGACGGTCGAAACGCACCGGGCGAACATCCTGCAGAAGCTGGGCGTGCACAACACGGCCGAGCTCGTCCTCTTCGCGGTCCGGCACGGCGTCATCTCCTGACGCCGTTCGCCGGCCCTTTACGGGCTTCAGTATCGACCGGTCGGTCGGTAATGTCGGGCGCTTCGAAGCCGCCCGAGCGGCGCCGTCTTCCGTCTCTTATACCTTCTTCTCACTATCTCCTGCGGATCTTGCTCCTGCTTCCTGGTGGTCCAGTGGTTGTGGTACCTATCGGTCGGACGGTTGCGCGTTGGCGCTTTTCGGCTGGAATTCGCGCGAAAACCGCACGTCAACGTATCAAGCGGACGTCCGATAGAGAAATTTACCGGAGAGTCTGTATTTAGGTTGCAATGCATCCGGTAATGGACTAGCCTTGTCCACCTCAAACACGTGTGCAGTAACACCTGAACTTCGCGTCGCTCGAGGTGGGGTGCCGCGCCTGAAACGGCGGTATTGCGTCGGCTCCGGCGGGACGACTGCGCCCGGGTTTGTGGATGGAGGCCAAGCGTATATGCACGTGAGGACGGTACGGGCAGTGCTGCTGGCACTGCTCATGGCGTGTCTGGCGGCGCCGACGGCGACCGCGCAGAT
>ERZ777003.331-NODE-331-length-97485-cov-7.753228_pt1 | contig 97485 bp, 104 predicted proteins | sample MGYA00374956_ERZ777003 | MGnify/ENA primary metagenome ERZ777003 (study PRJEB29302, sample SAMN06268252) | bioreactor metagenome | isolation source: Joint BioEnergy Institute, California, USA | place: USA:Joint BioEnergy Institute, California, USA | collected...
GGTAATCGTTGCTTTTGCGCAAATCATTGTACGGTTTGTGTTGCAACGGATATAATTCCATGTAAAAACGTTCCGACATACTAAAAACACCCCTTATTATAAGGGGTGTTTTTAGGTAATAGTTCTTTATTCTTTATTAAAGAACCTGAATTTTCTTTACGGTGTCCTGCTTTACTTTTGTAAAGCTGATAGTAAGGACGCCATCTTTAAGAACTGCTTCGATTTCTTCTTCTTTTACAGGTACTGGGAGCGCGATACTGCGTGAGAACTCACCCCAGTAACATTCCTGAGCGAAGTAGTTTTCTACTTCTTCCTCTGCACCGGCAGAAAGTGTACCGCGGATAGTCAGCGTGTTATCAGCGATGCTCACATCAAGGTCGTTCTTATTCACGCCTGCTGTGCGCGCTTTGACGACTAATTTCTCCTTTGTTTCATATACATCTACTGCCAATTGACCTTGAATTGCCTCCTCTTCGTCCCACTCGTCCTCTTGAGGTGTCGCCATTGGCTGACTTACAGCATCGTCCTGCGCTGCAACAGGCGCGTCATCCTCGCCTAAAAACGCTGCGGTCAACTCATCCTCTTCTAGCAGCAAATCGTCGTCGCGATTTCGTCGCGCCATAGTTGTTACCCTCCTAATTTACTTCTTATAAAACTTGCGTTTTTGTCTTATCGAAAGTATAACTTAAGTGGCTAACAGGGTGCAACTCGAAGTGCACATATTTACAACACATAAATTACAACATGCAGGCCTTTCTAGATAAGCTTATCGGTTATATTGCTCCACACGAATGTCTTGCTTGTAGGGTTGAAGGCGCTCCTCTATGCCAGATGTGTTTGCCGCTTTTGCCTGACATATTGCCCCAATGCTATGTCTGCAGACGTCCTATGAGCAACAGTAAAACGTGCACAGCCTGTAAACACCGTTCACCACTTGAACAAGTCTGGGTACGTACCCCGTATGAAGGGTTTGCCGAACAACTGTTGAAAGATTTAAAGTTTCATCGTGTATTTCAGGTGGCTGATGTCATCGCCACGGCTTTAGCGGATCAATTTGCTACTACTTTTCCGGCTGGTGCAGTCATTGTGCCGGTGCCTACCGCGACGAGCCGAGTGCGTCAACGAGGTTATGACCAGGCGGTCCTTGTCGCTAAAGCATTGTCTCGGAAAACAAAACTTCCCTGCTCTTTGGCGCTCGTGCGGTATGGTCAGCAGCGCCAGACAGGGAGTTCGCGTAAAGTACGACTCGTTCAGCTAAAACAAGCATTTCATGTACGTAGTAGTAAGCCCATATTTTCCCAACCAATTATTTTAGTGGATGATGTGCTAACTACCGGGTCAACACTTGAAGCTGCAGCACAAACACTACGGCGGGCTGGCGCCCAACAAATATGTGCAGCTGTATTTGCTCGTGCTGAATAGTAAAAAAGATCCTTTTCGGATCTTTTAAATAAGCAACACCTGGCGGAAGGGGTGGGATTCGAACCCACGGTACCGTTGCCGGCACGCTTGTTTTCAAGACAAGTTCCTTAAACCACTCGGACACCCTTCCGTAAATGGCGGAGAGAGAGGGATTCGAACCCTCGCGGGAGCTTTCGCCCCCCTAACGATTTAGCAAACCGTCCCCTTCAGCCACTTGGGTACCTCTCCGTATACACTATTATATGCTGTCGCAGGGGTTTTGGTATTACAAAACAGATAGATTATAACAGTTTTCATCTGTTATTAAAAGTATCTTTGCAGTTTCCTAGTTTTATTTGCATAAGCGTAAATGGTACAATTACGCATATGGCAGAACCAAATCCTGGCCAAATTATTACACCGAATAATGGTCCTGACTCTTCCAAACAATCACAAAATCAGCAGGAAGTTTCTATTTCAGTACCACATACATCTGAGCAGTCTACTCCTCAGCCAACAACACCACAACCTGTAGTAAATCCTACACCGCCTTCTGCTCCACCTGAACCTTCGCTAAACCAGCCCCCTGCACCGCAGCCAACTACTATACAAGTTCCGGCTCCTGAAGCTGCCGAACCTTCTCATTCTCGGCAGTCGCAAACAAATACTTCTGAGCAGCCCATAGGTGGTTTTGCGCCGCAATTTCAACTAGACAATACCCCAGGCAGTAGTCAATACGAATCAGACAATGATGAAAGTATTAGCTGGACAGCGTCGGAGTATATTGCACATCAAAAATCTTTAAGTTGGTTTATTGCATTAGCAGTGGCAACTGTGGGAATTAGTGTTGCTGTGTATTTTATAACTGGTGGCGATATATTATCGGTGATAGTTATTGTGCTGGCTGCTATAGTGTTTGGTATTTATGCCGCTAAAAAACCTAAAGAACAACACTATTCCATAAGTAATGTAGGGGTGACTATTGGAGCGAAAACGTATTCCTTTGATCAACTTAAAACCTTTTCCATAGTGGAAGAAGGTGCATTTTCCAGCATTATGTTCTTACCTATGAAGCGCTTTATGCCGCCAATTTCTATTTATTACGACCCTCAGGACGAAGAAAAAATTATCAATGTGCTAAGTAAATACCTGCCAATGGATGTACAGCAGCGCGACATGATAGACAGCTTTATGCGTAAAATACGATTCTAGACGATTCTAGCTTTCAGGACACGCGCGATTTAAAAAGCCAGGACAGTATACTTGCAATTAAGGTGTATACCACTATTGCTACGAGCGTTGGCAACTCAAACGTTGCCCTTCCCACAACGTAGTCATAATTAAACAGTCCAAAAAATGGTGATACTAAAGGACTTGAAGTATCATACACAAAATCCACGAACCTATTCAGCGGATCAGCGCCAAATAGTATAAAAAAGAATCTCAACAACAGCAGAGTTATAATGATTGCTCCAATAAACCAGATAAGTCGACCTAGTGCAGTCATACAATTGCCTCCAGACCCCACTGTACAGCTTCTTCTTGCGTGTAAACAGTGAAAAATGCAACAAATGTGTTCAATTACAGTAACCAAAAACGAGTAACAATTTTATATTTAATCAGATGGTTGAATAACAAACGTCTATAACACCTTTAAACAAAACCTATATTTCGATGATGCTTATTCTGGTGCTACTTATTACCTATGTGTTGCGCGCGGAGTTATGTAAATTTTAAGAGAACTTGATATAGGCTAAATTTACAAGGCACTATCAGCTTAACTAGGATAAATTAACATTCTTCTGAGTCGAGAGGCATTGAATCACGGGGTATACGCTGAACGAGATTACGGTTCTTGTAACGAGGATCCTCGCTGATATTTTTGCCAAACCACTTTGGTGGTTCAAATGTTGTGGCACGTACCATAGCTTCAGTTGGTCGACCGTCAAACTCTACTTCTGCAGTGATAAGCCCTTTTAAGTGCTCTTCGTAAACATCCAGCTCAATAGTATTTCGGTCCAATGGTATGTAGTAGCGTGTTTTAACGACACGCCTCCCTACTGTTTGATGCCAGAGGTCTTCAAACATCTCTTTGGATAATTTTACAGTTTGTTCGTCTCGGGCAATCATGCCAGGTGATTTTGTCGTAAGCTCGAACCGCTCGTCATCAAAACAACGCACCCTAACCTCTGATCCGTCAGCTCCGATTGCAATGTACCCCTGACGTATGTGTTTTTTTGGATATGCTTTCAAATTCATATTTTCATGCAATGTATCCGGATCAACCAGATATTTTAATTCAACTTCCGTTGGGTTCCTTGGTTTCTCTACTGCTTCAGTCTCATAATTAGTTGGTGGGAATTTTTGTTCAAAAATTTGACACAAAACTGCGTGAGCTGCTACGACTTCAGGAAATCGACCACCAAACTGCTTGGCAATACGGTTATGTAAAAGTTGGTAAGATTGGCGTAACTGTTCGATATTGGTTATGCCGTAATCTTCCCGAAATACGCGAACACCGTCACCAGTTATGTTCACTGCTACCGGTAAAAGCTTATCAACCAACCGTACAAATACCGCTTCTGGCGTATCCTGAAGTTCGTATTCTCGCAAATCTTTAGCTGTTTGTCTTGGTAGTTCAGCGTATAATTCCTTTTTAGCTTCTTGCTCAAGGCGTTCTTTTTCAGCTAACTGCGCAGGTGTTAAATCAAATGTAGCTACATCACCCACCTTTACTTCTAACAGGTCGTGCACTATGGCAAATCGGCGCACTTTATCTATGTCTAATTCAAGATTAAGCACCTGATTGAGCTCTTGCGCAATCTCGGGAGCTGCCATTGCAAGCATATAGCTGTGTTCGACATCATTTTCACGATGTCCGTCGACATACCGAGGAATACGCTCAACATCAGAAAAATCATCTACTAGCTGACTTACTTTTATAGCCAAGTTGGCAATTTTACTAGCAACAGCAAGATTTGACCGTTGTTCTAAGATTGGGAAACGTTCTTGATTTGCCGTCTCTGGCATGAAATACGCTCCATTGATTATCCACCTGTATTTATACGTTACTATACTGGTAGCAGAGACGATACGCAATAACAGATCACATCTTGTACAGGCAAAACTTACGCAACTTCAGTGAAGAAATCTATCCGCAATGTCTTAACAGAAAAAAGCCTCCGAAGAGGCTCTATATTCAATATGGTACACCCGGCAGGATTCGAACCTACGACCTTTGGCTCCGCAAGCCAACGCTCTATCCAGCTGAGCTACGGGTGCGTGTCTTTCTCTTCTGTACTTTTTAATACCATGTATATTTTATTAGCTATACACTTCTCTATACGTACAAAAGGAAGAGCAACAGGGGTAATTTTAACACATTTTATGTGTAAAATCTATAGATTTTACTTTATGCAAAAATCTTTTTTGCTTTTTTAGGTGTCATGCTGGCCTTGAGTAGATTTTTGTTAAAGGTTGTGGGAGATTCGCCTGTCGTTGCGTAGTGGTAGAGTGCTGCCTTTACGATGCCGCTCAGTGTAGAAAACAGCAGTATAAGCGCTATGACCCCCATACCAACAACACTAAATCCTATTTGTACAACTAGACCTGGAAGCACTAAATTAATCCCTGCAAGCAGTAGGCCACTTACGATCATGAATACAAGAATGACGAACGCGCCCACGAGGCCTACTGTACCTTGTGAAACTACACTTTCACCCCATACCTTTTTTATGATCTCAACAGATTGTTTAGCGGCTGCAAGAGGCATAACCTTTTTGTCGCTCAGTACGATTACTGGGATGGAGAAAAAGTTTGCAATAGACCATGAAATATCAGCGAGCCAGGCAGCGACACTACCTGCAAAAGGTAGTCGATCTTCAAGGAATTGGAATAAAAGTCCTACGCTGCTCATAAAGACCCCAAATAAAAGCAGGGGTGTAAATTTTTGTGAAACAGCCCTAAAACAACTTTTTAGGGTTGGATCTTCTCCGCGGAAGCGTTGAGTAGCGCCAGCAACAATACCGGCAGTCGTGAAAGTGGCAACAATTGTCATAAAGGCGAAAAATCCATAGACGATTGCCGCTAAACCTACCGAAGACACACTATACGAGCCGTCGTCTACTAACAGTAGCTGACCGGTGACAGCTAGTATGAGCATTATGACACCAATACTTAGTATGGCATTTAGAAACGACAATACAACGAGTTCCTTATCTAATAGTAGAGTTCTCCATGAGCTTTTCGTGAGTAGCCACCCCCTGCCTAACTTGCTATTTGCGTGTACTATTGCCATATCTATCCTTTCTTAATTATTGTTTCTACTTCTGGTTTATAAAATACATTCACAATATTTCTTTGGGTAAAATACTCCAGCACACGACGTCCGGTGTCAGTAAGTGAATATACCTTGAGTTCTGGTCCACCTTTGCTGGGCTTATGCTCAAAAGAAACCATATCAGACTCATGAAACCTACGCAGTGCACGATACATGCTTTTGTCGTCAGCTGAAATCGTGCAGTTTGTCACAACTGCAATGAACTGTTTTATCTCTGTCATATGCTTTTTTCCGTCCTTTAAAGCTAGCAAAATCCACAAACTTAATTGAGATTTTTTATGTACTTCTTCCCAACCTTGCAGTAGTGTAAGTTCGTACTTATGTAATGTATCCATAGACTTATCCAAGTAGGATACATGAAGTATACTACATGAGGTATACTACTTCAAGTAGAAAAATGAACATCCTGAAATGAACATTTTCATCTGTTACAATATTTGCTTAAGGAGAGGTGCAGGAGTGGTTGAACTGGCTTGTCTCGAAAACAAGTGAACCGTTTGCGCGGTTCCGAGGGTTCGAATCCCTCCCTCTCCGCCAATCTGTGAGCGGGATGTGGCGCAGTTGGCAGCGCGCAGCGTTCGGGACGCTGAGGTCGTCCGTTCGAATCGGATCATCCCGACCATGGTTCGCTATAATATACGTTATGCAGGAGAGTGTTTTTACCAAAATCGTCAAAGGTGAAATTCCATGCCATAAGGTGTATGAAGATGAGCATACGCTTGCGTTTTTAGACATACACCCAGTGCAGCCGGGCCACACGCTCGTGATACCTAAAAAGCAGGTCGAATTTGTCTGGGACCTTGATGACGAGACATACCAGGCGCTCATGGCTACCGTAAAGAAAGTGGGTCTTCATCTGCGCAAAGTGCTTAACAAGCCATATATAGGCCAGCAAGTTGTAGGTATAGACGTTCCGCATGCGCATGTGCACCTTATTCCCTTCGCTACGGTCGAAGAGTTTCGTCGTCGGCCTGACATGCAGGCTGAGCCTGACCATGAAGCGCTTGCGCAGATTGCTCAAAAGGTGGCATTTTAGCACAACCGCGGTATACTAGAGGTATGCCACCAGTACTTGTTGCACTATTTTTAGCTTTAGGAGTATCTGGGTGGGTTTACTCTAAGATTACCCGCCGCACAGGCGGAATTACTCAGCACGATATTATCGTCACTGCTGTTGTTGGAATTCTTGTTTTCTTTATATCTTGGACACTGTTTAGTATGATTCCAACAAACTAGCCATTTAGTACTTATTTTATTGGTTTTTTGCCGATAAACTAGTACAATATGGCTATGGACGAGAAAGGGTTGGGGCGGAGACTCCAGGAGGCACGCAAGGCTGCCGGTCTCACGCAGCAAGAGCTATGCAATAAAGCAGGTTTGAGTTATTCTACGCTCGCTAAAATTGAGCGTGGCGCAATCAAGGCTCCCTCTATCTTCACTATCCAGAGCATTGCTGAGGCGGTGAATACCAGCCTTGATGCTTTGATGGGTCATACAGTTACTTCTGAAGTAAAAAGCACTAAAAAAGTCTCAAACCGCGGTGTGCGCTTTGTGTATTTCGATGTGAACGGCTGTTTAGTACAGTTTACGCGTGAAATTTTCAGCAAACTTGCAAAAGAACACGATATTCCGGTAGATATTATTGAAGAGCTGTTTTGGGATCTGAATGACGAGATTAACCGCGGCGATAAACCGGTCGAGGAACTCAATGCCGTTTTTAGCGCCAAATTCAATACCGATTTTGACTGGATGGAATATTACCTCGATAATGTGCAGCCGATTCCTGGCATGATAGATCTATTGGAATGGGTGGCTGAACACTACTATGTTGGGCTGCTTACAAATACCATGCCCGGCTTCGTAGAAGCGCTGCAGGCACGCGGAAAAATTCCGCCTGTAACATTTGACGTTATTATCGATTCATCGGTGGTACGGGCCATGAAGCCTGAGCCAACGATTTATGAAATCGCTCAAAAAGAAGCAAATGTACCTGGTTCTGAAATCTTATTTGTTGACGATACTCGCCTTAATCTTGTGGCTGCCAAGAAGTTCGGCTGGCATACTATTTGGTTTGACTCTTATCGCCCTGAAGAGTCCATTAATACGGTCCGTGAAGTACTGGCATTTCGCGAGGAGCAGTAGTTTTAGGCGCTAAAACGGTCGTATTCGCGGTTAATACCTTCAAGTACAGCTTCAGCTTCTTTGAGTTGCTGTTTTGTTTGTTCGACAATCTCTTTTGGCGCGTTGTTGACGTATGATTTGTTCGCCAAACGTGCTTTTAGACGATCTATTACCGCTTGCTGGTCAGCTTTTTTCGCCTCCAATTCTTTTAAGTAGTGTTTTGCGGTAGCTTTATCAATATCCAGCCAGCATGTAAAGCGTGTTTGTGTAAGGTGTAGCCCTTCACCGCTTGTTACCTGGGTTACAGCGCGGAGTCGCGCGAGTCGCGCAATCAGCTCGCTGTTTTCAGCTAAAAGCGGCGCATCCACAAAATACAGCGTACTTCCCTTCTCTTTCAGCGTATGGGTGATATAGCGTGCTTCAGTGACAACGGTTTTAATTTCTTCAAAATCAACAGCTGCTTTTTTATCGAATTTGGGTACTTTTGGCCACCTATAGGAAATTAGCAGCTCCTCGCGCCAGTTGAGTGCCTGCCAAATCGTTTCTGTGACGAATGGCGCAAACGGATGTGCCAGTGTCAGTGCGCTTTCTAGCACATAAGCCAGCAGATCCACATTTGGCGCAGCTTTTGACGCTTCAATGTACCAATCTGCCAGATTATCCCACACAAAGTGATAAACACGCTCGTATGCTTCACTAAACCGGTAATTTTCCAATTCCTTAACCAGCTCGTCAGCTGTATGTTGTAACTTTGACAATATCCAATGATCAGCTGCTGTTTCTGGCTTTGGTGATTTTGGCCGGTAATTTTCACCGGTCAAATTTTCAGTGAAGCGAGCAATATTCCACAACTTGTTGCAGAAATTGCGGGCGCCAACTACTTTTCCGGTCACAAAGGGCTGGTTATGTCCTGCTGACTGACCAGAGATAATACCCATGCGCAAAGCATCCGAGCCGTACGCATCAACTACATCAATTGGATTAACTACATTACCCTTGCTTTTACTCATCTTCTGGCCGTGCTCATCGAGAATTAGTCCATGCAGATACACTGCCCTAAATGGCACCTTCCCGGTAATGTACAGGCCCAGCATAATCATGCGTGAAACCCACGGCATCAAAATATCGAAGCCTGTTTCCATAAGGCTCAGCGGGTAAAAATCTTTCAATTCCTTATTGTCTGGATATTCTAAGGTTGCAAATGGCCACTGGCCACTACTGAACCACGTATCAAACACATCTGGGTCACGCCGATAGGTCTTATCACCTCTTATAATAATTTCTTCAGTGACATTTTCGTCATAAATCCAATCAGTTGGCTCGTCAATATTCTGAAACGCTGGTATAGGGATGCCCCAGGCAATCTGACGGCTGATATTCCAGTCTTTCAGCTGCGAGAGATACGTAATCAGCTGTTTTTTCTTTGTTTCTGGATAAAACGTAATCTCCCCTGCTTCGAGTGCTGCAATTGCCCGTTTTGCCAGCGGCTGCATGTCTACAAACCACTGTTCACGGAGCAACGGCTGGATCACCGTGCCGCATTTATAACAATGCCCGACACTGTGCTGGTGTTTCTTGACACTAACCAATGCCCCCTGCTCTTCCAGATCTTTAATGACCGTCTTTCGAGCTTCTTCTACCGTGAGACCCATATATTGTTCCGGTACGTTTATCATGTGTCCTTCGTGGCTAATTACCGTGATTTTTGGCAAATCATGGCGCTCTCCTGCCTCGAAGTCGTTTGGGTCGTGTGCCGGTGTGATCTTTACCGCACCAGTGCCGAAATCCTTATCAACGAACTCATCAGCAATCACTGGTATTTCTCGCTCTGTTAGCGGTAATTTCACCGTTTTGCCCACCATGTCCTTATACCGTTTATCTTCTGGATGCACTGCAACTGCCACGTCACCAAGCATTGTTTCTGGGCGGGTGGTAGCTACAGTGATTGCGCCTGAACCGTCAACGAGTGGGTAGCGGATTTCCCATAAATACCCCTGCTCTTCTTTGTATGCAACTTCGATATCTGCAAAGGCGGTACCATGGTGGGTGCAGAAGTTTACTAGGCGTTCACCCCGGTAGATTAGCCCCTCGTCCCACATTTTCTTGAATGTTTTATATGCACGGTTGATGATTTTGTCATCAAGGGTGAAGGTATAATGATTCCAATCTACACTTGCGCCGAGCCGGCGGTATTGATTTTCAAAGTTTTCACGGTTCTGCGCTACAAAATCCCAGATATCTCTATAGAGTTCTTCGCGCGTGAAATCAAAGCGACTCTTCCCTTTTTTAGCTAGATGTCGTTCATAGACTACTTGTGTTTCAAATCCTGCATGATCGGCACCTGGTACAAGCAGTGCGCGGTCACCTCGTAGACGGTGGAAGCGGATAGCAATATCTTCGAGTGCTAGGGTGAGCGCATGACCAAGGTGTAAATCGCCATTAGCATTTGGCGGTGGTACGACAATACTGTACGGCTTCCCTTTTCCGCTCGGCGCAAATGCATTCGATTTTTCCCACAAAGCATAAATATCCGCCTCATATTCAGCTGGTTCGTACGATTTTGGTAATTTCATTCTCACCAGTATACCACCTCTGTTACCATATTGACAAAAGCATATTATATTGTGATAATTAAAACACTGCTTTGTCCTTAACAACACGGGAGTGCATGGTGTTTGACCAGTGGGCTACCAATGTCTGGCTGCTGAGTGGGGCATTTTTTCTGCCCTATCTGGTGAACTGCCTCATTTTGGGAGGCGGTTGCCTTGCCTATAGGACACGGTCTGCTCGCCTTGTATCGGCGGTTATCGCAGCGGGTGTCGTGACACAGACGGCTGTCATGGGTTTGGTAGTAAGACTAAACCTGACAGCAGAGATAGTAGAGGTGTCGGTTTTCGGCCAACTCCTCTATGTCATCTGTTTCTGTCTGGGGACGCTGCTATTTATAGGGAGTCTCTACCTATTGGTAGAAATCTTTGGCAACCCGGGTGATGATATCGATGGTGATACTGGTGATGATAAACCAGATCCAGAGCCACCCGCTGCCCCCGAAACCTCGGACAGAGCTTACTACACAGACAAGCTCCCCACACAAGTGTGAAACTTATGTGGTCTGTGCCACTGTTTTCTCCTGATGAAGGGTTTGAAAAACAGTGGTTGGGAGCTGTAGTCTAGCTTAGCTACTGATGAGGCCTGGGAGGTTCAGGCCGAAACTACCTCTTAAATTAGAAAATTATTAACAAATGGTTAATTATTTCTTAAAAATTTCACGTGAAAAGAAAACAACTTAATACAAGACTTTTCATGTGAAAGCCCTCTACAAAATCGTTTTCTTAACTTTTGTTTAAATTTTTTGGTTTTATTTCAAATGTACTATTTGCGACTAAGGTTGCAAATTCCACCTTGGTTTTTGTTTTACTTCTTAAGCATAACAGGTATGTGCTGTCAGTACAACATTTGATTAAATAGAGTGTTATACGTATAAATGTGTTATGGAGCAACTAGCTGATTTATCAGATATACCGCGGGAAGAAAGTGATTTTCAAACAGCAAAAAGGCGTTTTGAAAGGCTACAAGAGCAGTTTTTTGCAGAAATTAATGAGGTGTCTACCTTTGACGTAACTGCGTACTGCTATGAAAGAGTGGTACGTGAGCCGTGGGTCACGGTAGATATTGGCCCAGGTATAAAACCATCAGGTTTGAATCGGTCATATAGGGGCGAAAGCAGGTATGTGGCCTTCGAGCCGTGTCTCAATCCGCTGTATGCGCCCCGAAGGGTAGTTGAACGAACATTTGTAAATATCCTTGCTGACCGCCCAGATGAAAATATTAGCCTCAAAGATGCGCTACATATTCACAGTGGCTCCTCGGGTAAGCTGGTGTTCATGGGAAAGTATTATTTTCCAGATAGTGAAGCGTCGGAAGTATTTATCTCGAATGTTTTTGATGACAACACAATTCACGCTGATAGTGGTAAAAACCCAAAAATTGTTGCGGAAGCATTTCGTATGCTGCAACCAGGCGGCAAGTGTATTATTCAGGATACCGCATACAATATGACAGAATGGCTGGGAAGTATGCTTGAAGAAGCAGGGTTTGAACTAGTGTTTGGTCAGCCTGCTTACGTTAGTGTTGCAGATGAAGTTACGGCAGAGCGGTATCAGGCGCAGTTCATAGAGCTTATTCAGGGTATTGGCTTGCACTATAAAGGGCACGAACATTTAGCGCTATTAATTGCACAAAAACCGAAAGAAACAGATTGATTACATTGAAAGATTAGGCGCGATATCAAGAGTGTATGGGTCAGTAGCAGGTTGATTATACATCGCTTTAAAGCAGCCGAGTGCAGCAATCATTGCACCATTATCAGTACAGAGTTTCGGATCAGTGTATTCGATGGTAGTGGGCAAACGCTCGGCTAGCTGGCGTCGCAGTTCGCTGTTGGCAGCTACGCCGCCGGCGATAACCACACTTTTTGGCTGAAATTCCTCATAGGCCATAATTGTCTTATCAACTACCGTTTCTATCGCTACCCGCTGAAAACTCGCTGCAATATCAGCCTTCTGAGCTTCAGTGAGCCGCTCTGATAGCTTTGTAGAAGGGAAGGTGTGGTCTTCACCGATGAGCTCCTGAGCAAGGCGCAGGACGGCTGTTTTGAGCCCAGAGAATGAAAATGAATATTTGTCTTCAAGCCGTGCCTTTGGCAATTTGAAAGCCTCTGGATTACCTTCTAGTGCTTTTTTGCTGACACTAGGGCCGCCAGGGTAGGGAAGTCCGATGATTTTTGCTACTTTATCAAACGCTTCGCCGATGGCATCATCAGTGGTCTGGCCCAGCAAAGTGTAGTCAAAATGACTACGAAACAGTACTAGCTGACTATGGCCGCCGCTGACGATCAGAGCGAGCAGTGGAAATTCCGGTTGTTTGCTTGGCAACGTATAGCCAGACAGGGTAGTGGAAGTTAAAAAATTTACATACACATGCCCTTCGACGTGGTTAATTGCATATAGGGGTTTACTTTTGGTGATAGACAGAGTACGTGCGGTCATAACCCCTATTAACAGAGAGCCGCCCAGTCCTGCACCATAGGTAACTGCAATACCGTCAATGTCATTCCAGTCTGTGTGGGCTTGGGTTAATGCAGCTTCTATGGTAGGAATAATAGCTTCCACATGGCTTCGGGCGGCAATCTCTGGTACAACACCGCCGTATTGTGCATGCAAATCCATACTGCTTGCTACCACATTGGATAACAGTTTGGTGCCATCTTCTACCACTGCAGCCGCTGTCTCGTCACAACTGCTTTCAATACCAAGAATTTTCATCCTTTTAAGTGTAACAAGCGCTATCTAAAGTGGGAAGACGTATATTATGAGTGAACAGCCCTTCAATAATGCCGAACAGCCACCAGTTACCTCTGGTGATACTGAAGGGTTTAGTATCGAAGCGCTTCACGAGGAAACCAGGCGGCGTAAAGCAGCTCAAGCCAAAGAACGTGAAAAAACCAGCGAGGCAGTAAGAGAGTTTTATAGAAACTTTGCGCGAAAAGATAAATTGTCTAGATCGTCGCAGGAGGCGGACGAAGCGGCCAAGGACGCGTCAGCCACTGAAGAAACAGAGACTGTGTACGAGCAAGCCCCTATCAGTATTGAAACAGGTTTGATAACCATTGGCATTCACAGCAGGCGGAAACCACTGAATGAAGACACCGTGTTGTGTGACGAAAAACTGCGTCTGTATGGAGTGTTTGATGGCATGGGCGGTTATGACAACGGCCACATTATTTCACCATCTGCGGCGCAAGGCGTACGGAGGTATTACACACGGAAGCAAACACCTCCAGAGTCGGTCGAAGAAGCTCTTTCGCGTGCTCAGGGGGCTATGGCGGCAGGCCGTGCAGCTGTGGTACGTTCCGGTAGGGTAGGGGGTACTACTGCAGTGTTTGGTAAAGTTGAGCAGATTGCAGGGCGGCATTATTTTATCTGGGGTAATGCCGGTGATTCCCGCCTTTTTATGCAGGAACATCCTGATGCTGTAGTTACTCCTGTTTCTACAGATCAATCCTACGGCAGATATGTGCTCAATGGTTTGTATACCCATCCCGATATGCGCAGAAGTATGGATGATGAGTTTGGCGCCCTTTTGCTTACCCCTGATAACCGGCTTGTTATGTGTTCAGACGGCATAACAGGAGACACACTGGAACAGCAACTTACCGACCAGGAAATGCAGTGGGCGTTTCAAGCGCCACATCCGCAGGAAGTAGCCGAGCGGCTTGTCACCGTAAGCAAAAAGCAGGACGACAAATCAGTAATTGCGCTCGATATTCACAAGGCTGACAAGGAACCGCCACCGACTCCGAAAAAAGGGGAGCGTGCCACGTTTCCACGTCCGGTTATTTTTCCGTCAATGCGGTCAATGCAGCAGGAAATGGGGCTTCGGCAGCGCATGAGGCAGCAATGGTTGCGCGCCAAAGAAGCGCTGCGGTCGGCCTCAGTACGAGGTATGACAGCGATAGGCGGCTATAGCGGGTACCGGCAGGTGCGTGACGACCCTGAGAGTTCCGAAACGGATAAAACCAGACGGCGCGCCCTGATTGCAGGAGCAGTTGGGGTAGTGGCCTTATATACGGCGTATAAATTTGGCTTGTTTGACAGCATCTTCGGCGGCGGTAGTCCTGAGCAGCCTGGCATAAAAACTGGTCCAAGTCCCGATACAAATATCCAGCCGCCTGCAGGTGTTGCGCCGGAATCAGTGCAGCCGCCAAAGCAGCCGTCACCAGCTCCTGCGCCGGAAATGCAACCAGCAAATATACGTCTCGCTCCTGGGGATACTATTTGGGACAGGTCTGCTGAGTATCTACAGGCGCACGGTTACCCAGCTACCGATGTCAATATCGATATAGTGAAAGACGCGGTACTGGAGCGCTATGGCATTACAGAGGAAATGGCGACCCGCTTGCCAGTGGGGTTTCGTTTTACTATTCCGCCAGATATTCTCGAAGAGTTACATAAATAATTTCACATAGATGTATTGACAAATACTTCACAAATTATTCTAATGCTTGACAAAATGTCAATTTTTTGCTAATATAAAAAATAGTTCAAATCAAAAAAAACAATATAAATTAAAAAAATTAAAATCATGAATTCTGAAGGAATTTAATACTATGAGCGAACAACTTCCAAGTTCAATACCAAACAATTACAAACTCCAGTAGCAAGAATCAGGTCTCATTATTGCTGAATCCCGAGCAAACCATCAGTATAACGAGCATCCACACTACCAGCCACAGGAAGCTGAAGTGCCAGAGGTTTTCAAAACGCAGAAAGAAGTAGAAAAAGTACGCGGCATAACATACAAAGAAACAGAATTAGCTGGTAAGCCATTTATTATCGCTGAACGTTTGCAACCCAAAAAGACTAAGGAGACTCCAGTAGTACAGGATGGAGAGAGAAGATAGCGCTCAAAAGGAATCTCAAACTGAAGAAGTAACCGGTGTGGTAGTTGAAGAAAAGCAGGGAGATACTAATCGATCAGCTAATACAACAAATAGCGAAGAGATAGTTGATGCTGATGTAATTGAAGAACCTAATGTCAACCATAGCGGTCAAGTCAAAGAGACAAATCGAGAAACTACCTCAGACAGCACGGCTGATAAATCACATGCACCTACGGTTCCAATATTTGATGAGGATCAAGAGACGTTAAAAACACTTTACGTTCGAGATCGGCAAGCGCCTACTGAAGCAAAAACAGCAGAAAGACCTACAATACCACTGACAGAAGCTAAAGCTGTTAGTGCAGAGGATAATGCAGTCGATGATTCTGAGGCGTATACAGAAACACTGTTGTTTACACCCGAAGGTATGCGTGCTCGGGTACGCAGTGTGTTCGGCAAGGCTAAAGAAGGGCTATTAAAGGCTAAAAATACTCTTAAAGATGCGCCACTGGTTGCAGCTGTTAAGGCTTCAAGATTACGGCTTTCAGCTAAGGAATATTTCAATGATGAAGAAAGAGGTTCAGCTCGTCGACGAACAGCAAAGGCTGCGGGTGTTGTGGCATTATTCGGTACAATGTACAGCGCATATAAGCTAGGTACGGCTGATTTCTTTGAAGGTAGTTCAAGTGCTGAAGCGATTGGTGGCCCATCGCAGACGCCAGGTGTCGAGGTCGCAGAAGATGTGGTGAAAACTGATGTTAAGTCGGCGTCAGCTCCGGAAGCAAGTGTGGTAACAATGCGCCTGGATAGGCAAAACGAAACTATTTCTCATGTTGCTCAAGCATTTTTGCAAGATCATGGCTATGAAGTCACAAACGATAATATTTACAAGTTGACCAATGCAATTTTAGAGAAGCAAGGACTTACTTACGAGGATGCTCGCCATCTCCCGGTTGGCTACAAGGTTACTATTCCGCAAGACATTTTAGACAACTTAGCATTAACAAAGCAAAAATAAACTAATACCAATGTGCTCTAGGGTGAGCTGAAGGAAAAATGGGAGGGTTTTCTTTGGCATGCTTCTTCATGTATCGGTATACTTACACCTATGAGTGTTCGCAGTATTGTAAAAAAAATTATTCCAAAAGCTGTTTTTCGGAAAATTGAACCATTTGGCCACTTTTTAGAAGCCGTACTGTTTAATATTATTTATCGGTTTCCTGCACGTGATTTAAAAGTCATAGCAGTTACGGGTACCAACGGCAAAACGAGTACTAGTTTTATTATTCATAGAATGTTAGTTGACGCTGGGTATAACGCAGCAATCATGACTACGGTGGCTTGGGGGGTGAATGATGATATCAAGCCGCAAATGCAGCATATGACGAGCGTAAGCGTGCCGGTGTTGATGAAGCGCTTGCGGTATTTAAGGAATAAACAGGTTGATTGGTTGGTACTGGAAGTAACAAGCCATGCGCTGGCGCAGTATCGGATATGGGGTGTACCGATTTCAATTGCGGTTATGACAAATGTAACCCATGAACACCTGGATTATCATGGCACTTTTGAAAAATACCGAGATGCAAAGAAAAAATTGTTCAAGCTGGCAGATCGAAGCAAAAAAGGATTGCGTACGGGTGTGATTAACGCCGAAGATCCAAGTGCAACGCTGTTTGCTGCTTGCGTGGCACATCCTATAACCTATGGTGTTGATGGTGCTGACGTGCGTGCGGAAAATATCAAGCTGAGTCCTGGTGGGGTACAGTACGATGTAAAGGTTGCGGGTAAACCGTTGCACATTACTTGTAAATTGCCAGGTAGCTTTAACGTGTATAACTCATTGGCGGCTGTATGTGTGGGGCATGTGATTGGACTTTCTGGCAAGCAGATTGAACGGGGTATTGCGGCGCTTGAAGGTGTGGAAGGCCGCATGACCCGTATTGACGAGGGGCAGAATTTCAGTGTTATTGTGGATTACGCACATACACCAGATAGTTTCGAAAAATTATTCAAAGACCTAAAGCCAGTGATTAAGGGCCGATTAATTGTCATGTTCGGCTCAGCTGGTCGGCGTGATGCTGAAAAACGAACGGTGCAGGGGCGTTTGGCTGGCAAATATGCGGATATTGTGGTGCTGACTGAGGAAGATGATCGTGATATGGACGGCCTTGAGATTATGAATGAGATTGCAGCTGGTGTTGAAGAAGCTGGCAAGACACGTGAGAAGGATCTGTTTTTGGTACATGATCGTGCTGAAGCTATCCGATTTGCTGTTGGTAAAGCTAAAAAAGGCGATACGGTGCTACTGCTTGGTAAAGGACATGAGAAAGATATTTTGCGTAATGGTCCGCGTGCGGCTGAACTGCGTCATTTGCAGCAGGATGACCATAATCCTGAACGAGTGATTGTGGTGCCGTGGGATGAAATTGCCGAAGCCAGGAAAGCGTTGCGAGAGTTGCTGGTTAAAAAGAGTTAGGGGTTGTTAAGGGTCAGTGTGGTGCAGCGAATGTAGCCGCCGCCTTTGGCAAGCTCAGTAATTTCTGGGGTTATGACACGAAAATCGCGGGCCTCAAGCTCGGCTTTGAGTTTTGGTGCATGAGCGCTCATAATTACCGTTTCGCCTGTAGAAACCAGATTACAAGCAAAGGCGTTTTTAGCTTCGGCGTAGGAAACTTCAATTTTTTCTACGGCATCGAACGCGCGTAATGTCTTGCGACTTTCGGGCGTAAAGGCCTTTGGGCACCAGGCGATGAGTCCTTTCTGGGTATCTGATGGTATGCGTAAGACAGCCAGTGCGAGGTCGATGTCGTAGAAAAAACTATCAGGCCAGCCAGAGTCTTTATTGATAACTGGTTTGCCAAGCCCGAAAAAGTTGCGTTTTGGAACGGTTTGCAGGCTGATGACGGTGTAGCCTAAGGTGTCCGCGATAAAATCATGAGCTGGTTTTTGCGTGCGATAGCCACTGCCGGCAAAGAGGAAATTGCCACAGGGAAGTGCATCGCCTTGGCCGCTGAAGTGTATACCGTTTGGAACACGAAAAACTTTTTTGCCAAGGTCTTTTAATACTTGTTCGGCGTATGGTTCTTCGTTTTTGCGAGCATTTGGAAGCGTGGCAAGTACAGCTTTATCGCCGCGTACTAATGCCCAATTGGCGGTATACACACCGTCTTGACAGTCTGGTGGTGGTGCAACTTGGACTACTTCTACACCGGCTTGACGTAAAGCTTCTTGAATATGATCGTGCTCAGCTTGTGCCTTGGTGCGATCAATGGGCACATTTTTGTTCATAAAAGGGTTGATGGCGGCGCTGTCGTCAAAAAAATCAGCGCCAGACATCAGGACTTGCGTATTGCTAAGCACGCGCATTATGGAATCATTATACAAAACACAAAAAAGATGCTTGCATGGAATTGCCGGGTTTAGGATAAGTAATTCATAGAGTTATAAGCTAGCTTTTAGCAGCTTTACGTTATCCTAAACCCGGACTTGCCGGACGGCGTGCATGCTGCACCGTGTCTCTGTATGTTGTGCTGTGCATGCGTATGCACGCCGTCCGGTGTCCGTGTCAGCTAGGCCCCAACAACTGCAGGTCTACGCTGGAGTTGACGCTGTTGCTTACCTCCTCGGTTGTTGATGTACCGCTTGCTCTTGCGAGACTTCGGCTTGCGTGGCTCCATGGTCGCGGAGCGCTTGCCGTCGACGATTCGCTGAAGCTCGTAGAGCACCTGCTTCATGAACTGCTGCTCGGACCGGTCGATGTCATGCAGCTTCACTACGATGCCGCTGTTGATCGGATACGCGTTGTGCACGTATTTGCAGCGGACCTTGAGCTTGCGCCGAACCTCCTTCTTGAAGCCGTTAGCGTACGGCAAGGTGAGTATAATCTCACATTTGCGGTTGTCGAAGCGTGCACCGAATCGTTCGATGAGCTCTTCGTACTCCCGGGCCTTGGTGCAGATGTGCAATGTGCAATGCCCCCGATAGGTGACAGGACATCATTATTAATAACATCTTTATAAAATTTAAGCAATAGTTAAGATTTAAGAAGATAAATAAAGTAAATAAAGATAATCAATTACACAGTATACATAGGGAGGTAGAGGGTCTGGTACATAAATATGTGATGATGTTTGAGGTGTTTTGGTGTATGCACCAGACCCCCGGATGAACGAAATGCGGATTACGCTCCTTGTGCGTATCAACGCATTCGTTTACATCCTGCTCCCTGAATCAGGCAGCTGCGGTGATCTTGTGGCGAGTCGTGGACCTGTGGGACACCGAGTGGGGCATGGCTCTGACCGTTCGGTCGACTGCTGCGCCGATGCGCTGCAGCGCCTCCTCGATCGTGGTGTGGGTCCGCAGTCTGCACAGCACAAAGCGGTTGTCATTGCTGCAGCTCGCATTTCTGAAGAGCCGCCGAGCCTGCTGTGCTGCCTTGACGATCTTGTTGCGGACCTCGTCCTTGCAGTTCTCGGTGAGAATTTCCAGCGTGCGCCCCTCCTTGGTGAAACGGACGCGGTACCTGAGGCAGATGCCACATTGGGTGGTGTGCTTAGGCACCTCAACCTCCTGTGATAGGGAACAGGAATGAAGCTATAATAACATTTTTATGTAATTTAAGCAAATAAAGATTTTACGTATAGAACAATTGGTGTATATGTGGCTATTATCACCGTCGTCCGGGCCAACTTCTCAATAAATGCTGTACTACTACTTCCACAATCTCTATTTCCAGAATATGTGTATATAACAGACTCTCATGGAGAGTTTGTTTTTATTTGGCTTAAGAGTTGACAGCGAAATTAGCACTCAGGTATTATGAGTGCTGAAGGTTAGCACTCTCAATATGAAAGTGCTAACATCGAAAAAAAGTAAAAAGGAGTGAATGTCTATGAGTGTACCTGTACATCCGTTGGCCGATTACGTAGTGGCTCAAGCTGAAGAGCCGCAAACAAAAACAGCTAGTGGGCTCTATTTGCCTGATAACGCGAAAGAAAAACCAAAAACTGCTAAGGTAGTTGCTGTTGGTAAAGATGCCAAGCAAGTGAAAGTTGGCGATCGTATTATTTATAAAAGCTACAGCACTACTGATGTAAAGGTCGATGGTGAAGAGTACATCTTAGTCAAAGAAGAAGACGTTCTTGCAACGGTAAAATAAAATAAGGAAAAAGAAAGGGAGAATAGGAAAAACAACCGGAGTCAACGAATTTATTTCGTTACTCCGCGATGAAAAAAGGAGTAATCTATGGCAAAGAAAGTATTTTACGATGATGATGCACGCCGCCGCGTTCTTGGCGGTGCGAAAGTACTCTACGATGCAGTAAAGACAACTATGGGTCCAAAGGGCCGCAATGTGGTCATTAGTAAGTCATATGGTGCGCCAACCGTAACTCACGACGGTGTTACTGTGGCAAAAGGTGTAGAGATTGCTGATGTGGACGATGAAACATTAGGATACAAGGTTGGTGCTGAGCTGATTAAACAAGCTGCCAGCAAGATGAATGATGTTGCTGGTGATGGTACTACCACAGTAACTGTTTTGACTTATAACATTCTCAATGAAGCAAACAAGCTCATTGCCGCTGGTCATAATCCAATGCTCCTTCGCAAAGGTTTGGAGGCGGCAGCACACGATGTTATCACCAAGCTTAACGGTATGAGCGAAGATATTCAGGGTAAGAAATCTCGGGTAGCTGAAGTGGCTACCATTTCCGCTGGTGATGCTGAAATTGGTGAACTGATTGCTGATGTGATTGAAAAGGTAGGCAAAGATGGTGTGGTAACCGTTGAGGAAGGTCAGGGTCTTGAACTTGAAAGCGAAGTGGTTGAAGGCTTCACCTTTGATCGTGGTTTCGTGAGCCCATATATGGTTACTGACACTGCGCGTATGGAAGCAGTGTATGACAAGCCGGCAATTGTTATTACTGATAAGAAGATCAGTTCAATCCAGGAATTCTTGCCACTGCTTGAAAAGCTGGCACAGGCAGGTAAGAAAGACCTTGTATTGATTGCTGAAGATGTTGAAGGCGAGGCGCTTGGTACGCTGATTCTCAACCGCTTGAAGGGTGTATTTAATACTGTTGCAATCAAGGCACCTGCATTTGGTGATCGTCGTAAAGATATTCTCAACGATATCGCTGTGCTTACGGGCGCAGAGGTGATCAGTGAAGATCGCGGTATGACCTTTGAAAATGTTGATATTAGTGTTGCTGGTAGCGCACGCAAGGTATTGGTAACAAAGGATGAGACTACTATTGTTGAAGGCGCTGGTTCAGCTGCTGAAATCCAAGCTCGCATTGAGCAGATCGGTAACCAAATCGAGGCTGCTGCTAGCGAGTATGATCGTGAAAACCTTGAAAAGCGACGTGCTGCGCTGAGTGGTAAGGTTGCAGTGATTAAGGTTGGTGGTGCGACCGAAACCGAGATCGAAGAAAAGAAATTCCGTGTTGATGATGCGGTTGCAGCTGTAAAGGCTGCGTTGGCTGAAGGTATAGTGCCGGGCGGTGGTGTAACACTAGTAAACCTTGCTTCAGTGATTGAAACTACTGGCGCAAATTCATTTGAAGCTGGTAAGCAGATCCTGAAGAATGCGCTTGAAAAGCCATTCCGCATTATCATGGAAAATGCTGATGTGAATGCTGATGAATGGCTGCCGCAAGTTAAAGCTGCGAAAGCAGGAAAGGGTGTGGACGTGAATGATCCAACCAAGCTGGTAGATATGAAGACAGCTGGTGTGGTAGATCCTGTTGCAGTTACACGACAGGCTATCCAAAATGCTGTGTCTATCGCCGGTACTGGTATGACCATGGGCGCACTCGTAGTGGAAATTCCTGAAAAGGAAGCTCCAGCAGCTGGCGGCGGTATGCCAGGCGGTGGTATGGGTATGATGTAATCGCTTGAGAGGGGGTAAACCCCCTCTCAACGAGCAGGATAGAAAATCTGCATAAAAATAACCTGGATGTGTCCAGGTTATTTTTATGCTCATGCTTGCAGTTTGTATAGTGGGGATATACTCTGTAAGAAAGGAGTAGACGCATGGTACGGTTATTTGGTAAAAAGAAGACTGACCAGTCGCAAATGCCTGCAGAACTGGAGCAGTACTACGAGCAGGAAAGTAGCTGGCGTAAGTGGTTGCGTTGGATTGTGGTTATTGTTGTTCTCCTAGCAATTGTGGCCGGTGTATTACTGGCGGTGCGGGCAGTGTATCGTAGTGTAACAAACGACGACGGCAACAGCGCAGGTAACACCACGCAAAATGAATCAGACAAATCTGATAAGAATGCTGACAAGCAAGGTCAAGATAAACAAAAAGATGACGCTGCAAAGAAGAATAACCAGGCACAAGAGCCGCAATCTCAAACAGGTGATACAAACAGACAAAATAGTAATGGCGGCGCACCGTCAACAGTGCCACGTACCGGTGATGATCCAAGTGATGCACCGTTGCCTTCAACTGGCGACAGTGCAGCACCGCAAACGACACTACCTGCAACTGGTGGCTAATACTTTCGTAGTGTATTAAACGACGCGGTTTAATTTTGTGTGTCTTTTTGAGTAAAGTAGTTGATTTCGTTGACAACGTCTAGCAGTGCTTGGGCTTTTGCTTTTTCGTCTTTGATTTTTTTCGCAAGGTCGTATGCTTGTGGGATGAGTGATTGATCGTCTGACGCCTGAATAAGCATCATGATAGTTTTAAATTTTTCTTCGGGAGGAAGGTCTAATTTATCAATGAGCGGCGATAGATCCTGAAGTGCATCATGCTTAATATCCAACAGATCGTCAGTGCGGATATTTGCAGCCGTTGGTTTACTTTGAGGAGCAGTTTCCGCAGGTTGATCATGATGGGTATCTGGGGTAGATACAGACTCGTCAAGTGTGATGCCTTCATCAGGAGCTGCAGCGGATGAGTTATCAGGTGTAGTAACTGCTGGGGGACTTGCAGGTTGTGTGGGGCTGTTTGTTGGAGGTGTTGTAACTGGTGCGCTGGTAAGCGCACTCAATGCTGAGTCTGGTAGTTTTACTTCGGCATCTGACTTTTGGTCTTGTGTGATGACATCATTTTGGTGCCCAAACATTAGTTTCCCCCTTATGCTTTCCTATACTATAATACATATTTACGGAGTAAAACAAGTGGAGGTGCCTATGCTGGATGATTTGAAATACATACATGAGCGCGATGCACAGGATGCGCTTGGTGTTGCACAGCGGCAGTGGCAGCAGTTAGAGCATGAGTTTGTTCCTGAACTTGGTAATTTGAGTAATGTCAAATACGACAATGTAGTGCTTGGCGGTATGGGAGGTTCAGCACTGGCTGCCCTTATTGTGCGGTCATGGCCAGGTATTAAAGATGTGCCATTTGAAATTGTGCGTGACTACGACATCCCGTCGTACGTTTCAGAAAAAACATTGTTCATTGCCTCCAGCTATTCAGGTAATACCGAAGAAACATTAAGTGCACTTGAGCAGGCCGAGGCGAAAAATGCTGTTATTGTGGTTATTGCGCACGGTGGAAAATTGGAGGATATAGCAACACAAAAACAATATCCGTTTTTGAAACTGCCAGACACTGGCCAGCCGCGGTATGCCACACTGGTGGGACTGAAGGCTTTAGTAACTGTGCTAGTGAGTGCGGGACTGGTAGATAAAGCGTATCTTGATGAACTGGTTTCCAGTGTAGAGTATTTCAAAAGTCATATTGCACAGTGGGTGCCGACGATTCCTACGGCCAACAACATGGCAAAGCAACTGGCACTTGAACTTATCGGTAAGTCAATCGTGGTGTATGCTGGCCCGAAACTGTATCCGGCAGCGTATAAATGGAAAATCAGTTTCAATGAAAATGCAAAACACGTGGCGTGGGTGAATCAGTATCCTGAGTTTAATCACAATGAATTCATCGGTTGGACAAAGCAGCCAGTCGATAAGCCTTATGCGGTTATTGATATTCGAAGCAGCCTAGAGCATCCGCGCACGCTAAAGCGTTTTGAAGTGAGTGAACGGCTGTTGAGTGGTGTACGTCCAAGTCCATATGTCATTTTGCCGCAAGGCGGAACATTGCTGCAGCAGATACTTTGGACAACTGCACTCGGTGATTTTGTGTCAGTATATCTGGCGCTTTTGAACGGTATTAATCCTACACCAGTAGATTTGATAGAGAAGTTTAAACGCACGCTTGACGAATAACCAATTGGTATACTGAAACTATGAAGGCACGTGCTGCGACCGCTCCTTTGCGACAGGTCAGCAAATTGTTTCTGCTGGCTACTATGGTAGCTGCAGGGTTCTTTTTTATTGGGGCGCTGAGAAATGATAGTTTTGAATTCTGGTATTTGCTATGGAACTTGCTGCTGGCATGGGTGCCGTTTGGTTTGAGTGTGTGGCTTAGGTATTTGATTTATACACGCTCCTGGATGTCATGGCTGCCGTTTACGATGACGTTAGTATGGCTTGGCTTTTTGCCGAACACTTTTTATATGCTCACAGACTATATTCATTTGCAAGATAGCGTCCGCGTGGATCCTGTGTATGATGTAGCCATGTTTACCTCATTGATTGCGACTGGGGTGGGGCTAGGGTTTGTAAGTTTGGCAATTATTCACAATGAACTGCGAAAGCGACTGCCTGAGCAGAGTGCGTGGCGGGTGGTTACTGTGATACTACTGCTTGCGAGCTTTGCAATATACGTGGGTCGGGACTTGCGATGGAATACCTGGGATGTTATCACGAGTCCGGCAGGAATTCTGTTTGATATTTCTGAGCGTATTATTCATCCGCTGGCGCACACCCAGACCTTTGTAATCACTGCGACCTATTTTGTGCTACTAAGTGTGGGCTATTACTGTTTGTGGCGGGTAGCTGAACTGATTCGAACGAGGCGCTAATCTGTTGCTGATCTGTTATACTTGAGGTAATGAAAAAGGACATAGAAGCAGTTATTGCAAGGGCGTGCAAAAATGTATTCGCCGTTGACACCGAAGTAGAACTTACGCAGCCAGATGAACAATTTGGTGATTATGCCACCAATGTGGCGATGCGGCTTGCAAAGCAGGTTGGTAAAAGCCCGCGTGACATTGCAGAAGCGATTGCACATGAGCTGCGCAAGCATACCGATTTTGCTGAAGTATCAGTGGCGGGGCCGGGCTTTTTGAATATTGGTCTAACTGACAGGGCATTGGCTTCGCTGATTAACAAAAACCCACCGCGAGTATTTGCAGATAAGCGGATACTGCTGGAATACTCTTGTCCAAACGCGTTTAAAGAGCTACACACAGGGCATTTGTATCAGACGGTTGTAGGTGATGCGCTGGGCCGTATATTTGAGGCGGCTGGTGCAACCGTATTTCGCGCTAACTTTGGTGGCGACGTAGGACTACACGTAGCAAAGTGTTTGTACGGCATGATACAGATGCTTGGCGGGGAACATCCAGAGAAACTGTCTGAAGTGCCTGAACATACGCGTGCGCAGTGGATTAGCCAAACGTATGTAAGTGGTGCAAAAGCGTACGAATCAGATGATCAGGCAAAAAAAATTATTGGTGAACTGAACAAGAAAATATACGCATTTCATACTGAAGACGATCATACATCGCCGCTTGCGCAAATATATTGGACGTGTCGCGAGTGGAGCTATGACTACTTCAAAGCGTTTTATAGCGACATCGAAGTAAAGCCGTTTGATAAATATTATCCTGAAAGTCAGACCGCTCGTCCTGGTGTGGAATTGGTTCAGCAAAACAAGCAGGTATTTGCTGAGAGCCAGGGAGCAATTGTATACGAGGGTGAAAAGAAAGGGCTGCACACGCGCGTGTTCATCACCTCGCAAGGCATTCCAACGTATGAAACAAAGGATCTCGGCGTTATTGTGTCTGAAGTGCAGGATTTTCCATATGATCAGCGCGTGATTACAACCGGGAATGATCAGTATGAATACATGAAAGTGGTGTTTGCAGCGCTTGAGGATATTGATGCGGAACTTGCCGCCAAGCAAACACACCTGACTCACGGAACGGTGCGCTTTGGTGATGGTAAAAAAATGAGTTCACGCCTTGGTAATGTTATGCGGGCAGTGGATGTGCTTGAGGTTGTTGGTGAGGCAACAAAGCAGCTCAATGATGACCCAAGCTTGAATAAAGCTATTACACTTGGAGCAATTAAGTATTCGTTCTTGAGACACCGGCTTGGCGGTGATATTGCATTCGATGTCAGTGAATCGGTGAGCTTGGAAGGCAATAGTGGTCCATACTTGCAGTACGCACATGCGCGGGCCCGCAGTATTCTTCGAAAAGCAGGTAAGAAAGCAGCGTATCCAGAAGCTGTGTCATTTGAGCCTGGTGAGCGTAGTTTGGTGCGTAAAATGACACAGTACAGCGAGGTCTTTACCAAAGCTGCAGTTGAGTGTATGCCGCATCATATTTGTACGTATTTATACGAACTTTCTCAGGAATTTAACCGTTTCTATGAAAAACACAAGGTAGTTGGCAGCGAACGGGAAGCAGTGCGTCTGCAATTGGTTGCTGACTATGCTGATGTCTTGCGCAGTGGACTACAAGTACTTGGTATTGAGACACCAGAAAAAATGTAAGATTTATCGGTGTAGTCATACGTACTGTAGGCTATAGTAGCGCATAGAGAGGAGAAAGGAGAGGAGTTTGCTGTATGGCTCAAAAAACAAAATCCCCAAAAAAGACAGCAGATGCTGCAAAGATGAAGGCTCGAGCAGCTCGGATTAAGTCAAAAGTGCCCACAAAGCTTACAGAGGTGCCGCATAGCAAATTCAAGGGCTTTGTTGATTTTATTCGTGAAAGAGGTGTGGTCGGTCTGGCGATAGGTCTGGCGATTGGCACAGCAGCATCGGGGTTGGTGACGCAAATTGTCAATGCGGTGATTACCCCGACTGTTGGGTTGATTGTCGGCAAACATGGTCTTGATGGATTGAATACGACTATTACCATTGGTGATCGTTCTGAAATGTTTGCATTTGGTGATCTGGTTGATGCACTGATAAAGTTTTTGGCAATTGCCGCGGTGATTTACTTTGTGGTGCTCGGGCTGAAGCTTGATCGGCTTGATAAGAAGAAAGAGTAGCTTATGCAAAAAAGTGATACTGAATGGAAAAAACTATTAACACCAGAGCAATACGCGGTGCTTCGTGAAAAGGCTACGGAAACACCGTTTAGCGGCAAGTATTTACACAATACCGCAGAAGGTATGTATACCTGTGTAGCGTGCGGCAATAGGCTATTCAGTAGTCAGACCAAGTTTGAATCTGGTACTGGCTGGCCGAGTTTTTATGATGTGATAGACAAGGGTGCGGTCAAGCTGCAGCATGATAACTCGCATGGCATGCGTCGTATCGAGGTGTTGTGTGCTACATGCGGCGGTCATTTGGGGCATTTGTTCTACGATGCGTATGATCAGCCAACTGGCCAGCGGTTTTGTATCAACTCTGCGGCGCTTAATTTTGTGTCCAAAGATATTGAAAGTTAACTATTAGACGAAGGATTGTAATATTTCGTACCCCACGCAGCCATTTGCTCAAGTATCGGTAGCAAGTCAGCGCCCTTTTGGGTAAGGGTATATTCAATGCGGGGTGGAACTTCAGCGAACTTTTGCTTAGTGATAATACCGTGCGATTCAAGATCATCCAGGCGCTGTGATAAAGTTCGTGGATTAATATTACCAACTGATTTTTCGAGCTCACAAAAACGTTTCGGCCCGCTAAATAGATCACGCAGAATCAGGGCAGTCCATTTGTTGCCAATAATTTCCATGGCGCTGGCGATACAACCGGCGTGTGGCTCGATAGTGGTTTTAATAGGGGTAGGTTTCATAACTTTACAAAGTATAGTAATGGGCTTATACTAATAATTGCCATTACTATACTAAATATACCATAAATAAAAAGGAGGGAAGATGAAATTACAGGTCATTGTTGGTTCAACGCGCCCTGAAAGAGTAAGTCACAAAGTTGCGCAGTGGGTAGCAAATGCAGCGCAAAATTTACAAAATACCACAGTTGAAGTGGTTGATTTAGCTGATTATCCATTGCCGCTATTCGATGAGCCGGTGTCACCGCAATATAATCCGAAGCGTCAGTCAAATGAAGTGGCACAAAAGTGGCTGCATAAGCTCAGCGAAGCCGATGCATATGTGCTTGTCACACCAGAATACAACCGTTCGACCTCTGCGGTACTGAAAAATGCGCTTGATTACGTTGATTTTCAGTTTGCAAAAAAGCCAGTTGCGATTGTGGCACATGGCACAACCGGTGGTGCAGCAGCTGTTAGTCATTTGCGTGGCATTATCCCAAGTCTGAAAGCGGTCAGTGTCCCAACTCCAGTGTATTTCAATGGGCAGGCTGGGGAAGTGCTGAATGATTCAGGTGAGCTCGTGGATGAAGCAGTAAAGAATGATCCATACGGTCCACAGGCAGCACTCAAGGCAGTGCTTGAAGAGTTGCAGTGGTATAGCGATGCGCTTGCTGCAGCTCGCCAGCAGTAATATGCGCATGTAACGCATAAAAACTGTTTCAAACTACTCCTTAGCTCTTCGTTTGGTCACAGTGTTCATAGTTACACACAACTTATCAGGAAGCTGTGTCTCAAATGAAAGCAAGGAGTAGTTTATTTGTGCACAAAAGTATGCGATAACGGCACGTACATACTGTTTTTATTACTTTTTAGGTATAATAACCGGTAATGATCGACAAAAAAGCATTTCCCACCAAGCTGTTTTGGGTGGATTTAGAAATGACCGGGCTGAATCCGGCCGAAGACGTCATTTTAGAAGTGGCGGCGGAAATTACTGACTTTGATTTTAAGACGCTTGCCAGCTATGAAGCTCGTGTACGCCAGGATAAGCACGTGGTGCTTGATCGCATGCAGAAAAACAGCTGGTGGCAGGAGTATCCAGAAAACCGCGATGAATTTATCAAGCGGCTTGACGAAGGCAAACCAAGCGAAGAGGTTGAGCAAGACTTAATTCGCTTGGTTGAGGAGCATTTTGGCAATGAGCCTGCGGTACTAGCGGGGAACTCAATTCATAACGACCGTAAATTTATTCAGCAGTGGTGGCCGGCTCTAGATCTAAAGCTGCACTATCGCATGCTTGATGTGAGCTCTTTCAAGGTGTTGATGCAGGGTAAATACGGCATAGAATATCAAAAGCGCGAAGTGCATCGCGCTTTTGACGACATCCAGGCATCTATTGCTGAGCTGCAAGATTACCTTGTTCGTTTGAAGACGGTTTAAGGCGTAATCTCTGTAGGGGCGAGTCGCCGCACCGTTATTTCCTGTGGAGGATTTGAAAGGTCTTCAACAGAGATACGTATTGTTTCTGCTGCTAAGTCTGCTTCACCTGGTTCTAGTTCCAATCTTCCTTTTTGTACCAACGGAAAATCAGGTGGTAGATGGACATCTGCTGCATGGAGTGCGTTTCTGCCCAGGCCAGCTTCTCGTTTAGCCTCTTGTATACGTTGCTCTTCTCGTGCTGCGTGGATTTCAGCAAGTCGAGCGTGATTTTCTTCTGATCCAAGTGCTTCTTTTGTAAATAGTTTCATAGTTTTTGTTTTTTATTTTTATTAATTTTTGTTTGAAAGTGTTTGTAGTAAACCTTTCTGATTATAAATACTAGCACAGAATTGTTAAATTGTCAATACAGTTGCACAGCAGTTATGCAATGAGATAAGTATCTATTTTGGGCTACCTGTAACAACCCAAGTTATAATATATACAATAGTTGACAATACGATACCACTAATAAATGCCACAGAAAGGCTTAGTAGCTGATAGTTTTTATTCAGCCATGCTACAAATACACCCTTTGGAAAAAGACCAAATATTGTACGTTCCAGAAAATCCGATGCTTGATAAGGATTTGTGACTATACGTCTCTTATTACTCTGTCCCGGAATGTCTTCATGCCATAGATAATCATTAGCTTTTGCTAATATATATCTCATATCCTTACTATTAATTCCGTTTTTTGGCATAAGTATTTAAAATTGCCTGGTATTCTTCGTCGTTGCTAAACTGAAGCTCCTTGGGTGTTCCTTCTGTTTCATAAACATATCTAACAAAGTCTCGTACTTTTAGTAATAGTGCCATGGTCAAATCATGGCAGATAGTCAACAAAAGTTGATAAATATTTTATTCCGAAAATATACAACAATTTACTAAGTGTAAGAATCTTATTGTAGGTAGTAGCCTTTTTGTGTTACTCAGCAAGTTGCGAATAAATGGTTTGAGCAAAATCGGCGATGTGAGCGCTTTTGGCGCCATTGCCGCCGAGAATACTCACAATATATTCCCGGCCATTTGGTAACGTAATGATACCGGTGTCGTGCCATTCTTTGGGGTCGTTAAAGCCGACTTTATTGGCAACGGTTGCCTGGGGCATGCCTTTTGGCAGGCCTGTGCGGTAGATTTGTGTTTTCATGGCATCGAGCAAAAAGTCGGTGTTTTCTACGTTGAGGTCTTGTTTTGCTTGCAGGCGGATAAGTATGGTTGCAGCATCTTGAGCGCTGGTAACAAAAGCCGGAAAAGCAGTGTTTGTGAGTGCAAAATCGGTGTTCAGCCGCTCGGTAAGGGCAGCTTGTCCCATATTGTTGAGTACTTTTTCGCCGCAGGGGCTATCTGATGAGTGAATCATTTTATAAATACATTGCCGCAAGACATGGCCAGGCAGTACAACTTGGTTGGGATCTTGGGTGCCGTTTTGGATGTCAAGCAGTGCTACGTATGCGACATAGAGCTTGTAGATACTCGCGGTGAAAAACTGCTTATCAGGCTGATGGCTGGCAATAACGGTTTTGTAAGCAGGGTCATATACTACAATGCCGTAATCAGCCGACTGGCGAGCAACCCATGCATCAACAGTAGGCTGTAGATCAATTTTTGGAAGCTGTGACGTGGGCTGTTTTGCTGTTTTTTGTGGTTTGGAGGCGGGGGATTCAAGTTTATCAGCGCGCAGCCACATAAAACTGCCGATACCTACTATAATGAGTGCAACAAGCAAAACTCCTATGACAATGGAGCGTGTACGGACTGTTTTACGGTGTTGTGGGGGGTGTTTCTGCATGATCTTAGTATACATTCTCATGCTTAGTGTATACTGAGCATCAAGATGAGGGCATATAAGCACTGGAGCGTAGAAAAAGGGGGCGCACGCCTTCAGCGGATGTCTATGAGGGCTATTCTGGTTTGTATTGGGCTGTCTGTGGTGCTGGGGGTTAGCTATGGGCTGTTTTTAGCACAGCCTAGCCAAAAAACTCCTTCAGCGGTGGCGCCGGCTCAGGTTGCTGATGAGCCAACCTACATCTCTGTGCAAGGCCGGTATCTGCTAAACGGTACAATTTTCTGGGGAAGGGGGATTGAGAAATGGTCAGCATTGTCGGGAGGCGGCTATGACTACGCACAGCCTTTTAGCGGATTGCAGACATTTGAGCGGGATAAGTATGATGCATGGGTAGCGGATTTGGAATGTCCGGTGATGGATATCGTAATCCCATATGTGGTTCAGGAACGCAGTCTGCAGTTTAATTGCCGGCCAGAATATCTTCCCGAAGCAGCAAAATATTTTGACATTATAAATCTTGCGAATAATCATTCAGGTGATAAGGGCGAGGAAGGGTTCGAAGAGACACGAAGGCGTGTGACTGATGCTGGTATGCAGGTATATGGACACTACGACCCGGGTGTTGAGGAAGATCGCTGTGAAGTGATTGCGTTACCTGTTCGTTTAAAGGACATGCCTGGTTATGAAGATGAAGCAACGTTGCCAGTAGCGTTTTGTGCGTATCATTATTTTGGCCGCATGCCCCGGGATGGTGAGCTTGCACATATAAGACAGTACAGTGACGTGATGCCAGTGTTTGCGTTTGTGCATATGGGTACGGAATACCTACCGCAAGCGGATGTGGGTCAGGTTGCTGTAGCACGTGCCGTGATTGACCAAGGTGCTGAATTTGTAGTGCTCAATAATCCGCATTGGGTGCAGAATACTGAAGTTTACAGGGGGAAGTTAATTTTTTATTCAACAGGGAACTTTATTTTTGATCAGCTTGACAAAGAAGGAACGCGCAGTGCCAGCTTGGATGTGACGATGGATATTCCTTATGACAATATGGTTAAGAAATGGATTAAACTTGGTGTAGCCTGCGAAGCGAAAAAGCTGCATGACCAGTGCTTTTCCGCTGCCAAGCAGCAAAAACTGAAAAAAGTTACACCAAAACTTACCTTTGATGTGGTGGCTGGTGATAACAGCGGCCGGTTGACAAAGCGGGCTGATCCGACGGTGCAGGCTGCAATTGAGCAGCGCACCAACTGGGCTGATACCCTGCAGAAACTTGGACAATCGTCTGCTGCTAATAACTAAAATCCCTGCTGGTTATGCAGGGATTTTAAGTACAGTCTTTGTTGGTATTTAGTTGTTAGTTTGGTTTTCTTGACGAAGTTTCCAGTTGCGGTATGCGTAGTAGATCGCAATGAGTAGTATGACAAGAAGTAGTATCCAGTACCAGGCAAAGCTGTTTTTTGTAGGTGTGGTTACTTCTTTTTTCTGCTTGTCTTCGTCAGTAGCAACGGTGGAGCTTGACTTTGTTTTGCCATCTGACGGTGTGGATGTATTCTGACCGTTTTGATCTTGATAGGTTGTCACACCAAGCACGTTTGGACTCGTGGTGTTAAATGGTGTAGTTTGCAAACCAATAGGTAAGTTGAATACGGTAGTGGTAGCTCCTCCTGTATTACTACCTGTGTCGCTGCCTCGGCCAGTAGTGTCTGGATTGGTAGCGATAAATGGCTCCCAGTCAAAAGTAAATGCTATTGGTGGTGTAGTCGCATTACCAAGACTATCAGTGACAGTTAGGTAGAACGTATAGGTGCCGGCTACGGTTGGCGTAAACACTGGTTCTTGGATGGTTGGGTTAGAAATAATTGTTTCGTAGCTTTTATCATTCGCTTCCCATAGATAGGTGAATGGGCCGTTTGCATCATTCACGAGTACTGTCGGTTTTACGCTGGTGCCAATAAACTTCATGTTTTGCGGCAGAATAATGACAATTGGAGCGTCTTTATCAATGACGATGCTGATGCTGTCCTGTGTTGATTGGCCAAGTTTATCTGTTGCAGTCAAGATGATTGTGTAGGTACCGCTCGTGATGCTGGTGATATCCCAGTGTTCAGATACCGGGCCGCTTAGAGTTGATTTAGCGGTGCTGTCAAACACGATGTCGTTATCAGCGTTTCGTACCACAAATTGGTAAGTGGCAATATTCGCGTCATCAACAATACCTTCTAGGGCGATTGTTGTAGTGGTGCCGCCAAAGGCTGCGCCATCCACAGGATTAGTAATGTGTGCAGTAGGGTTGTTGCGATCTATGAAGAACTGGCGCTGTGTTGTGGTCTCGGAATCTGCCTTGTCAGTCGCAGTAGCGTAGATAGTGTAGCTGCCTTCTGGAAGTGTGTTTGTATCGAGTGTACATGAGCGTACAACAGCGGTGCCACTTACTGGACTGCTATAGCATGTTACTGAAGTAGTTGGGTCAGTATCAGAACGTACGATGACCTCAAGGTTTTTTAGGTCACGATTGTCACTAGCTTGTACTGAGATAGTAAAGCTGCCAGTTTGGTTGGTGCCATCTGTAGCTGGATTGGTGATTGCTACCTGTGGCGCTACATTGTCAACAGTAAAGGTGCTGGTTGCGGTATTGCTTTCATTACCAGCTTGGTCTTCTGATTTTACACGCAATCGATAAGTACCATCTGCTGTGCTTGCATCCCACGAGACGCTTGGAGCTGTACCGTATGCTTCACCGACAAATACCCGGTTTGCTGGATTGAAGCTGGTTCCCTTAAACACCTCAAAAGTAGTTTTACCAGGGTTCTGGTCAGTAACTGTGGCTGAAAGCGGTACGAGTCCTTTTACTGTTGTTCCATCGAGCGGTGAAGTGATAGTAACTACTGGATTAGTGGTGTCAATGATTACGGTCCACACCTGGCTCCAGTTACTGTAAGTAGTTGGCCCGAACAGTACAGTAGATTGTGCACGTACTTGCCAGTACCAGACGCCTTCGGTGAGGATTGAAAGTCCTGTTTCTGCGCTGTCAACTGAAATTTTAGTAATTGTTGCATTAACAAGTTTGCCGTCTGCATCAAGCGTTGGGTCTTGGGAGGCGCGGAATTCATATGTAATAACACCTGGGCCGGAAGAGCTGCTCCAGTCATAAATCCAGAAAAGACTTGGGCGCTTTACTTCTCCGTTTGGTGTGCCGTTTGTTGGTGTGGTGGGGCCAGCGGGTGTTGATAAAGGAAGTATCTGCGGAGTAAGGTTCTGTGACTGTAGTTGCGGTGTAGGCTGTGAAGTTGTCTGCGGATCGTTTGTTGGCTGTTCGGATGTGGTTTGTTCTGGTGTGTCACTGACTGGCGGTTGTTCAGTTTGTGGTGTTGCTTCTTCTGCATGTGCGGTTTGTGTGAAGAGTGGCGTTACAGCAACTAAGCTGTTACATGCCAGTACAAACGCTACGGTTAGTGATGTAAATGATTTGTATAAATTTTTTGCAGCTCGGATATACATCGATAGGACCCCCCAATTACGTCTTTAGTATCATTACTATAACGTTTTGGAAGAAATTGTCAAAGTATCATAGTTTTTACTACAATGCTAACTTATGGACCACAAGACTGTTGAAGCGTATATTTTGAGCATGCCGAATGCGGTATTAGACTATCCGTTTGGTGAAGGTGTTGCCGTGTATAAGGTGGGGGATAAGATGTTCGCACTAATTCAGGAGGGGAGCGATCCGGTTCGCCTGAGTTTGAAGTGTGACCCGCAGCTTAGTTTAGTGCTGCGTGAAAAATATGAGACGGTAATGCCGGGCCATCATTTGAATAAAAAGCACTGGAATACGCTGATCTTAAGCGGTCAGCTATCCTGGGAAGAAGTGCAGGATTTAATCAGGCATTCTTATCAGCTGGTTACGGCTTCGTAGCTTCCAGTCGTTTTTGAAGGAAATCGGCATTTTTATACGCGTTTGATAATGCTTCTCGTATAGATCGGGAACGTGTTTGATTGTATGTTTGGTCCAAAGCTGCGCGGTAATCAGTTAGGTGTTCGTTCAGCGTAGTGATAAAGGTGCTGTCAAAGTTACCGGCGGCCTTTGCGTCATTCAGCAGTTTGGTAGTGTTGGCATTGGGCTTGCCGCTTAGCTCCTTGTTTTTGAATTTCATTTTTTTATTGGTCAATGTTGTAATCAACGCTTGCTTGTCGCTGGATACTACTATATGTACATTCGAAGCGGTGTTTTTTAGGTCGGCATTGGTAGTTTGATTTCCTGTACCGAAAGCGGCAACACGGACAAGCTCGTTTTGTTTTTGAATGAGTCTTATATACGCCACTTTATCTTCACCGCCGCGGCCGGCCATCGCCATAATAAAGAAGAAAAATGCAAATAGAACTACGACAATACCCGCGAAGACCGCGATACGCTGATTTAGAGAACCGTTTGGCAGCGAAAACGGAAGTCGTTTTGGTTTTTTATCAGCGTTCTTTATAAAGTCAAATTGGTTGCTTGCTGGCGTTTCTGGAGGCATAGTCTAATGATAGTGGAAACTGAAAATAAAGTTAAGCATTTTAAGTATCGCCCAGACTATTAAAACATCATCATATTGACAAAAATCATAAAATTTGTTATTATGTAAATACTGTTCACAAAAATAAAAAGGAAAACAAAAATGACAGGACAGTACGGTTCGCGCAGCGAGCCATCACAAAACATAGTTATACAAGCACTCACTGCCACGATTGAGTATTATCGTGCGCTAGCACGTGTAGTTATCGTGAATATGTGTAATACGAGTGTATTTACTGGTACAACGCCTGCTGCTTCGGCATTGTTTATGATTTTGATTCCTACAGTACAGTTTATCTATACCCGCCGGATTGAGGCATATATGACGGTAGGCGGGTAATTGTTGGACGCTGGGCTGGTGATAATCACTTTTCTTATGCTTGCCCCAGGGTACCCCTTGCAGGATACTAATAGATATGGACGCGGTTGATGAAATTAAAAGCAGGCTTGCCATAGAAGATGTGATTGGTGAGTATTTGCAGTTGAAGCGTTCTGGGCGGAATTTTAAGTGCCTAAGCCCATTTACGAATGAGAAAACGCCGAGCTTTGTGGTGAGTCCTGAAAAGCAGATTTGGCATGATTTCAGCAGCGGCAAGGGTGGCGATATGTTTACGTTTATCCAGGAAATGGAAGGTGTAGACTTTCGCGGCGCATTGGAGCTGCTGGCCCGCAAGGCAGGTATTGAACTTGAGCAGTATCAGCAAAAAGGACAGGGCAGCAGCAAGCAAAAAGAACGTCTGTATCACCTTTTGGAGCTGGTTACCAAGTTTTACCAGGCTAACTTGAAGGCAAATCCAGCGGCACTGGAATATGTGCTCAAAAAACGCCAGTTTAATAAAGATACGATTTTAAAATGGCGTCTGGGCTATGCGCCGAATACTGGTAATGCGGCGGTTGCATTTGCGAAGAAACAAGGGTTTAGCGATAAGGAGATCCGCCAAGCGGGTCTTATGAACCGTTTTGGAGGTGATTTGTTTCGCGGCCGGCTGATGGTGCCGTTGCAGGACCAGCAGGGACGGGTGGTAGGTTTTACAGCACGGTTACTTGCTGATGATCCGAATGCGCCGAAGTACATAAATACACCGCAGACACCGCTGTATGATAAAAGCCGTCACGTGTTTGGTTTGCATCTGGCTAAAGAGGCGATCCGCAAGACGAAATTTGTGGTGCTGGCTGAAGGTAATTTGGACGTGATTGCCAGTCATCAGGCGGGTGTTGGGCAGTGTGTGGCGACAGCGGGTACTGCATTGACCGACCAGCAGCTGAAGACACTGAAACGGTTTACGGGTGATGTGCGACTAAGTTTTGATGCGGATCGTGCAGGTATTGCAGCGACCGAGCGCGCGATACCAATCGCAAGCAAAGTAGGGGTGCGACTGAGTGTTGTGACGATTCCTGCCGGTAAAGATCCTGATGAACTTATTAAGCAAAACAAGGCGCTTTGGGAAGAAACAGTGCAAAAGCCAACATATGCGCTTGATTGGCTGATTACATACTATAAGTCGCAGCTGGATCTGACGAAAGCTGCTGACAAGATTACTTTTAGCGATACGGTGCTGGCAGTGGTGCGCACGCTGGCTGATCGGGTGGAGCAGGAGCATTATGTACAGCAAGTAGCAGATATTATTGATGTGAGCCGTGAGGCTTTATTGCAGATGAAGCTGGACCGTGCAGCGCAGCCGGCTCCGGTAAAACAAACAAAGAAAGTACTGGTTGCGAAAGAAGAGCAGCAGGCGCTGGAAGTGATTAAGAAGCAAAATAAACTGATGGCACTCATACTGATGCAGCCGCGGCTCAGGGATTTATTGGTGTCGATGCGTGTAGAATTTTTGCCGGAAGAACCTGCGCGGTTCTTATTCACGTTTTTGCAGCAAAATCCAGACTTTGACGGCGAAGTAACCAAGGCAGTGCAATTGAAAGACATTGCAGATTATGTTAAAATGTTATCATTACAGTATGAAGAGCTTTACCAAGAAGTAGCATTGCTTGAATTGCGAAACGAAGCGGAATATTTGCAGTCAGAATTGGTAAAGGAATATGTGAAAACGCAAAAAGCAAACATAAAAGAGGCACTAAAAACCGCAACAGCCAAAGAACAGCGCGCGTTGCTTGAAAAAGATAAGGAACTTAATGCACTACGCAAGTACTATAAAGGGGGCGCCTAATGCCAGATGATAAAGATACACCCAAGAAAAACCTTAAAAAAGCCAAGCAGGATATTTTAGAGAAGGCTAAGAAAGTTGGTCAGATTGACCAAAAGGAAATCAACAAGTCTATACCTGATGATCCAGATAATGTAGAGGTGCTGGACTCACTCTATACCGAGCTTGCTGATGCTGGTGTGGAAGTGTTGACCACGGAGCCGGATGCGGCGCATTTTTCTGATGAGTGGGTAGGTGAAGATGGTGAAGAGATATTTATCGAGGATCAGAAGTATCTCGATGATATTGCCGATGACTCAGTGCGGCTGTACTTGCGTGAAATCGGTAAAGTACCGCTGCTTTCGAGTGAGGAAGAGTTGGAGCTGGCACGTCGAGTGGTGGCTGGTGATAAGGAAGCAAAAGATAAAATGGCTGAAGCCAATATGCGTTTGGTAGTTTCTATTGCCAAACGCTATGTTGGTCGCGGGCTTGATCTGCTTGATCTGATTCAGGAAGGTAATACTGGCCTGCTGCGCGCGGTTGAAAAGTTTGACCCGGATAAAGGCTTTAAGTTCTCGACGTATGCGACCTGGTGGATCCGTCAGGCTATTACCCGGGCAATTGCTGACCAGGCGCGTACTATTCGTATTCCGGTACACATGGTGGAAACTATCAATAAACTGCTTCGCACACAGCGCCGTTTGACTCAGGAATTAAACCGTGAGCCGACAAATGAAGAAATTGCCGAAGCAATGGATATTGATGTTGAAAAGGTAGAGCATATTATGAAGATCAAGCAGGATATTTCATCGCTTGATGCTTCGATTCGTGACGATGAAGAAGAGTCAGTGCTCGCTGACTTTATTGAAGACGAAGATACGATCTCGCCTGAAGAATCGGCAACCAATCAGCTTTTGAAAGAGCAGGTGAAGGAGATGCTTGGCGCGCTGACCGAGCGTGAACAAAAAATCCTGCGGCTTCGTTTTGGTTTAGAGGATGGCCGCAACCATACACTTGAGGAAGTGGGTCAGGAATTTGCGGTGACTCGTGAGCGAATTCGTCAAATCGAAGCCAAGGCGCTTGCGAAACTTCGCCGCCATAAGGATGCGAAAAAGCTGCTTGATTACATCAAGTAATATCTACTGATGGCTTAGTGGTGAAAAGGGTCACTGCTCAGAGTGTGTGTAATAGCATCGCAGAATACTGGTAGGTCGTCGGGTTTTCGGCTGGTAATGACATTGCCGTCTACGACGAGTTCTCTGTCTATCCAGTCGCCGCCTGCGTTTCTGATATCGTCTTGCAGTGTGTAGTAGCTGGTAAGGCGTAGGCCGTCGACAAGGTCTGCTGATACTAAGAGCCATGGTGCATGACAGATTGCAGCTAACGGAATGTTATTCTCTACGCAGTATCGTGTCCATTCACGGGCAGTTTCGTTCATGCGCAACTGATCAGCGTTGAATACGCCTCCAGGCAACACTAACATGTCATAATCTTCAAAATCTGTATCTTCAATGTGCAGATCAGGCATAAAACTATCGCCGATTTCTGCGTGGTTCATACCATGGAGTGTGTCAGAATCTTTGGTAGTAATAATGGTGGTGAGCGCCCCCGCCTGCTCAATTGCCTCCTTTGGTTTTGTAAACTCCACTTGCTCAAAATAATCATCGACGAGTATTGCGACGTGTTTTGATGCGATATCGGCCATGATAACTCCTTTCTGGTGTGTTTCTATGTAAACACGTGCTCGGGCCAAGGTGCTGTAAAATATTACACGCAGTATTTCGGAAAGAAGCGCTGATTGGTACAATACGCCTATGATAGTTTTGGGTATTGCAGGTACAAACGGCTCAGGTAAGGATACAGTGAGCCACATGCTTGCTGAGCGGCATGGATTTTTTGTTGGTTCAGCAAGTGAGATGATTGAAGCAGAACTAAAAAAACGAGGTCTACCAACTGAACGGGCATATAAGCGGGAATTGAGTGCGGAGTGGCGCAGGCAGTATGGCATGGCGGCAATTGTTGATCGGGCAATTGAAGAAGCGGAGGCGGCTGGTTATGGCAAGTTGATTGTGGGTAGTTTGCGTCATCCTGGTGAAGCCGATCGTATACATGAGTTAGGCGGTAAAGTTATCTGGGTTGACGCTGATCCGAAGGTGCGTTACCAGAGAATTACTCAAAATGATCGTGGTCGTGTTGAAGATAAAAAGACATTTGAGGAGTTTTTGGCTGAGGAAGAGGCTGAAAAGTATCAATCTGGAGACGCAGCCAGCTTAAGCACTGAAGCTGTCAAAGAGCGGTCAGATATTTTCATAGAAAATACCCAGCCAACTGTTGAAGCATTTAAAGACGCTGCTGAAGATGTGCTTAAGCGTGCGCAAGTAATTTAACTACTTCATAGCGCGGACTTTTTTGTGCAGCGTGTGGATGTGTTTGCGGCGGTTTTTGCGGTCATAAAATTGGAATTCTCGAAAGCCGATATACAAAATGGCTGCCAGCAGCGCGAAACTCATGTCAGGACTATATGGTGTGAATACAAGCACCAGATAAATACCGGCAAAGGTGTAGAGAAACGCTAGCACATAGGACTTGATAGTGCGTGCGTGATGTATGCCGGAAAGGTCGAGGTTCTTTGAAAAATGATAGCTATGATGTAGTGCATGAGCGAGCAAGCATGCCACAATAGTGAGAAACATCAGTGCGATTGCATCTTTATAAAACGGTGCAGTAGGAGGAATATAGCTTACGGTAACGCCATGGCGGGCAAAATGCAGAAAAAAGTTGCCGATTGCCAGCCCTGTAATAATAATACCCCAGAGGAGTAAATTTGCGCGTGATTCTTCCATCGCTGGGTTGTGGTCTGGTTTGATGCGTTTAGCTTTGACAAGTTTGTACTCGAGTTTGTGTTCCACTATGAAATAAAGAGCGATGCTGAGCAAGGAAAGTGCGCAGAGTGTCAAGCTGAGCACAAAGCTATGTGTAAACAGTGCAAGCAGTAAGCAAACAACAGCCAAGACTACTGCTGCATCGAGCGTTCGCCAAAATATTTCAATACGTTGCACGCGTTTTGGTAGCTGCGGAATATCCATTATATACGTAGTATAACACCGCTTATGGTTCTTATTTCATGCGAATCGGTAACGATCTGAATTAGTTTGGCGTATACTTTAGGTATGGCAGAGGCGGCGCAAACCCAGACTGATCGCAAGAAGTTGGTAGTGATTGACGGCAAGTCGGTGTTTTATCGTGGATATTATGCGATGCCGAATTTGGCGACTAAAGATGGCACGCCAACTGGCGGTGTGTTTGGATTTGCAACTATGGCCTTGGAAGTGCTGCGCAAGCTCAAGCCAGATTATGTTGCGGTAGCATGGGATAAGCCTAAAACAAATATTAGAAAGCGTCTCGAACTCTATCCAGCGTATAAGGCAGGGCGGAAGCCGGCTCCGCCGGATTTTTATGAGCAAGTGCCAATACTGCATGAGCTGCTGGATGCGTTTGGGTGGCCTTTGTATGAGCTGGACGATTATGAAGCTGACGATATTATGGGTACGCTTGCGGTTGAGGCAAACAAACAAGGTGTTGATACGCTACTGGTAACGTCTGATCTCGATTTACTGCAAGTAGTAAACGGACATACGAAAGTGTATGCGCTGAAAAAGGGCTTGAGTAATATCGAGCTGTATTCGCCAGATAGTTTCAAGGTAAAGTACGGTATAGACGTGCACCAGTTTTTAGATCTTAAAGCGCTAAAAGGCGACTCATCGGATAATATCCCAGGTGTGCCGGGTATTGGCGAAAAAACAGCGATTCAGCTTTTGCAGCAGTATAAAACACTCGACGGTATATATGACAATTTGGTGCTAATAAAAGACAGTGTGCGCAAAAAACTCGAGGCGGGCAAAGAGTCGGCATATTTGAGTAAAAAATTGGCAGCAATCTGGACTGACGCGCCGCTTAAGCTTGATTTGAAAGAGGTTGACGGCAGCAAGGTAAATCCGGAAAAAATTCGCGAAATTTTGCAACGATTGGAATTTAAGAGTTTGGTGCGCCAACTGCCTGAAGTTATGAAAATTACTGATGAACACGATGTGTTTGAGCAGGGGGCCGGCAATTTACGAGTAGGTAAAAACACCATTATTGATAATGATGCGGCACTCCAAAAGTTGAAACTGCCAAGTAAAAAAGTAATTATCCATTCGCGCTGCGCAGGTAAGCATGGTCGACGGCCGTTATATTTTGTGCTCAGTAGTGAGCCAAAACAACTCTATACGCTAACGGTGCAGAAATTGAATAAAAAATTAATCATTGAGCTTTTGAAAGACAAGCAATTGATTGGTTATGACGTTAAGGCAACACACCAGGCATTGTTGGATTTGGGTATGGATGAGCTGCCGCCGGTGGCTTTTGATGTGCTGGTGGGATCGTTTGTTATCAATCCGCTCAAGCGAGAGCAAACACTTACAGAGCTGGCGCAAGCTGATTTGAACTATGATGGTTCACCGTTTGAGGATATTAGCAACGATGAATATGTGCAGCGAGCTCCGGAGACCGTGGCGGTACTGCATGGATTGTATACAAAGCAAGTCAAAGCCATAAAGGCGATACCAAAACTGCCTGATTTGGTAAAAAATATCGAATGGCCGGTGATTCCAGTGTTGGCTCGTATGGAATATGAGGGTATCCAGTTGGATACCGCATATTTGAAAAAGTTTTCGGTTGAAATTGAGGATGTGATTTCTGATCTGGAGCAGCAGATTTATGGGTATGCGGATCAGGAGTTTAATATCGGCAGTCCAAGTCAGCTCGCAGACATTTTATTTAATAAACTGAATTTACCAAAACAGGGTATAAAAAAAGGTAAAACTGGCTATTCTACAGCAGCAAGCGAGCTGGATAAACTACGTGGTTTGCACCCAATCATTGATTTGATTAGTCAGTATCGTGAAGTCGCAAAGTTGAAAAACACATATATTGATACGTTGCCTGAACAAGTTGATGAGAATTCACGGCTGCATACGACATTTCGGCTTACAATTGCGCAAACAGGACGTCTTAGCTCAAATGATCCAAATTTGCAGAATATTCCTACGCGTACTGAGCTGGGTCGGCGAATTCGCACGGCATTCGTAGCAGGTAAAAATAAAGCATTTGTGAGCGCGGATTACAGTCAGTTTGAGCTACGTTTGGCTGCGGTAATGGCTGAGGATAAAGAGCTGGTAAAGATGTTTAATGACGGAGTAGATATTCACACACTAACTGCAGCACAAGTATATGGTCGCAACATAGAGGATGTTACGAAAAATATGCGTCGGGCTGCAAAGGTGATTAACTTCGGTATTTTGTACGGCATGAGTCCGCATGGTCTCGCAGTGGCTGCTGGTATGACATATGAACAGGCTATAAACTTCATCGAAAAATATAAGGAGCTACGCAAACCACTGTTTGCATACATGGACCATATAAAAGCCTTTGCCCGCAAGGAAGGCTATGTGGAAACGATTTTTGGGCGCCGCCGGCCGATGCCGGATATTCATTCCAGTAATTTTGTAGTGCGCTCTGCGGCTGAGCGTGCAGCGATTAATATGCCGATTCAGGGTACTGAAGCAGACCTGATGAAACTAGCAATGATACAAATTGATAGAAAACTGCGTGAGGCGTATCCTAGCGCTAAGATGCTGCTGCAAATTCATGACTCAATTTTGGTAGAGTGTGATGAAGCGGACGCTCAAGGAGTAGCAAAATTGCTCAAAGAAACTATGGAGTCGATTTATCCGGACTTGCCGGTGAAACTTGCTGTAGAAACTTCTATTGGCAAGAATTGGGGCGAGTTATAAATGGAGAAGCGTTGGAGAATTGCGGATTGGGAGGTTCGTTTGAAGAAATTAAGTATTATGCTTCAGATTCAAAGAAGTTTCCAGAAGTCACTACCGAACCAAATCAGCGATTAGCTATTGATTCAGTCGGCGGCGAGGGCGATAGTTGCCGCTTCGGGTGGTGGTAATGCGCCTACCGCGAGCTTTGTAGATGCGATACGCAAGGATAGTGACCCATGCAGCAAAAAACAGTGCGATTAATGAGCCAATGCGGCTGTATGTACTTGATGGATTGCGTGCGAGCATGAATGCGACAAAAGCGGTAAACAATTCACCGAGAATGAGTAAACGGGCGAGTTTGTAGCTGCGTTTTTCCTGGGTGAAATAGCCAATCGCAAACAGTGCGGAGTACCAGCCGGCCAACATGAATACAATAATAATCCAAAGGAACGAGTTGGTAACGCACTCGCTGCTGTTTTCGCAGTTTTTTGCTACGTCCAGCACGCCACCAATGGTAGTAATTAGTGTCATTACAGCGAGTTGTATAAAGGTCGCGGTGGCGGTATGATAGCGCATCATGATACTTGTATTATACCGATTCTCGGGCAAAAATAAGCAGTTTTATATGTGCGGGAAGTTGTTACAATGAAGTCGATGATCAAGGCGATAATTTTTGACTGTTTTGGAGTGCTTGCAGAAGACGGCTGGACACCGTTTAAGCGCAAATATATTGAAGGAAATGCTGAGATAGCTATGGCAGTACAGCTGCTTGGCAGAGAAGTGGATAGTGGCCGGCGCAGTGTTGAGGATATGATTCGAGAGACTGCAAAACTTGTAGGTGTTGATGAGTCGAAAGTACGCGCTGCAGTCGGGCGACAGGTGCCCAATGAGCAATTATTTGCTTATATAGCCAACGAACTAAAACCTAAGTACAAGATTGGTATGCTTAGTAATGCGGGCTACGATGTAGTAACGTCATTATTTCATAAATCACAGATGCAATTGTTTGACGTTTGTATATTGTCGTATGAGGTCGGGCTCGTGAAACCCGATCCGCGCATGTATAAGTTGGTTGCAGAGCGACTGGGTGTAATAGTGAACGAGTGTGTGATGATTGATGATCAACAGCGCCACTGTGCGGGAGCAGTCAGTGTTGGTATGCAGGCGGTGTATTACCAAGATTTTGAGCAGATGAAGCGCGATCTCTCAAAGCTTTTAGAAGCGTAAAGCCGTGCAATAATATTGGCCATGCGTAAACTTTGCAATTTTTTGTAACATATGGTATTCTATGGTTGTAAATTGAGAACTTATGCGATACGTTGTAGCCTTTTTAATTGCTATCGGTCTGATCGTGCTGTTTGTTATCCTGCTTCTTCGGGCTATTTTTAGCGGTGGAGGCGGTGATGAAACTCCTAGACAGCGCATTAATCTTACTGATTACGAAAATACAGGTGTAGTCATGCGCATGATTACTGATGGGCCGGTGAATGCGAATGAGCTGCATCGTCAGATCCGTATTGAAGTAGGGCGTGATGCCAATGTAGTGCAGATTATTCATGGGTATCAGGGCGAGATAGTGCGTCAGGAGCGTGTTGCGAATAATGTGCAGGCTTATGGTAATTTTTTGCGCGCAATTGATCTGTTGGGCTACACAAATGGTAATGAAAGCAAGCAACTTGAGGATTATCGCGGGTACTGTCCTACCGGCAACCGCTATATTTTTCAAATAGTTGAAGGTAGTACTATACGTCAACAATTTTGGTCTACGTCTTGCGGTGACAGCGGTAGTTTTCACGGCCAGACTGATCGGATTTTAGAACTGTTTCGGGCGCAAATTCCTGGTTATCAGAATATTGTGCAGGGCGTTGGTTTAAATTAAGAGGTGTTTCCGATACGGAACACAAGGCGCTTGTTGGTTTGGCACGCGCGTTGTATAGCGGCAGTATGCATGCGTAGCCGACTTACAAGCGGTGCGCTGCGGGCAGTAATGACGATTACTTTTTCTTGGACTTTTACACCTACGGTGACGTCAAAATGTTCTTTTACGTAGCGCTTAATAATCCCGATTTCTCCGGGCTCATCAAAATCTTTGCGCGCCAAAATATCTGCTAGCTTATCCATTGGTTTCATTATAGCTTACAATAAGGTGTATGCCGGAGTTGCCAGAAGTAGAAACGGTACGTATTGGGCTTGCGAAGTTGTTGCCTGGGCGGGTGATCCAGGAAGTGGTGTTTGATACGCCAAAAAGCTTTCCAAATGCACCTAATGATGTGGCGAACTTTGTAGTGGGAGCGAAAGTGGTGCTGGTAGCGCGCCGAGCCAAGGTACTATTGATTGAACTTTCAAGTAAATATTCATTAGTTATTCATTTGAAAATGACCGGCCAGTTGGTGTTTCGCGGTGAACAAACTTTTGGGGCGGGACATCCAAATGATTCGCTCGTAGGCAAGTTGCCGGACAGAACAACGCGGGTAACGATTACCTTTAAGGACGGCTCAAAATTATTTTTTAATGATCAGCGAAAGTTCGGTTGGATACGCCTGTTTCCAACCGCTGAAGTACCGAACATTGATTTTTTCAAAAAAGTGGGGCCAGAGCCGCTTGAAGCGTCGTTTACGCCGGAAGTTTTTTATGAGCGTCTGCAGCGGCGTAAAAACAGCAATATAAAGGCGGTGTTATTGGATCAGACAGTGCTTGCAGGTATCGGCAATATTTATGCTGATGAAGGTTTGTGGGGTGCGAAAATACACCCCAAAACACTGGTAAAAAATATTTCTCAAACGCAGTCAGACGCTTTATATAAAGCGCTTATTGACGTGTTAAAACTTTCAATTAAAACGGGTGGTGCAACTGATCGAAATTACGTTAATGCGGAGGGTAAAAAGGGTAGCTACATCAGTTTTGCAAAAGTATTTCGGCGTGAAGGCAAGCCGTGTCCGCGCTGTGGCACAATCATTGAAAAGATTCGTGTTGCTGGCCGCGGTACGCATATTTGTCCGCAGTGCCAACAGATTACATAATGCTTTATGGAAAGTGTTATAATTCTTCGCAGAACCGTAAGCGGGACAGTATGAATAAAATAAAGAGAGTTTTACGCAGAGGGTTGCGGTTACCGGTGAAGCTTTTTCGGGGGCTTGACCGCAGTATTCAGCGTGGTTTTACAAAATTTTTCCGCAGACTATACAAAATAAAGGCGCTGCGGCCGCTTACGAAAAAGATCTACCCGTTTTTCTATTACCACCATCGTATTGCTGCGGCTGGTCTCTGTGCATTGTTCGTGCTGGGTATAGTAACTCCAGCGTTGCAGCCGTATTTGCGTAGTCATCGCTATCGATTGAATGATGAGACGAAGACGCTGCTTGGGGAAGCGGATGAAGATCTTACGAAAAAATTAACATTTGATAGTCAGGCGCAACTGTTCCAATTTAATAAAGATGCTAAAAAAGAACCGGTAACTGACAGTAATCCAGTTGAAAGTCTGAAGTCTCAAGTAGGTGGAGCGAGTGAAGAGGATGAGCAGCTGTACAGCGTGGATGTGCCAAAAGATTTGTCGCGTGGGGTTACTTACTACGACAATCAGATGCAGTTGAGTTTTAAAATCGTACCACAATTTAGCACTATGCCAGGCGAGCAGCAGGAAGGACATTTAATTTATCCGCTGCGTGGTATTAATGGAAAACTGGCGTACACCGTAGGTGCAGGTGGTATGAAAGAGAACGTGGTGTTGTATGAAAGCCCGGGTAACGAATTTCATATGGAATATAAGCTTGAGCTGCCAAAGAGTCTCGAAGCTCGGCTGATTCCTGAAACTGGTGAGGTGGGTATATATGCCGCTGATCCAGTATTTTTTGGCAATATTAGCTATGGCAGTAGCGACGACGTGCAGAAAATACAGCTAGTACGTGAGAAATCTGAAAAAACGTATCTGACATTTAAAATACCGGCTCCGGTAGTGTTAGGGCTTGGTAAAATTGACCAGCGTTCAGTCGCTTCGGTAGAAAGTTACTTCGAGTTAAGCGGTGATACGCTTCGAGTAGTTGCCAAAGGGCTCGATAAAGCTGAATATCCGCTTAGTATAGACCCAAGTGTAACGGTTGATAGTAATAGTGATTTCCAAACCGGAAACATCGAAGATAATAACTTGTCAATAAGCAGCGGAGAACTTCATAGAGGACAACTGACTGGTGGAAGTCTTGGCGCATTCAACAGCGGCACAAACCTTCCGGCAACAGTCGGATATCATGATGCGATAGCGTATAACGGATATTTATATGTGCTCGGCGGGTGGGATAATGAGTGGCCTACTGATTTTATGGATACCGTAAGGTATGCGGCCATTAATAGCAATGGCAGTATTGGTGCTTGGAACACGACAACCCCTCTACCGTACCCAAACGCAGACCTAAAGGCTCTTGTGTACAACGGATATATGTATATAACTGGCGGCGGAAATAATGATGCCATGGCAGTGGATGATGTTTTCTATGCGCCGATAAACACTGACGGCACACTCGGTGCCTGGAAAGAAACTACTAGTTTTACGACCGCACGATACGATCACGCTGCAGCGGTCTATAACGGATATATGTATATAGCTGGCGGTGATGCGGGTAATGGGTTTCTGGATGACGTCCAATATGCTCCCATAAACGCTGACGGCAGTTTAGGTACGTGGCAATATACTACAGCGCTTGAGGGAGAGCTTGCTGGTCATAGCTTTAATGCATACAACGGGTATATGTACAGAGTCGGTGGGGACTGGACAAGTACCACCAGCTATGCCCCCATAAACGCTGACGGTACATTAGGTGTCTGGGTTTATACTTCTAGTCTGCCAAGCGTTCGGTATAGTCATGCTGCAGCGGTTTACAATGGCTACATATACATAACTGGGGGTAGTAGTGCAGGGTATTTCAATACCACATTTTATGCCCAAATTAACGCCAATGGCACTCTCGGCGCGTGGGAGTCTACTACCAACTTGTCGACCAATCGTAGTCACTTATCAGCGGTTGCCTACAATGGGTATTTTTATGTTATTGGCGGTGAATCTGGTAGCGGTGGACTTAATCAAGTAGTGTATGCAGCAATGAATCCACCAGGAGTGGTTGGAAACTTTAATACAACGAGTTCTTTTTCTACCGGAAGACGGGATTTTGCATTGGTTGCTTACAACGGGTACTTATACATATTAGGAGGAGCCAAGGCAACAACAAGTACTGCTTGTAGCGGCTCTTCAAGTTCATATTGTAACGACGTCCAATATGCCCCGATCAACGCCAATGGCACTCTCGGCGCGTGGAGTACTACAAGTAGCTTTTTTATGCCCCGCGCTTGGTTGGCGGCAGTTGCCTACAATGGGTATATGTACATAAGCGGTGGCGAAAGACCATATGTGAATGACGTCCAATATGCCCCCATCAACGCCAATGGTACCTTAGGCAGCTGGAGCTATACCACGTCGTTGCCAGCTAATAATTCAGGTCATGCTATGGTTGCTTACAATGGCTATATGTATACAACAGGTGGTTATACTAACGGTAGTATTAATACCGTAGCTTACGCCCCCATCAACGCCAATGGTACCTTAGGCAGCTGGAATTATACAACGAGTTTTACAACTGCGCGATATGATCATACTTCTGTTGCTTACAACGGATACATGTATGTAATTGGTGGTACGAGCGATAGTGCGGGTGTCCAATATGCCCCCATCAACGCCAATGGTACCTTAGGCAGCTGGAGCTATACCACGTCGTTGCCAGCGGGACGCAGTAATCATTCGACAGTTGTTTACAACGGTTATATATATGTTTTAGGTGGTAGCTCGTCAAATACTGTTTACTACGCCCCCATCAACGCCAACGGTACAATTGGTACGTGGCAAACTACTACCACTTTTACAACTGCGCGGTATGGTCACGCCTCGGTAGTGTATAACGGCTATGTGTATGTTGTTGGTGGCCAGAGCGTCTCTTCGTACCTTAATGATGTACAGTATGCTCGAATAAACAATGGTGGGTCAGGGGTTGTTGGAGCTTGGAGTACGACGAGCAATTTTACGACCGCTAGATTAGGTCACGCCTCGGTAGTGTATAACGGCTATATTTACATTTTAGGAGGAGAAAAATCTTCTGTAAGTACTGCGTGTCGTAATAGTGGCTCTGACTATTTATGTAACGATGTGCAATACGCTCCCATCAACGCCAACGGTACAATTGGTACGTGGCAAACTACTTCGTATTTCTCAATACCGCGGACTGGATCTACAGCAGTTGCCTATAACGGGTATATGTATATAATTGGTGGGTTTATTAATTACGATACATATGCTCGAACCAACAATGTCCAATATGCGCCTATCAATGCTGACGGCAGTTTAGGTGCATGGCAAAACACTTCTTTGCTGCCTGATACAATCTTTGCGCATGCTTCGGCAATCTATAATGGCTATGTTTATGTGATGGGAGGAAATTGGCAGCTTAATACTGTGTATTACGCTCAGTTCAACTCGAACGGTACACTTGGTACGTGGCAATCTACTACATCCTTCAATATTGCAAGGAATGGATTGAAAGCAGTCGCTTACAATGGCTATATGTATCTCGCCGGTGGCTATAGTCAGTCGCCAGGCGATACCTATCATGCTCAAGTTGAATACGCGCCAATAAATTCCAATGGCACACTTGGTACATGGAAATATACAACTAATTTGCCAGTAACACTTACTGACGCTGCATTAGTTGCGCATAATGGCTATCTATACATTTCGGGGGGGTATATGGGGTTAGGAAATCCTTCCACCCGAGTATATTTTGCTCATATTAATGCGAGTGGTGCTATTGGTGATTGGCAACTATCTACAAATTTGACTGTAGGTCGTCAGGGTCATACAGCAATTGCGCATAATGGTTATATGTATGTTCTGGGTGGCTATGGAAATAGTGGTGATTTGAATACGGTTCATTATGCACCGTTGCAGGCTATACCGAGGAAGGCGCTGTATTCAAAGGTTATAGATTTAGGTGTAAATAGCAGGGTAACGAATATTAGTTATACTGGTACATTACCTGGCGGAGCACGTAATATACGCTACCGTATGGCTGGTATTGATAAAACTTTTGGGGCTACACATAGTGCTGCAGGGCCGTTGGCATGCGAGGATTCTATAGGGCAATATATTCAGCTGTTTGTCACTCTCGATGACTCAGGAATGGGTGTATTTCCAGATAATGCAAGCAGTAACAATGCAAAAGTCGGCAGTATCACAGTTGATAGCTCGCCTGTAAGTGTACCGCCGGAAAAACGCTTGCGACATGGTGCATGGTTTAACAATGGGCAATTGCAACCGTTTGATACAGGTGGTGGCGCGTTGTGTAGTTAGTTTATCAGGTATACTTACTTACATATGGTAACGGTGTTAGCTGGTGCGAATAATTTTATGCTGCGCATGGAACTTGCAAAAATAATTCAGGCGTTTGTGGCGCAGTATGGTGACATGGCGTTTGAACAATTAGACGGTGAAGAGGTTTCATATGAGCGCATGGCTGAGGCGGTACAGAGTCTGCCGTTTTTGGTTGCGAAAAAGCTAGTTGTTTTACGTACTCCAAGTGTAAACAAACAATTTATGGAGCAGGCTGAAACGCTACTGTCTGACGTGCCGGAAACTACCGATGTTGTGTTGGTGGAGCCAAAACTGGACAAGCGTACCGCGTACCATAAATGGCTCAAGCAGCATACTGCATATAAAGAATATGACGAACTTGATGCGCGTAGGTTGGCGTCGTGGGTGGTGCAATTTGCTAAAGAACAAGGTAGTAGTATAAGTTTGTCTGATGCTGCGTATTTGATTGATACGGTTGGTACAGATCAGCAGCTGCTCAGTAATGAAATCTGTAAACTAGTGCTTGCTGGTACAAAAATTACTCGGGATACTATACATCAACTGACTGAACCAATGCCGCAGAGTAAAATTTTTGATCTTTTGGATGCGGCATTTTCCGGTCAGACAAAAAAGGCGCTCGAGTTATATGCCGAGCAGCGACGTCTGAAGGTTGAGCCGCAGGAGATTTTAGCAATGCTTGGATGGCAGCTTCGTCAGGTTGCATTGGCCAAAACCGCCGGTACCAAGCATGATCTTATAAAAGAAGGTAAGGTAAGCTCTTATAGTGCGCGCAAAGCTCAAGTGATTGCTCGGCGTCTGACGTTAGAAAGATTAAAAAATCTTGTATACGATCTAGTACTTTTAGACGCTCGCAGCAAACGTCAGTCGATTGATCTTGATGAAGCACTGCAAGCCTACATTATGCAAATTACAGTGTAGACAAAATAAAAACGACCCCTGACTGGCAGGGGTCGTGAAACCACTTATGCAATTATTTCTTGGTTGTTTTAGTGGTTTTTTTCGCTGCTGTTTTCTTGGTAGTTGTTTTCTTTGTCGCAGTTTTCTTAGTAGTTGCCTTTTTGGCGACAGCTGGCTTTATGCCAGCAGCTTTCGCAGCTTTCGCAAGCTGGCGCTTTTTACGTGCTGCTTTATTCTTGTGAATCACATTCTTTTTAGCAGCTTTATCTATTTCACTTTGCGCTTTGCTGAGGTTTTCGCTTGCCTTGGTCTTATTGCTGGTAAGACTGGCGCGAAATGCCTTAATCGCACTTTTTAGTGAACGTTTGGTTTTACTGTTGCGTATAGCAGCTTTTCGAGCTACACGAACACGTTTTTTTGCTGATTTAATAATTGGCATGAATATTCCCTGTTTAGATTTATTACATTTTACTCAAATGAAAACTATACAAGACGGAAGACAGTTTGTAAAGTGTTATGGTAAAAATAACTTGTCAATGCTTATGTTTTATGGTAATCTGCCAAGAAAGGTATAAAATAAAAATATGGATGCACAAAAACAAGTTGTAGACCGATTGAAGCAAGCCAATAACGTGCTTGTAACGGTGAGTAGCAATCCTTCGGTTGATCAACTTGCGGCGTGTATTGGTCTTAGTTTAGCGTTGAACAAGCTCGACAAACATGCCACAGCGGTGTTCAGCGGCGCTATACCTTCGACTATTGAATTCTTGCAGCCTGAAGATACACTGGAGAAAAACACCGATAGTTTGCGTGATTTTATTATTAGCCTTGATAGGTCAAAGGCGGATAAGCTGCGCTACAAGGTAGAAGATCAGGTAGTGCGTATATTTATCACCCCGTATCGCACCAGTATTTCTGAAGCTGATCTGGAGTTTAGTCAAGGCGACTTTAATGTAGATGTAGTAGTGGCGCTTGGTGTTCATGAGCAAAAAGAGCTTGATCGGGCAGTAACTGCTCATGGTCGTATATTGCATGACGCAACGGTTATTACAGTTAATAATCAAGATGCTGGCGGGGAATTAGGCAGTATCAACTGGCTCAATACAAACGCGAGTAGCTTGTCTGAGATGGCTGCGGCATTAGCGCTCAAGCTTTCAGACAAAAATATACTTGATGAGCAAATTGCGACAGCATTTCTGACTGGTATTGTGGCTGAGACAGAGCGCTTTAGCAATGATAAAACCAAAGCTGAAACTATGAATATTAGTGCAAGTCTTATGGCGGCCGGTGCAAATCAGCAGCTTGTGGCTACGAAATTAGAAGAGCCAGCAACTGAATCTACGCAAGAAACAGCAGACAGCAGCGCTCCTGAAGAACCTGAAGCGTCGTCAGGAATACGAATCCGTGAGGATGGAACTTTGGAGATTGATCATTCGCAGGATGAAAAGCTGCCACCTAAGAAGGAAAAGAAAGACTCTGAGCCTGAAAGCGGGGCACAACCACCTGAGACATCTAAGTCTCCTGAAGAACCTAAAGTGCCAAAAGATACTCAGTCGGAAAAATCAGGAGATGATGCTGGTCCACATGAAACTATTACCAAGGATCGGCGTGAGATGCTTCGGCCGACCGAAGGTTATCAAAATTCACGGCACATTGTAAGTCCACCACCGTTTAGTAGTGACACGGACCCTGATCGAAAGAACAAAGAGGAAACATATGTAGATCCACTCACGTTGCCGCCGGTTGACGCTGCAGCTTCATCAAATACGGAGGCGCCGTCACTATCAACGGCTATTGATCAGTCGCATGCGACACTCGAAGATTTAGAAAGGCGAGTTAACAGTCCACATCTGCAAGCAGCTAAGCAAGAGGAAGAAGAGACCAAGCCTCAGGACAAACCGGAAGCATCAGATGGTCCAGAAGAGTTGAATCTTGCTGATTTGCAACGTCCATCAGGATTGGATGATGAACCAGACGAAAAACAGAAAACTCCATCAGTAGAGGATGCTCGTGATGCGGTAGCTGCCGCTATGTCTGAAAACGTCTCATCGCAGCCACTGAGTCCGATAGCGGCATTGAATGCACAGCCACTTGGGGGACCACTTCATGGTGCTGAATCTACATCATCTGCACCAGAACAGCCTGGTGGTTCAGCTGAGCCTCTACAGCCGGCTGTAGCTTCCCAGGGGCCAGCACCTGAGCAAACCATAACTATGCCATTGCCAGGCACACTGCCAGCTACTCCAACAGCAACACCAGATCAAACACCTCCACAGAATCAAAATCAGCCAAATACAGCTCCGCCAGTACCCCCACCTATTATTCCGCCATTCTCCAATAAGTAATACGTTATATGCAGGGAATATTACTCGTTGATAAACCAAAGGGGTGGACCAGTTTTGATGTGGTGAATTACGTGCGGCGGCAGGTTGCTGGTAAGGTGGGTAAAAAACCAAAAAACGTCAAAGTTGGCCATACCGGTACACTTGATCCGTTTGCAACGGGACTGCTTGTGCTGCTTATCGGTAAAGAGTATACAAAACAGGCACAAGTGCTTTCTAAGGCAGATAAAACATACGAAGTTACGATACGTTTTGGGGCAAAAAGCACGACTGGCGATCCTGAAGGTGAGATTACTGCTGTGGAGAGCAAGCCTCCAACTGAAACAGCCCTGCGAGAAGCGCTACAGCGTTTTACCGGTGAAATTGCACAAATACCGCCGGCCTATTCGGCAATTAAAGTTGATGGCAAGCGGGCATATGAGTTGGCTCGTGCAGGCAAGGCCGTGCAGCTTGAGCCACGCAAAGTCATAATTTATTCATTGAAGCTTGTTTCATATGACTATCCTGAAGCGAAGCTGCTAGCGCATGTGTCTTCTGGTACATATATTCGGACGCTTGTAGAGGATATTGCTGGTTATCTGGGCACAGCTGCATACACGACAGCACTGCGGCGCACACAGGTTGGAAAGTTTTCAATTGATGATGTGCAGATTGATATTACGGCCGCTAAAACAGCCCAAGAGTTTAATATAGAAGAAGCTTTGCGCTCATAGTGTGGTACATCAAATAAAAGGCACGTACGAGAACGGGGTTGCGTAACAGATACGAGTGTGTTAGAATAATGTCTAACGCCATCATAAATCTCTAAGTAAATAAGTTTAAAAGAAAAGGAATTGAATGATCTCGAGCGAAAAGAAGCAAACTGCTATTAAAAACACGCAGTTACATAAGACAGATACTGGTTCAGCAGCGGTACAGGTTGCAGTTGCGACTGAGCGCATTAAAGAGCTTACTGAACATCTCAAGGCAAATAAAAAGGATTTTGCTGCACGCCGTGGTCTTTTGCAGCAAGTAGGTAAGCGCAAGCGTCTTCTTAAATATATCGCGAAAAAAGATGGCCAGGCGTATATTGAGTTAAAGAAAAAGCTTGGCATACGTTAAGGTGCATAGACTCAGGTGTCTCGAATCTCGAGACACCTAGCTTGTGCACATTAATTTACGAGAACACATTTACGCGCTGAGATCAGATATATGGCGTTCTAAAAAGCACAAGGAACTGCTTTATATTTGGACTCTGCGCATAAATGGGTTTCTCGAGAAAGGACCATGAATGGGAACAATCAACCCTTTTGGCAAAGACATTATTAAAGTAGAGACAGAGCTTTGTGGCAGAACATTGAGTCTCGAGTACGGTCGAGTCGGTTTTCGTACGAGCGCCAGTGTGATTGCACGATACGGTGAGACAGTGGTGCTTGGGACTGCCATAGTGAAGCAGCAAAGTGTTCAGGGCATGGATTATTTTCCCCTGAGCATTGACTATGAAGAAAAGTTTTATGCATCGGGTAAAATCAGCGGCAGCCGCTTTATAAAGCGTGAAGGCCGCCCATCTGATGAAGCAGTTCTGATTGGTCGCTTAATCGACCGTCCAATCCGTCCGTTGTTTCCAAAGGGTTATCGTCATGAAGTGCAGGGTGTGGCTACAGTGCTTAGTATGGACCCGACTTTCCGTCCAGATATGGTGGCATTGATTGCAACCAGCGCTGTGCTCAGTTTGACTGGTGCACCGTTTGCGGGACCGGTAGCCGGACTTCGTATTGGTATTGAGGGTGGTAAATTTGTTGCTTTCCCAAGTCACAAGACGCTTGAAGAGGGTGATTTGGATCTCGTTGTAGCGGGTACCAAGGATGCGATTATGATGGTGGAAGCTGGTGCGCGCGAGGTTTCAGAAGACCAAATTGCTGAAGCATTGCAATTTGCGCACGAAACCATGCAACCTGCAATTGCGCTGCAACAGGAATTGATAGAGAAAGTTGGGGTTGAGCCAATTGAGTACGAACTTGTAAAGCCAAGTGAGGAAATTCAGGCCAAAGTAAACGAATGGGTCGAAGGTAAAATGGGCGCAGCGCTCCGTGCACCATATCCAGAACGTAACGAACTGGTTGCAGATCTGCGCAAAGCATTTCATGAAGCATTTGAGCTGGAACACGGTGATACATATGAGGACCTAAAGCCAGAATATGACGAAGCCTTTACAATGGCGCTACACAAAGACGTTCGAGATGGTATCGTCAATGAAGGTATCCGCCCGGATGGGCGAAAACTGACTGATATTCGTCCACTCTCAAGTGAGGTAGGTATTTTGCCGCGTGTGCATGGTTCAAGTCTCTTTACTCGTGGCATGACTCAGGCGCTTAACATTACTACGCTTGCGCCGCTGAGCTATGCGCAGCTTCTAGATACTATGGAGCGTAATGATGTCGAGAAGCGGTATATGCATCATTACAATGCGCCTGGCTATACGGTAGGCGAAGTTCGTCGATTGGGCAGTCCAGGTCGCCGTGAGATCGGACACAGTGCACTTGCAGAGCGGGCGCTTCTACCGGTTATTCCAAACGAAAATGAGTTTCCGTATACGATTCGTACTGTTACCGAGATCATGAGCCAAAATGGTTCAACTTCTATGGCGGCTACCTGTGCGAGCTGTTTGAGTCTGATGGATGCTGGTGTGCCGCTCAAGGAGCCGGTTAGCGGTATTGCTATGGGACTGATTCTCGATGGTGATGACGCATATATCTTAAGTGATATTGCAGATGCTGAAGATTTTGCCGGAGATATGGATTTTAAAGTAGCTGGTACCAAAAATGGTATAACTGCGCTTCAGATGGATATGAAAGTGCAGGGTCTGCCGGTAGAGATTCTGAAAAAGGCGCTTGAGCAAGGTCGAGAAGGTCGTATGCGTATCCTTGAGCATATGCTCAGCACGCTTGCGGAGCCAAGGAAAGAGCTGAGTCCGTACGCGCCACGTGTTGAAACTATTACGATTAATCCTGATAAGATCCGCGAAGTGATTGGTAAGGGCGGCGAGGTGATCCAAAAAATCGTAGCTGAAACCGGTGCGGAAATCGATATTAGGGATAATGGTGTGGTTATGATTGCAAGTCCGAATGCTGCAAGTATCAATGCCGCAAAACAATGGATCGCGACGATTGTCGAAGAGCCGGAAGTTGGCAAGATTTATCACGATGTGCCGGTAGTGAGCGTTATGGATTTTGGAGCATTTGTACAAATCTTGCCGGGTAAAGATGGTTTGGTGCATATCAGTGAAATGAGTGAAAAACGCGTAAACAAGCCGAGCGATATTGTAAAAGCAGGCGACAAGGTAACGGTAAAGTTAGTTGCAATTGATGATCGCGGTCGTCTTCAGCTTTCTATGAAAGCTGCCGCACGTGAACTGAATAAAGCATGACATGGCATGAGCACCGAAGACAAAGAGCAGCTTCTTGATCAAATTAAGGCAGATATCTTAGAAGAAAATATCTGCCCAAATTTGGCCAAGACGGCCACGAACCTTGTAATGGGTGATGGGAATGCTGATGCAGATATTGTGTTTATCGGCGAAGCGCCCGGCAAAAATGAGGACTTACAGGGACTGCCATTTGTAGGAGCGGCTGGTAAGTTCTTAAATGAGATGTTGGCTGGTATCGGGCTAAAACGGCAGGATATTTACATTACAAATATCGTAAAATACCGCCCGCCCAATAACCGTGATCCATTACCAGAAGAGAAGAAGGCATTTTGGCCGTATCTCGTGAGGCAACTGAAGGTTATCCAGCCAAAAATAGTCGTGACACTTGGTCGGCACAGTATGGAATATTTTTTACCGAATCAGAAAATTTCTGTGATCCATGGTCAGCCAAAACGGGTGACTTTTGGCGACGGCAAGCTTGTTATTTTGCCACTGTTTCATCCTGCAGCGGCGCTGTACAACGGAGGCATGCGCCAGACGCTTATTGATGATTTCAATACTATTCCTCTCATCATAAAGAAGATTGAACAAGAATCTATATCTAACTAATACTAAACCTGAGAAAGGGAACGTATGAGCAAGACTAACCAGAAAAGAAATGAAAAACCAAAACGAACGACTGCAAATAGACGTGCAAACAGTGTTCGTCAAAAAAAGAATAATGTCACCAACGGTAATACGACAACGACGATTACCAAGGTGTCGCGTGGTGCAGCAGTACGTGCACAAAAGCGCACTCAAATGGATGCGCAGCGTATTGCAAACCAGTATCAGGCGGCTAACCCTGAGTTGGTTGCCAAAGTGCAAAAGCGCGCTAATTTCATCGATGAAAGTCCGCGTCTGAAGATTATTGGTCTTGGCGGTATGGACGGAGGCGGTTCAAAAAACTGTATCCTTGTGGAGTATATGGATGATGCGGTGATTATCGATGCTGGTAATGATCTTGGAGTAGATTTACCAGGAATCAACTACGGTATTGCGGATATGTCATATGTGCGCACCATTAAACACAAACTGCGTGCGTACATTATTACGCATGGTCACCTTGATCATATCGGGGCATTGCCGCATATTGTGCCGGAATTTCCAGCGCCGATTTACGGGTCGAAATTCACCATCGGTCGTGTAGAGGAAATTTTTGAAAATTTCGGCCTGCCAATGCCTGAAGGATTTGAACTACGTACCGTTGTGATGAATGAAAACACGCATGAACGTCTGAAAATCGGGCCATTCTTTGTAGAGTTGGTACGTATTACACACTCAATTCCTGGTAGTACTATGGTGGTGCTTGATACACCGGTCGGTCGTATTATTAACACTGGTGATTTTCGTTTAGATCCGAATCCGCTTGATCATGAACGCAGCGATATCGAGCGCTTGAAAGAGCTAGGAAATGAAGGTGTGTTGGCACTCTTGTCAGAAAGTACCACTACCGAGCGTCCTGGTCGTACACCGAGCGAAAGTACTATTGAGCAGAGCTTCATCGATATCATGGATCGAGCGCCAGGCCGTATCTTTATTGGTCTATTCTCAACAAACATGAACCGTATACAGATGCTCATCAATGCCGCGGTACATCATAATCGAAAGGTGGCTATTGATGGACGCAGTATGATTAGTACGCTTGAAATGGCAATTCGTCATGGATTTATGCGAGTACCGAAGGGCACCTTTGTGCCGATTGCGAGCGTACCGAATATGAAAGACAATGAAATTGTTGTAGTGTGTACCGGTTCGCAAGGTGAGCCAAGTTCGGCGTTGCAGCGTATGGCCAGCGGTGAGCACAAACACATCAAGCTCAAAGAGCAGGATACGGTCGTACTCAGTAGTACACCGATTCCAGAAAGCGGCAATGATGCGCTCATTGGTGCGATGGTAGATAACTTGCTTCGCATGAACGTGCATGTGTATGAGCACCGCAATCATGAGATTGACGGCATTGGTCCGCTGCACGTGTCAGGTCATGCGAGTATGGATGAGTATGCTGAGATTATTGATATCCTAAAGCCAAAGTTCTTCATTCCGATTTACGGTTCATATCGTGCGAAAAAGCGTCATATTGACATAGCGATCAATCAAGGTATTCCGCGTGCGAATACCGTCAATGCTGAAAACGGTCAGGTAATTGCCTTAACACCGGATAAAATGGAGATTATCGGTGAAGTGCCGCACGGTACCATTTTGGTTGACCAAACTGGCATGGTAGTTAATAACATCGTGGTGAAAGATCGTGTGTTACTTGCTGAGGAAGGTCTGGTTGCAGTTGTGCTAACCATCGACAGGAAAACCGGTAACTTACTCACCAGTCCAGATATTATCAGTCGCGGCTTTATCTATATGCGCGGTAACGAAGAGATTATGAACGGGCTGCGTCAGGAACTAAGGCGGGCAGTTGCACAACGCTTTAAGCGCGTGGATCTTGACCGATTCAAAGCCGAACTAAAAGATCATGTCACGCATTATCTATTTGAGCGAACACAGCGTAGTCCAATTATTATCCCGGTAGTGAATGTGATTGGCGGCAAAGGCGAATCTACAAAAACTGCAGCAGGTGGCCGCACGAAATCAAGTGAAGAAATTGCAGCCGAGCAGCAGCGTCGTTTCCAGGAGCTTCGTGAACGACTACTAACCCAAGATGCCCGCATAGATTAGGGGTTTGCAGTAGTTTCAGCTGTATCGGCAGTAGCATTGTCTATAAGTTCGTTGATTTTTCTTCGGTATATATACTCACCAGCTACGCCAACTGCGGTACCAAGGGACATGAGAAGCAGTGCGCCGCGACGTACTCGTCTGTCTCTATAGTGAGTAGCTGCTAGGCTGGCGGTAAGCTGTAGGGCTGTTTTGGTTTTGTTGATTTTGATTGCTTTGAGTGCTTCCGGATCGATCCTGGAATTTTGAACCCTTTGCCTATCTGCTGCCATACGTGCATCGCGCCACTGAGATACTACAAAGTTACTTGCTGCAACTGCTGCAGACGTATAGTCTTTTTGTCGAATGAAACGAACAACCAAGCCTCTCATAATAGCATTGGCAAATCGCTTATCGGCTTGGGGATCTTTTACGGCGCCTTCGGGCCTGGTAGGAACTCCCAGCAGCTTTGCGCCGCGGCGGGCAAGGGAGCCATCGGCAGCTTCCGTAAAGACTTCAATTGCTTCTGCTGCGGTAACCACTGGATTTTCATCGGTTGCGCCGATCATTACATCAAAACAAGGACCGGTGTGGTAGCGAAAATTAGTCAGGGCATCAGCAGCATCCATTAAAAGGGTGCCACGGTGTCTTTGTTCGTTGTTTCTTGTCTGATTCATTATGCGTAAATGTACTGATAAGTTTTCGAGGATGCAAGCATAAGCAATATTGACAAATGTTGATATTTTTGCTATAATATAAAAATGGTTAGACAATACGAAGCGCGATCAGATGCATTACCTTCAAGGCAAGTAAGCGAACTTGCCGTGGCTGCAGCATTTCATCCAGGGTTGTCGAGATATCTCGAAACTGCTGCGCTTGCTGCTTGCGCGGCAGCTGAACACCCCGAAGATGAAACAGCACAACATGTCTTTGAGCGTGCTCAGGATTTGGTGAGGGAATATCTCAATAACCCTCACGAGTGAGTATAAGACATTGACAAAAGTTGTAATTTTTGCTATAATTTAATTATAGGCTAAATTTTTAACGCGTTGTTTGATAAAATAAAGCGGTAATGGCAAAAAAGAAAAAACAAACACGAAAGAAAAAAGTTGAAGCGGTAGCACCAAGTGAACACTCGGCTTTCTGGGCATACTCGGGAGCTATTTTATTGTTTATCGCGGCGCTGTTTTTGCTGCTTGGCGGTTTTGGTACGGGCGGTAAATTACCAATTGGCATGTTCAAAGGGGTGTATGTAGCGCTGGGATGGGCAGCGTATATAGCACCAGTAGCACTTATATATTGGGGTGTGTATAAATTCACCAGTGAAGACCGGCGTATTCCATTGCCGAAATTGGCTGTCATGATAGCGGTGTTGGTATCAAGCGCCAGTTTTTTCTTTACAATGTTTGCGACACAAGCTGCGGACGGCAGCTGGGAAGGCGGTCACGGCGGTTGGATTGGTAGCATTGTTGGCGCGGCGGTTCTGCAGGCACTTGATAAAATACCGGCAGCTATCATCTTCTTTGTTTCAACGGTGTTAGCGATATTTTATGCCTTTAGTATTTCACCGAAGGTTATCTTAAAGTTGGCAGAGCCGTTTAAGCGTCGTGAGCGTGATACCGATATCAACGAGCTGAAGGCGAAGGCGGCAGAAAGTGGTTTCAAACTCAATGAAGGCGTACCGGTGGAGCGTCATGAAGATGATAAAAAAGCATCACCACGGCTGAGTTCGCTGCGAAATACCGCAACCAAGCTGACCGCGAAAGAAAATCATGAGGCGCTCACCACGGTCAGTGATCCTGACTGGCAATTGCCACCGATTAGTTTACTTAACCAAAAACAGGACAAGGCTGATGCCGGTGATGTGAATGCGAATGCGCAGATTATCCATGATACGTTTGCGAACTTTAATATTGATGTGGAAATGGAAGGGGCAAATGTCGGCCCACGTGTCACACAATATACATTGAAGCCGCCAACAGGGGTGAAGTTGACGCGAATTACGGCATTGGAGAATAACCTTGCGCTTGATTTGGCCGCACACTCTATTCGTATCGAGGCGCCGATTCCTGGTAAGCGTGCTGTTGGTATTGAAGTGCCGAATGTTAAGGCGGCAACAGTGCGTATTAGTTCACTGTTGCAGTCCAGTGAGTTTGCGGCAATTAAAAGTCCGCTAGGATTTGTGATCGGTAAGGATATTGCCGGTAAACCAATTGTCGCTGATTTGGCGAAAATGCCGCACCTTTTGGTGGCTGGTCAGACTGGTTCTGGTAAGTCGGTGATGATCAATACGATCTTAACAAGCTTGCTCTATCGTAATTCACCATCAGACTTGAAGCTGATCCTGGTAGATCCGAAGCAGGTGGAGATGGCGCCATATCAGGACATTCCGCATCTCTTAACACCGGTAATTAACGAGCCAGAAAAGTGTATCAGTGCGCTGAAGTGGGCGGTGGCGGAAATGGAACGCCGCCTGCGCACTATGGCTGAAGTGGGTAAGCGTAATATCATCGAGTACAACAATCTCAAAAAAGAAGAAGGTATGCCGTACATCGTGGTGGTGATTGATGAGTTGGCTGATCTGATGATGATGGCGGCGCGTGATGTTGAGGCGCTGATTGTGCGATTAGCGCAGAAAGCACGTGCAGCAGGTATTCACCTAGTACTTGCAACGCAGCGTCCGTCAGTTGATGTTATCACCGGTTTGATCAAGGCAAACGTACCAGCACGTATTGCCTTTACGGTGGCAAGCCAGGTTGACTCACGAACGATTATTGACCAGGTTGGCGCAGAAAAATTGCTTGGCCGTGGTGACATGCTCTTGCTGACCAGTGATATGCCGAAACCAAAACGTGTTCAGGCAGCACTGATTGAAGATGGCGAAACCGCAAAGGTGACTGACTTTATTCGCCAGCAGCGCGCGCCGCAGTATGATGATGAAGTGGTGAGCCAGCCAGTACAACTCAATGGCAAGGGTGGTATTATCGCTGATGGTGGCGGTGGTGATGCGAGTGATGATGATCTGTTTCGTGATGCAGTACGTGTGGTGATTGAAGCGCGTAAAGCCAGCACCAGCTTGTTACAGCGTAAACTTCGTATCGGCTATGGCCGTGCGGCGCGTCTCATAGAGACTATGGAAGAGCAGGGTATTATCGGGCAGGCTGACGGTAGTCGACCACGCGATGTATTGGTGAGCAGTATGGAAGATGTTTTTGGCGGTGGTGCAACTGATACTCAGCAGGATACAGAGGCGAATATCTGACGCAGTAAATTTTACTATTGCAGCATAAGCGTAAACGTTTTACTATAGAGTTATAAAACAAAGATCGCCACAAACAGGAGGGATTGATGCGGAAGAGTGTTGCTGTTTTTGAGAGACTTGCAGCACATTCAGACGCCTCAATTCTTCCGCCAGGTCAGGTTGTTTTTGTCCGTGCGCTGCATGCACATCCGGCTTTTCAAGGCCGGATTTTTTATGTCATGGGAGTAGGAAATGGCTGAGGTAGCACGCTTACCCCGCCATCGAGGAGATATTGCAGGCGAGCCTGGATTACCGCCAAGGGATGCGTGGCTGATCGATCCTGAAAAAACCAAATTAGCTACTCCAGTAGATAGTCGAGGGCTGGTGATACCCGAAGAACTTATTGAAACGGTAAAAAGTACGATAGCTGCCGACTATGATTGGCCGCGGCATTTAAGCATACATCATTTGTATTATGAAGGGTATTTGTACAAGAGCACGATACGTCAGTCGTTTCGGGAGTTGCCGATAAACAAGGCACTTTTGCCACGCGTATTTGAAAACTGGTTGCACAAGGTTATGGTTCCGCCTGAAGTGCCGACAGAAGAGGTGATGCTGCAAAGGATGGAATCATGGCATGTTGCAAAAAGCTTATTTAAGAGTGTGCGTAAAATGACCGTATGGGAGCGGCGGGCGCGTCGACGGGCGCAGTTACTGAGGGATTGTCCAGATATTTTGCCGCCTGAGTATGGTCAGGAAGACATCATTGGTCAAGAGTATTTTGACAGCATTATGGAAACTCATTTTAAGGGGATTGAACATGGATTGGATCGTTTACGGTCTTTGCCAGCTGAAATGCGGCTGATTGATCCAAATGCGAGTGACGAGGATTTGAAAAAGGGATTAGGTAAGCTGGTGGTGCCGCAAGCGCTGCAGCTCGTTGATCTTGTGGCGGCTTAGTTGACTAACAGAGGTAATTTTGGTAGAATAAGCAAGTTATTAACTCAGCTTGCAGCGGATATGCGTGCAGGCTTTAACCAAAGGAGGAAGCGTGAACCAATACGAAATCGCTATTTTGTATGACCCAGATCTAGAAATTGATCTGGAAAAAGCTACCGCACGGGTAGAAAAAATTTTTACCGACAATGGCGGTAAAATCATAAATATTGATAACTGGGGTAAGCGCAAGCTGGCATACCCAATCAAGAAAAACGAATCTGCGGTGTATGTGTTCTATACCATAGAGGCTCCTGCACAAAGCGTACGCAAGATTGAAAGTACGCTTAACATCACCGACGAGGTAATTCGTTTCTTGATTACTCGCCCAGATCTTAAGGCGATTGCTAAGGCTGAGGCTCAAAAAGCAAAGCAGGCAGCACGTCGTGATGCTGATAGCGATGAAGAGGCCGAAGACAAAGAAGACGAAAAGTAATATACTAAAAACATTAATAAATTAGGCAGCCTGGGTGTGACCGATACCAAGTAAGCCCGGCTAAGGAGGGGTGCATGGCACGGAGTGTCAACCAAGTTATTTTAATGGGGAATCTAACACGTGATCCGGAGCTTCGGAACACACCAAGCGGCCAGAGTGTGTGTAGTTTCAGCCTTGCGCTGAACCGTGCATACAAAGACCAAACTGGCGAGTGGAAAGAAGCAACTGATTATGTGGATATTGTGGCATGGGGGCCACTAGGTGAACGTGTCGCGCAGTACCTGAGTAAGGGCCGCCGTTGTCTAGTGCAGGGGCGTTTGCAAAGTCGCAGCTGGGAGCAAGATGGTCAAAAGCGCAGCAAAGTAGAAGTGCTTGCCAATGATGTGACCTTTCTTGATAGCCGAGGTGGCAGTGACAACAACGGTAACACTGACGCTGCTGAAGCGACGACTCCTTCATCACAGAAAGATGACGTTGTTATCGAGGACATTACCGATGAACCAATTAATCTCGATGACATTCCTTTCTAGCAAATTGTTGACCGTATATAACTAAGCGAAAGTCTGTGTCAAAGTTTGTTAGAAACCCCCTAACTATAAATAGGAGAAAGGAAATAGGTTATGGCAAAGATTTTTAAACACAAGACAGACGTAGCATATTTTGATTACAAAGATGTAAAAACGCTGCAGCGATTCGTAAATGCGTATGGTCAGATAGAATCACGCAAGAAAACTGGCTTGACTGAAAGTCAGCAGCGTCGTCTTGCACGTGCGATTAAGCGTGCGCGTCATATCGCACTGTTGCCATTTGTAGCAAATAATTAGTTCGCTCTATACCCCTTAAGGGGCGTATACTTAGAGTATGAATAAAAAAGCGGTCATCGATAAGATTTTAAAGGCTTACGACGCACGAAGCTCGAACATTATTGATGCAAGTAGTGGCGCTGCCTGGATGTTTCAGGCGCGACCTTTTCAGCAGGAGCTGAACAGTGCGATTACAGCCTGGTTAGAGGACCGTGACCCAAAACCGTTGCAAGGTGTTGTGATGGCTATGCAGACAATGGGTGTGTTTACGTCAAAAGAAGCAACAGTACTATTACAAAGTATCAAGTAACCAGGAGAAATACCGTGGCATTATCAATTACTGATCTCAAAAAAGGTACACTTTTTCAGCTAGATGGCGAACCATATCGCGTTGTTGATTACAACCAGAAGGTTATGGGTCGCGGTGGTTCAATCGTTAATGTTCGAATTAAAAGTTTGATCGACGGTAAGGTGCTGGATAAAACTTTTAAGGGAAACGAGCAGCTTGATAGTGCAGATGTCACAAACCAAAGCGTTCAGTACCTCTACAACGATGGTAACACCTACTATTTTATGAACGAAGAAACGTTTGAACAGTTTGAGGTGTCGAGTGATTTGGTAGGTGACAGTGCTGGGTACATGAAAGAAGGCGATCGCTTGCAGCTACAGTTTTTTGATGGTCGCCCAATTAGCGTGGAACTACCAAAAAATGTACCGCTGAAAGTGACCTACACGGAAAACGTAGTAAAGGGTGACACGACGAGTAGCGTTACAAAAGATGCTACACTAGAAACAGGTATCGTAATCAAGGTACCGGCATTTATTAAGCAGGGTGATGTTATCTCGGTCGATACCACTACCGGTGCGTATCGCGAGCGTGTGAAGGAGTAACATATGGCAAAAGCAACCGGTGAACAACACAAGAACCACAATATAGGAAAGGTTGTTGAAAATGCCGCCTGGGCGATTGTTGCTATGTATGCAGGTGCGATTGCATTAGATGCATTTGATGTTGGTTTTTCTCTGTAACTGATATGAAAATCCGTCTTGACCAAGCTGTAGTAAAAAAGGGATTGGTGTCCACGCGCAGTCAGGCTGAAACATATATTAAGCTTGGCAAAGTGAAGGTTGATAATAAAGTTATTACTAAGCCTGGGTTTTTAGTATCTGCACAGGCTGCGATTAAACTCACAACCACCGAACAGTATGTTAGTCGTGCGGGGTTGAAACTCGCAAGTATAGCAAGGCAATTCAAGGTAGATTTTAGAAATAAAACTGTTTTAGATGTCGGCAGTAGTACGGGCGGTTTTACCGATTATGCGTTGCAGCATGGTGCGAAAAAGAGTATTGCAGTTGATGTGGGCACGAATCAGCTGCACCCTATGCTGCGTACTGATCCGCGGGTTGAGCTGCATGAACAGACGGATATTCGTGATTTTGTAACCGATCAGCAGATTGATATTGTAGTGATCGATGTATCGTTTATTTCGCTTAGGCAAATTTTGCCGTCGGTTGCCAAGCTTTCAAATAACAATACCGATATTCTCGCGATGGTGAAGCCGCAGTTTGAAGCGGTTGCTGAAAATATGAAACACAAAGGTGTTATTAAAAACGATAGAATGCGCCGCGATATTTTAAAACATTTCGAGACTTGGGCAAGTAAGCGTTTTGTGATTGTAAATAAAGCAGATTCAGCTGTTGCTGGGGAAAAAGGAAATCTTGAGCGTTTTTATCATTTACGCATCGTAAAACCATAAGCAGAAATGCTACACTGGTAGTATGTATTTTAAGAGTCGCGAAGCAGCGGGTAGGCTTTTGGCGAGTCAAATAACGAAGAGGTACAGTCAAGAGCCATGTGCCATCGTTGCACTAAATGATGGCGGTGTAGTGGCTGGTATGCAGATTGCCCAAAAACTGCATTGCGTGGTGATGATGCTTGCTACCGCTATGATAAAATTACCGCGCGAAGAAAAGGTTTTAGGAGGTATCACTGCAGACGGTACATTTGCGTACAGTACTATGTATGCAAAGCCGTATATTGAGGAGCTGACAGCTGAATATCATAATTTTATTGAGCAGGAAAAGCTTCACCGTATTAACGAAATGCACCGAGTCAGTGGTGAGGGTGATTTGATTCGACGTGATTTGCTAGAAAAATGTCACATTATTTTAGTGAGCGATGGTTTGTGGGATAGCTTTAGTTTGGATCTAGCATTTGAGTTTCTAAAACCGATAGATTATAGGAGCGTAATTGTTGCTACGCCGCTTGCGAGTATACCAGCAGTTGATAGGATGCATGTCATGGCAGACGATATTTATTGTCTTAATGTGATTGAGGATTTTTTCGGTACCGATCATTATTATGATGTTCAAGATGTTCCGCCGCATGAAAAAATCATTGCCACAATTGAACAAATGGTTAAGTCTTGGGAAGTTAGTATAAACTTAGGTGAGAAATCGTTGTAGTGCTTCGATATCATGGAGCGTAATCAGCAGCGAAGAATTGCTTAGCAGATTTTTCTTCTCAAGCGCTGCAATTTCTCGGCCAGTTGTCTCGCGGGTGGCGCTGATAGAGCTGGCAATGTCCTGATGACGCAAGGGTACATCAATTAATATACCGTCTGCTACCGGTGTGCCAAAACGCTGTGCCATGCTCAGCAGAAACGATACAAGCCGCTCGCGTACGGTTCGGTATTCAAGATTTAATATCCGCTCGGAATGTACTTGGTACATATCAGTCACGAGGTACAGAAGTGGCAGTGCCGCCTCTGGCGTGGTTTCTAAAAACTTCAAAAAAGTATCGCGTTTTATGAGCCAGAGCGTTGAGGGTGCGAGTGCGGCATACATAACTTGCTTTGGCTTGCTGGTAAGTGCCCATGTCATACCTAGTAATTCACCATCGCGTCGAATAACAAGCAAGTTTTCCTCGCCGTATTTTGTAATGTCATAGGATTTGATCAGACCTTGTTCGATATAAAAAACGCCCGGCGGTATCTCGCCTGGGCGGATGACGTATTCTCCTTTTTGGTACGTGTGTCGAGTTCCTTGCCGAAAGAAATCGGCTAATACTTTTTTATGTGTAGCATCTAGTGGCATGGCTGCTGGTATCCTGTTTCATGTTTTACTGCTTATGACCCAATTAGGGTTGTATGTATATTTTGTGATGAAAATCGCAAAAAGTTTGTAAAATAAATCACTCTCATCTAAGTATTTACTCGATTACTATATAAAAGACAGCCCATCTAAATGGCTGCGGAGGAAGGGGAGGACATATGGTAGACATGCATCAAGTAGAAGAGCAGCTCAAAGCAATCGGCTGCAATTTTCGCTTCTTTGGGCGGCCGGAAATTAAAGAATTAACAAAGATACTCTTACCAGGTGAAACGATAGCCCAGTGTACGAATGGTTATTATGCCGGCGGCATTGCATTGTTGTGTGTCACCGATCATCGGTTGCTTTTAGTGGATCGAAAGCCGATGTTTTTGACCATTGAAGATTTACGTTTTGATATGATTTCTGAAATTGATTTCAATCATCAGTTGTTTACGGCGACAGCACGGATATTTTCATCAAATAACAATTCACTTGTATTTACCAGTTGGAACCAAGAGCGTTTGCGCAGGTTGGTCGAATATTTGCAGCATCAAATTGTTCGTTTGCGACACCATCAGCAACGTATAGTACAAAGTGAATTAAATCAGTATTCACCACAGTTGAAACAAGTAGGCCAGTTTGTCACGCCGACACGATCCGAACAATTATATGCACCACCTATGCTTGCACAGGTAGCAATGCAGGGGAGTGGTAATGTAGGAAACCTCACCACTACACCGCAAATAACCACTACCGGACATACGCCAAAGTCTTCGTATATACCGATAGTCATGAGTCGTAAGCGAAAGTTTCCAAGGTTCTACTAAACGTATTTATACGTTGAATTTAAACTCAACCACATCATTTGGCTGCATAATGTAATCTTTACCTTCGGTGCGGACTTTACCTGCAGCTTTGGCAGCTTGCTCTGAGCCGGCTGCAACAAGGTCGTTATAATCAACTACTTGTGCGGCAATAAAGCCGCGCTCAAAATCACTATGAATAACGCCAGCTGCTTGTGGGGCGGTAGCGCCTTTTGGAATAGTCCAGGCTCGAACTTCTTTTTCGCCAGCAGTCAGATAGCTTTGCAGGCCCAAGGTGTCATATGCAGCATGGATGAGTTGAGTCAGGCCGGAGTCATGTACACCATAGCTTTCTAATAGTTCTTGGCGATCTCGTTCATCAAGTCCTTGTAGTTCATGTTCTAACTTGGCGCACACAAAAATACATTCAGTAGGTGCCACAAGTTTGCGTAGCTGATTTTGCTTTTCTTGATCAGTTAAACCGGCTTCGTCAACATTGAATACATAAATTGCCGGCTTCATAGTTAGTAGCTGCAGGTCTTCAAGTCCTTCGTAGTCTTCGGGCTTCATAGCGCTATGAATTGGCGTACCTTCATCAAGTAGCTGCTTCATGTGCTGTAATGTATCTGCGAGCGGACGAAGTTTTGGATTGCCGCGGCTTTCTTTTTCCAGACGAGGCAAGCGTTTTTCGATGGTTTGCAGATCAGCCAAAATGAGTTCAGTATTAATCACGTCTATGTCTTTTTTTGGATCGCGCTGATTATCCACGTGGGTCACATTTGGATCATCAAATGCTCGGACTACATGTGCGATTGCATTAGTGGAGCGGATGTTTGCCAGGAATTGATTACCCAAGCCTTCACCTTTGCTTGCGCCGGCTACAAGACCCGCAATATCTATAAATGTCACCGTAGCAGGTATAACTTTTTTGCTGCCATATATTTCTGCTAATGCATAGAGTCTCTCATCTGGTATTGGCACAATGCCGGTATTTGGCTCAATTGTTGCGAACGGATAATTTGCTGCCAAAATGTCGTTATTGGTCAGCGCGTTAAATAGTGTCGACTTCCCGACGTTCGGAAGACCTACAATTCCAATTGATAAGCTCATGGCCTTATTCTAACAGGGGTAATGCTAAAGACAAAATGCAAGAGTTTATAGTGTGATGCGGTAGTTGTTTTGCAGGTAGTGCAGATCGGCAATGATTTTCTCTAGGATAATATGGCCTGCGGGGTGAATATCGCGAAGCTCTTGACTCAGATTATCGAGCATAGTTGCAAGTGTAATGAAGTAGTCTCCGGAAGCTACCTGTGCTTTTAAGTCGTATATGTGGTATTCGTCAAAATCACGTATAAACCACTGACGCAAGAATCTATGAGACCAAACGGTATCGTTGGTTTGAAGCTGATAAGTGCTATGCATTATGGTTGTCTCCGCTTAGAATACTTCTATAGCCTTCTTCGGTGATAATTAAGTGATCGAGTAGATCTATACCTAAGATCCTGCCGGCAGTTACTAACTGGCTGGTGATTGTGAGATCATCGTCGGTCGGTAATGCATTATCTGACGGGTGATTATGTGCGATAATCACTGCAATCGCTCCATGTTCGATCGCTGGTTGGAATACTTCGCGTGGGTGCACAATGTTTGAAGTGAGCGTGCCGATGGAAATCACTTCGTCATGGATTACTTGGTAGCGACTGTTTAGGTAAAGGCCGCGAAGCTGTTCTTTTTTGCTGTTTGCCATGCCTTTTAAGTGTTCATAAGCTTGTGCGGCGTTTCGAATAAATACTGGTTGGCCGTTTTTGCTGGAATAAAATCTTCGGCCAAGCTCAAATCCTGCGACAATCTGACAGGCCTTTGTAATTGGAATATCTGTGGCTTCCGCAAGCTTAGTTGGGTCATCGGTCGCAGCTAATGCTTTTTCGCCATATTCGCGGGTGGCTCGCTGTGCCATGGCTAATACGTCTTCTTTTTTGGTGCCTACACCCCAGAGCACTGCAATAAGTTCTGCTACGGTCATTTGTTTGGCGTTGCCGCTCAGTAACTTTTCGCGAGGTTTGTCGTTGTCTGGCAAATCCCGTACTCGCAAAATGTATTCGCTGGTAGCGATATCTGAAGAACCAAAAATCATATCGGTGTCGCGAAATTTATACACAGGTGAATGAATGTGGGCTGCAGTACTCATATGCCGGTATTATATACAGAAACATCATAACTATTCTTTAAATCTGCACAGACAATTTATATATGTGATTTACATCACAAAGAACCGTGATCTAAATCAATAACAGAGCAGACAATAATTATTGGTTTAATCTTCTTATTGGTTTAATCTTCGAGTTTGTAAACAGGTTTTTGAAGCGCATCTGTTGTACAGTGTACTGAGAAGTTAAATTCACCACGTCGCTCTATAGCAATACTGTTAAAATGTACAACGTTATTGCTTGCGCTACAGACCATCTTGGTTTTTTTGTTTGTGAAGGCAACTGAACTTAATGTAATCACCCTTTCATTATCAGTGGATGTGGTGAATATTTTGTTTGCACTAAACCATACTTGGCTTTGAAGGAGTGAGTTTAGTATGTTGATGTTTGCAACAAGAACCTCTTCAGAAGGATAAACTGTTTTTATATTTATTTTTGTAATACACCTCAATGCGCCTTCTCCAAGTTTATCTATATCATGACGACAATATTTTTCTCGCTGCACCAAACCAGGGAATGACTGCTCAAGCAGATCGCCAAACTTTTGGAGATCCTTGTCTGTTTCGTGAAGCTGTTGTACTCGCTGATGATTTTGATATTTGCCATATATAAAACTACCTACAGTGACCAATGCCATGGCTGAGACAAATATTACAAAACCGATGATTAAAGGATGGTGTTTTTTAGGCTTCTTGGGTACTTTTGACTTACTCATAATAAACCTTTCTTTTAGCATATACTATAACGCTTATGGTTATAAATAATACACATCCTGACGCTATGAAAAGGTGTATCGTAGTATGATATGGTGTCGATGATTTGGGATTATGCGCATGTGGTTTTATGTCGGGCGGTGAGATTGAAATGTTTTTAGTACCGAGTATGTGGGTGTGCTCTAGGGGCGCATCAGAGGTTGCAATGTAAAGTTGTGTTGATGGTTGTACTAATGAAATGTTTTGAGAAAGTATGGGGTTAGTATTATGTAACGCAGCTTCTGAAATATGAAAGGGGTTATATGGGTTGGGTGTAGATAGTTGTTTGTCGTCTGAAGCTACAGAGTCCAGAGTTGTTTTAGCTGTGATTATGCTATCGCAAGCGTCATCAATGCCGTCATGGTCGTCGTCGATGCCAGCTGCCTCTATAATTCCGCAAGCTTCTTTATCGTTCGGTATGCCGTCACCATCAAAATCGGTTTCGCTTACACCGATATAGACGTAGCGGTAAATGTCAATATCTTCTCCGTCAGTATTTTGACCATAGATGTGGAGAGTATGTAGGCCAGGCGGTATAGTATTTGGTATTTGGACATTAATTGCCAAATCGCCATTAATGTCTGAGGTGACAGTGCCAAGTTTTGTTGGGGTAGAGTGGAGTTCTATGAAGTAGTCTCTAAAAGGTATAAGTTTGTATAGACTAGCTTCTATAGCATCGATGAACAACCCGTTATGGTAATAGATATTATTTTTTGAGTCTCCATCGTAATTTAATTTGTTGATTTTTCTGCCGCTTTTCGGTGCGTTTAAAAGTAGTGTGTCGGTTTCGTCAGGAGCGGTCACAGTAGGGTCGGGTTCGGGCATTGTCTTAGCAAAATAGTCAGTCTTTTCAAGAATAGTATTTTTCATAAGCCAGTGTCCGGTAGCGTTGGGGTGGTAACTTTCTTTGCCAATTACTTTAAGAAAACTAGTCCCACTGTCATTGCCAGCCGTTAACCCGTTTACTGCGATACCTGCCTCGTGAACTTCACATAATCGGTTTCCAGACAGCGATCCTTCAATCCCTACGTACAATACACCGGCTTTTGCAGCGGCATTTTTAATAACCTTATTAAGGTAATTAGTGAATTGGTTGGCAAGCAGACGTTCCTGAGCAGAGAGGTGTACGTTGAGGCCGCATTTGTCATTAATGTCTGAACTAACAATTTGCGGATAGCCGATTGCATAAATTTTTGTATCTGGTGGCATTGCTTGTTTGATTTGGTGGTATGTGTCAACTATGGCGTCGAATGTACCATTAATTTCACGAATAATTTCCAGGCGATCTTCGTATGTATCAAAGCAGTCATTTGCATAGAGTGCACAGTATTTTATTTTGTCAGCAAAACCTATGTCGTTGCCGGATATAGATACAGTGGTTATGTTGGGCTCATGGTTTTTGATATGCTCTAGTTGTCTGAAGTTTCCAGGATGCCAATCACTTTTATCCAGCGGTTTTTTATATTGATTTTCCGTTTCTTTGCCTGCAATAATATTTTCAATCCTTGCGCCGGAGCAGGCGATGGAGCGGAATGAGCCTAATGCTATTTGTTGATTGATTAAATATGGATAGGACTTTTTAGAGAGATGACATTTATTAACCGGATCATCTGTGCCATCCTCATAGTCGAAGGCGCCTTCACCCGAGGCGAACGAATCACCAAGTGCTAGGTAATGTAAAACATCAGCATTAGTATTTGGGGCCTGAAGCGTGTATTGGGTATAAGTGCCATCATTATTTTTGTGATAAAAGCCCAAAAGGTTGTGGCTATAAAAGCGAGGAATGTATGCAGCGGTGTATCCGGTGATTTCATTTTGGAGAAATGGCGCTAGCTGACGGTTTTTGCATTTTAGTATTTCCAGATATGTAAACGATCCGGAATTGTTACAGCTGCTAAGGTCTTGTATGTATAGTTCGCTGAATGAATTTTCATTGAGACTTACGACAATATAGCGGCCATCATTACTAATTGCAGCGTGGCCTCTTATATAAAATCCTCGTGGTTTATCGCGTATATATACTGCCTTATATTCAAAAGTAGATAGGTTTATTCGGATTGCATATGAAGAACTGTCACCCCAAATTACCATCCACTGAGCATTGCTAGAGTACCATACAAATGATGATTGTGTATGTACAGACCCATTGTCATCTCTGATTCTTTTACCGGGATTTTTATACGTTAGTATAGTGGCGCCGGTTACAGGAACTATTTCCTCGTTAAATTCTAATGTTTCAGCTTTTCGTAACGTTATAAAACTTCCATAGCCAGTACCTGCATCATCGATAAGTTCTAAGAATACATCTGGATTGGGTGTAGGTGATAGTCGCGAGTTGTCAAGCGGGCTACCTTTGATGTATCCTGCTATTGATGCACCTGGTTGCAAAAGGTACTTGCCGCCTTGCTCCAGTAGACCTATAGAAGTTGTGTACCAGCAGCCGTCGTAGAATTGCATAAATGGTTTGGACAAAGTAGGAATTTTCTTTTTTATGCAGGTTTGATGGTGGTACCCTTGTTGCGCAGAGAGAAGATTGTCATATTCGGATTTGCTGATTGTAGATTTTTTCTGAATAGTGGGGGTAGCGTTAAAGTCCAGCCAAGTTAGTGTATTTCCATTTTCTTGGGCGTTTGATAGTCCAGGTATGTAAGCAGCACCAACAAAAAGAATCAGCAGCAGTATTGTAATACGTCTTCCATTCATTGGCTATTTACTATACATAGCTAACATTAATTCAAAATTAAATTACGTTCGTTTGTCAGATATTTTACAGCGTAGGCAATTGATGTGATAAATAATCAAAACTAATAGATTTATATAGTACTTTTAGCAGGCGATCATAAGCCATTACATACAAAGCACTAAATCTGGGTACAAAAGAAAGGAGGTGAAATGGGTGATATACAGCCGTTTAATGCAGCTATTAAGCAGTATTTACTGACCGAATCTGAGTACCGAGGTTTAAAGAATGAGCTTATGCTTGCGCGCAGAGAATTTGTGAAAATAACAGGGGTAAATAGGCGAAGTAACGACCTGAAGCGTCTTCAGGAAATTGAACAAAAAATTTATTCAATTGAGTCTAAACTTGCTCGTGCAGATATTATTTACGACGATGAAGAAGATTCTTACAAAGGCGCTTTGTATGGAGTGTTTGCTGAACTATGTCTTACGCTCATGGGAGTTTACTTAAAGCTGACCTACAAACTTAAATCATATAAACAAGGTATTGTTGGTCACAAAGCCACACATCATATAAAGCGCTAAAAGAGGTGCTGTTACTTTCGTTTTCTTCTTTGTGTGGGCTTTTTGGTATTTTTAATGTTTTGTGTTTTGGCAGCTTTGGATTTTTGCGATAGATTGACTGTGCAGTGTTCGTTGCTTTATTAAGGTTTACATTCTCTGCAATTTTCTTATTTCCTGCAAATGGCTGAATGGTGCCTTTGTTGCTGACTTTTAGTTTGGTGGCTTTGCCTATGTTGCGTTGCTATACTATTTTTCCATTTTCGTTTTCCATAACAAGCTTGTTATTACGATTTTTATCGTAAAATGCAATATTTACAGCATAGCCGTCTTTGCCTTCTGTGTTGCTGCCCCACTTTTTCGTAGAATTATCTTGTGTATCGTAAAGGGCGAGTTTGTTTTTGCTAAAGACAAGAACATAACGACCGTTAGCTGATTGCATGTAGTTGCTTCCGTATAGCATGTTGGTGTGTTTGCTGAGAGTATCTTTTTATTCGTTCATCTGGTCCAGTGTCTACAAAATTATCGTTGGCTACTGGCGGGAGTTCAAAGTGTATAAATTGCAAATCGGATGTATGACTTCGTAATTCTTCAAGTTGTTATTATTGTTCTGCTAAATTCATCGAGACCACCCCATCCATTGTAATCTGAAAATATGATTTCATTTCCTTCTACAGACTCAATGTATATAGTGATTGGTCACACTAGCTTTATTCACCATATAGCCCAACGAATCTGGGGCAGGGGTTGAATCTACAGTTTCAAACTGTAGTTTTGCGCTATACGGATCCATAGCACTGAGACGTTCTCTTGGTATCCTATTTTGGAGCAGAATCCAATGGGTATATTGGGAGCAATCTTCGCCAGCATCTTCTAGCTCTCTCCATGGGTACTGGCCAGCTCCTCGTTGTAAAATTTTGGCTGCCTTAGCATCAGGAATAGGGTGTACGGTTTTGGCTATGGGTATCGGCTCTTTAACAATATCTGCTGCTGTATTTATTGACGTTATAACAGCTGCACCAGCAAGTGCACGCATCCTAGATGTGCTATTTTGCTGCGTTTAAATCGTTCAAAGCTACCTTGTAGGGGTCGTATTTTCTCCTGAACAAAGAAGCGCGCCCACAGTAAATTTTTTCTCATCTAGTGAATCTTCTTTTGAGATTTCACCAATTTGCTGAAAAGTTTGAAAGACCGACTCATTGCAAACAACAGTTTTTTTGATAGATAGAGTTTCTTGTGTGGCGGGTTGGTGTATGTTTGGTTTATTGTCGTGTTGATTGGTTAGGTGAAACTGTTCAGATTGAGGCGCTGCAGTTAGTTGTCGCATTGCTATCGAGCTAGTTTACCATTAACTGTTTTGGCTTTAGTGCTTGTTTTGGTTTGATATGCTTTTCGTGCAGCTTGGTGATTTTTGGTAGCTAACGTACGCTTTTGCGCGGCACGTTCTTCTCTTTGTGCTGCAGCTCTAGCAATACGAGGTGCGGCATTTAGACTTGGAGCATTCCAAACCTTTTTCTTTCCTCTGTAACCTGCAATGGTTCCGTTGTTTTCGAGTTTTACTACAGTTGCTGAACCAATATTAAAACTTGCATCTTGAATTTTTTTCGTTCCTTTGCCTCTGTGCCAGATAACAAGTTTATTTTTACGAATACTGGTTTTAGTTTGTTTGGCTTTTTTAGCTTTAGGTTGTATTGGTTCGATACTTACATGATATTGAGAAGGCTTTTTTGTTGGTGGTGGACTTTTTGTTTCCCACTGAAGCATGAAGTCGTTAGTTGTATATTTTCTGAATTTACCGTCTTTAAAGAGTAATACATGAATGCCGTTGGATGATTTGATGTATGTACTGTCACCAATTCCATAACTTTCAGCGGTAGTTGAAGCTGCTATAACATTCTTCAAATAACCACCATACATAGTATCTACAAAGATTCCTCCGGCTACTCGAGGTTTTTCAAAATGAATAAATCGAGAATTAGGTAGCATTTTGAGTAATTTATTGACATAGTATTTGGTGATGCTATAGCCATAACCACCAGGGTTGCTATTGTAATCTTCAACGGTAATGATTGAGCCATGCTCTGGATCTTCTTCCACAGCTGAAACATATACGACATGATCTGCGGGATCCGCATTCAGTGCTGCTGGGTTTTTTTCTATTTCCTTTGTGTTTTTTTCGATAAGTAATGCAGAGCCAACAGCGGGTGTAGTGTCAATAATTCTTGTCTCAAATTCCTGTTCTGCACGAGCAGGTGTAAGCAAGACTGTTTCTATTCGGTTATAATCTACGCCGTTTTGTTCGAGACGCCACACTACATAAGAAAGACACTCTCTAGCATTGTATCCATGTGCATCAAGGGATCCTATAGGTGCTTCTGCGTAAGGATAACCACCGGTGCCAATATTATACACACGGGCGCCAGGTACCTCGTATGGAGCTTGTGCAACAACAATTCTGTTTGGTTCACGAGCCTCAACGGAAGTTGCGGACGTCATCGGACTTGTTGCTGCTACAATGCCTAAAGATCCTAAGGTTAGTAGTCTTCTCGAATTTCTACGTATTTCCCGTAACGTTCTATGTGTCTGTTCAGCTTTTTCTTGAACAAAAAAGCGCGCTCTTTCAAGCGCGCCCACAGTAATTTCTTTTGCTTCGATTATTGTGCTGTCTGGGGTTTTGTCGTTGTCTCCCGGGCTATCAGGTATATCTGGAGCAATTTCGTGTTGTATTAAAACCTCACTAATAGTACGGGGTGCTACTATGGCACTCATATTTCTGTTAACTAGATTAAGTTCTGTGCTTACAGATGGTGAGGTGAGGTTAGTCATAAATCCTCCGTGTAAAATACACTTTTTAAGTATCGGCTACCTTCCTTATACCATATATTTATTAATAATAAAATTGCTTACGTTTAATTATGTACGTGATTTACATCACAAATCTTTCATACTAGTGTGGAAAAGCTATTGGTTAATAGTTGCGTATAAAATGTTTATGCTATAGTTAAGTATAGATAGAACATAAGCGTTTTATATGACAGAAGCTAAGAAAAAATCTACCACTGAAAGCAAAGAGAATCGCAGTACAAGCAAGCGGTTTCCTGGGTTGGGCCACTTAAAGCTAAAACGTTTTAGAGGCTGGTTGGTAGTAGTTGGTGTTGTTGCCTTGCTTATATGTGCGGTTGCGTATGTTTTGGTGGGTGTAGTAAGCGATAAGACTGATATTGCTTACAATGAACCAAATGATCCTCGCTTTCCTAAGCAAGAAGTTAAAATGGAACAGCTTAATTTTGAGGCACTGCAAGCTAAAGTTAGTCAGCTTGAGCTTAGAAATCAGTATAAAGATGCTAAAAAGTTAGTTAAGTACCAAAAATATTATCACGACAACAAACAGGCTCAGTTACTGTATGCAGCGTTGTGTGCGAATCAAGGCAACCAGAAGGAAGCGCTGCAAACTATGCTAAATATTGAAAAACAATTCGGCGAATCAGGTACACTTGCTGGTAGTATTGCTGCGCAGGCTGTTGCTGCAAAGGACAGAAAGCTTGCAAAAGAATATTATGAAAAGGCAATTAGACTGACTCGAAATGATGAATCAAACCCAGTACGAAATACAGATGTTAAGTTATATCAAAAAGAGTTGAAAAAACTTGAGGAAAAATAGGTCATGAAAGTACACATTTGGCACACGAAAATAGCAAGATCGGTTGTATTTTCAATTGCTGTGCTTTTGGCTGTAACAGTTGTTCAGACAGTAGGCTCTAGTCAGGCGTCAGCTATGTTCAATCGTGGAGAGTACCACGGTTTCTTTACTAATAGCTATGCTACGAGTGGCGACTATGTAGACCCCGGGGGCATATATGTTAACAATGTAAATGATTTCATTAATTTCTACAGGAATAAACTTAAAGGATCTCAGCAAGAAAAAGTGATGGCTTCGTTCACCATACGTACGATGTTGAGGCAAAAGGTAGGTAGCCCGAGTGAACGGTTTTCTGTGCCAAACAATATGTTTGATGAGTGGGCAGACTTGGTAAGAAGTTATGCAGACGCAGGCTTAATAAGTTTTAGTGCAAATTATCAGTTTAATAAAAACACTTTTTACCAAGTAGGTGCTGCTGATGTAGCCTGGTACTATCATAACGATAAACAGCCTTCGATTGTGTTTAGGCATCCGCAAACAAATGCAGTTATTTATGCAATTAAACGGTCTTGTGCGAATCCTGTTGGTGAATTACAAGGTTTAGTGATGCCTACCTGGGAGCTAGAGCCTAGCTCAAAAGTAAGTGTTAATCCTAGTGGTCCGTGGAAGCAAAAAGTAACTGTAAGTAAAGGCACGAAAGTTTATTTTCGTCATAGCGTAAAAAATGTATCCACAGTCACTACAGGTGAATTCTCGACCCGTCGCTTCACTGGCAGTGGTGTTAAAAATCTTACCCCGAATGGCTACACAAGCCAATCTCCACTTGGTGCAGGCAAAACAAGATATATCGGCAGTAGTCAAGATGGAACAGGAAAGGAATTCAATACTGCGAATGTCGCAAGGCAGTATTGTGAAAGCCAAGCAGTGAAACCAAGTAAGGGGCCTAACGGAACTCAGGAAGTAAAAGCGGATCCAGCTTGTGTAGAGGTATTAGATACCACTACTGGGACGCCAAGTTTTGAGTTCTCTGGCGATTGTCGTGATGGAATAACCATTGTAAATCTTCACCATGTATATCCGGAGGAGCATAAAGACAAAAATGTAGCGATTCGTGTTAGGGTATACCCACATGCTAAAGATCCTGGTTTAATAGTAGATCAGCAGGGTAGAGTTCAGAGTGACCCTAATTTCGTATTCCGAACTAAGGGTACATTTACTATCCCTTGGCCATCAGGGTATGGCGCTATAAAGTGGCGAGTTGATGCACGTGCCTATGAATATGGACACGCGGGTGACAATAGTCGTTCAGTAGTGATTGCCGGCTATATTGTCGATCCGGCGACAGACCCTTCGTGTGCGACTTGGGAATTAACGCCTCATTCCAGTGTGAATACACCTTTTATTGAGCAAGGTGGAGGAGTGATTAACTGGAGCCACACGGTGACAAACCATGATCCGTTTGGCCAAGGTAAGGTGGCTGATGGGGTAGGTAGATGTGTGGTATATAATTACGACGTCTATAATACACAAGCAGGTGCCGGTGGCGAGTGGTGCGGTAGTAGTAGTTCTACACCGATTTATCCAGGGGGGCCATGGGAGCAAGATAATTATTGGCCGACGATAGAAACTGGAACCAACACACCTTTAGGTGCCACCTACTGTCAACGTTATCATCTTAGTAAAGAATCAGAACATTCAAATAATGGACGAGACTCTGCAAATGCATGTACCACGATAGTGGGTGGGCGGACGTCTCTTGGTGTTACGTCAGATAAAGGGTCAGTAGAGCCTACTGAAACGGCTGTCTTTAACGTAACGCTCAATACATCGCAATATGCTGGACATCCTAATTATGGTGGTTATACAGCACATTGTAGCTACTATTTGACTGCTGACTATACAGTAGACAATCAGCCAGGTAGTGCTATTACTGGTCAATTGCCATGTTCTCAACAGATAACTAGTACAGGGCCACGTGCAGTAAATTATTCATATACTCCTACAACTGCAGATATCGGCAAGGAAATCTGTTTAGTAGCTACTATGTCTATACATAATACCTTCTTTATTGATGGTAGTACTTCGACTCATCGCTGCTTAAAGGTCATTACTCGTCCGTACATGAAGGTACAAGCAGGCGATATAGTTGCTGGAAATGGTTTTATGGGCGGTAGCTGTATTAATAACAGTGCTGCAATTGTAGGATGGAACAAGAATAATCCGGGTGGATTCTTTGGTGCAGGTGCGACATTGGCAGTATTTGCTCAAAACCGTATTCAAGGATTTGCGAGCGGTCAGGGTGTTACGAATATACAAGGCTTCGGATACGCACCGTCCAACCTCAGTTTTGCGAATGTAGATGTAAACCATGGTGCTGGGCAGTATGGCGGATATTTCGGTAGCGGTAGCTGTATACCGGATTACTTTGGTAATAAGCCAAGTACTGCGAAGTCATCGTGGCCAGGTATAAATATGGCAAACAATGATCCTTCAGAAGACCAGGTTTACAGTGTTCGAGCGGTCGCACCACTGGATTTGTCTGGAGGTACGCTCCGTACAGGTGCAAATATGAAGTTATATGTAGAGGGAGATGTATTTATTAACGGCAATATTGTTACGGATGCAGCTGGAGGTCCTGTAGTATCTGTAGCGGATATACCTAACTTTACACTTATTGCAAAGGGTGATATTTACATTGCGCCTTCTGTAACGCAGCTGTATGGTACTTTTGTAGCACAGCCTAATGGCGGGTCGGGGGGTAATATATACACCTGTGCACCAAATGGTTCTGCAGCATATGGTGTATCGAGTCCTGCAACGTGGTATGCGAACTGTCAAAATCAGCTTATGGTTACGGGTTCATTAGTAGCAAAACGTGTTCACTTCCTTCGAGTAAAAGGCAGTTTGTATCAGGATAATGGTGGTAATGTTGCGGGAACTTCTGGCTATAACAATGCAGCGGAAATTATCCGATACAATCCATTGGCAGGCTTGCGTCAGTCCGCAACTTACGATACTTCAAGTAGTCAAATGGCGGATGCTTACACCACATTGCCGCCTATTTTGTAAGGAGAACGTCAATAAGTTTGCATAAGCATGATACGCTTATGCTATAATTGGGCATAGCATGAAGAATATATTAAGTGGGCTATCTTCAAACTTCTTTGGTCTTGATATCGGAACTACAGCTATTAGGCTTGTGCAACTAGCAGGCGGTGGTCCTACTAAGAGTTTGGTGAAGTATGCATACGTGCCGGTTGACAGCAAGGTGGTGTTGAGCGACTCAAAAGCTGATCAACAGAAGGTGCTAAAGACCATATCTGACCTATTAGTCCAGGCGCAGATAACTACTAAAGATGTTGCGGTAGGCGTGCCGTCAACGCGAGTTTTTACGACAGTTGTGGATTTTGATCGGCTTCCCGAGCATGAGCTTGCGAAAGCTATTAAATACCAGGCTGATACTTTCATTCCTACACCAGTTGATCAGTCGAAGATTGATTGGGCTGTTATTGGTGACTCACCGAAGGATAAAACAAAGGTAGAAGTTTTGCTTTCGAGTGTGCCAAATGAATACATTGAAGCACGACTGGATATGTTGGAATCGATTGGACTCAATGTGATTGCCTTTGAGCCGGATAATTTGGCTTTGACGCGTGCATTGAGTGTGCCTGACGCTACGCTGCCTCAAATGATTATTGATATAGGTAATAAGAATACCGATCTTGTGATTACTATGAATGGTATACCGCGTCTAACACGTTCAATTCCGACAGGTACAGAGGCGATTATCAGGTCAGCGGCTCAAAACCTAAACGTTGATGAAAAACAGGCTGAGCAATTTGTGTTTAAGTTTGGTATGAGCAAAGATAAGCTTGAGGGTAGGGTGTATGAAGCAATCAGCGGAACAGTAGATTTGCTCTCAAGCGATATAGAAAAGTCAATCCAGTTTTTCCAAACTCGATATACAGGTGTGAGTGTATCACGTGTGATTGTAACGGGTGGTGCGTCATCTATGCCGGAATTTCCGGTGTATATTGCTAACAAGTTTGGTATCGAAGTGGAAATCGGCAATGCGTGGCGTAATGTGTCGTTTTCACCAGAACGACAGAATGAGCTGCTTTCTGTATCGAATCAATTTGGTGTAGCAGTAGGTTTAGCGGAGCGGCAAGGATGATGATACAGTTTAATTTATTACCAGATGTAAAAATAGCGTATATAAAGGCCGAACGCCAGAAGCGGCTTATTGTGTCAATATCGACAATCGCAAGTATTGCAGCAGTGTCTATTTTTGTGCTGATGTTTATGTTTGTGCATGTCGCGCAAAAGAAGAATATTAATGATTTGACGCGGGATATCAAGACACAAAGTGAAAACTTGATGAAAACGAAGGACCTTAATAAAATCTTGACGGTGCAAAACCAGTTGGGTGCATTGGATAATTTACATAGTCAACGGGTAGTTGCGTCGCGTTTGTTTGGCTATCTACATCAGGTAACACCGGCAAATGTCACCATATCGCAATTAGAGGTAAATTTTGATGAAAACACTATGAGTATAACTGGCGGAGCCCAGAGTTTGGCAGCGATTAATACATATGCAGACTCATTGAAGTTTACAAAATACACCACTGACAATAATGACTCGCAACAAGCAGCCTTTTCTGATGTAGTGCTTGCTAGTTTTTCTCGGTCTGAAGGCAAGAATACCTATACAATTACCTTGTTGTTTGATCCAGTGATTTTTGCTCAGGAAGAGAATGTTCGTTTGCAGGTACCGCAGATGATTACGACAAGATCGCATGTTGAAAAACCGAGTGAGTTGTTTGAACAACAGGATACAGGAGGGCAGTAGGAATGGCGATAAAAGTACCGAACACTACTTCACTCACAAAACGTGCCCTTATAGATAAGGCGAATACGACTACTGTCGTGGCTGCTGCAGTAGCGGCGTTTTTGGTGGTGTTTTCAGTGGTCGCGTGTCGTGCCCTGTTAAATCAGGCTGGATATCAAAATCGGGTTATTAGTGCCAAGAAGCAAACGTTGCGCACACTGAATGAAAATCTAGAAGCGCGTGATGACTTAGTGACTGCATATAAGGCCTTTGAAGGCACATCAAGAAATATTATTGGTGGCAGTACTAGTGACAATACAAGTGATCGTGATGGCGATAATGCGAAAATAATACTGGACGCATTGCCAAGTAAGTATGACTTTCCAGCATTAACTGCCAGCTTAGAGAAGCTTTCTGAAATGCATTCGCTCGATATAGAAAGTCTTGTGGGTACTGATGACGAAGTGGCGCAGCAGAGTCAGCAGAGTAGTGCGTCGCCAAAACCAGTGCCAATGGATTTTGAGCTGGAAGTTCGCGGTGACTATGCTCAGGTGCAGGGGCTTGTCAGGACATTTGAAAAGTCTATTCGACCAATTCAAGTGCATCAGCTGGCTATTACTGCAACTGACGGTGCGATAAATGCAACAGTAAATGCACAAACCTTTTACCAGCCGGAAAAGAAACTTGAGCTAAGGACAAAGGTGGTTCGATAATGAAACAAAAAGACATACTTCTTATAATAGTAGTTGCGATTGTGAGCGGTATATTTTCGCTTATATTGTCGAATTTTATATTTGCTTCGCCAGGCAAACGGTCACAAGAAGTGGAAGTTATAGATAAGATTACCTCTGATTTTCCAAAACCAAGCGAAAAATACTTTAACCCTGAATCAGTAAACCCAGCAAAACTAGTAGAAATAGGTACAAGTACCAACCCTAATCCATTTGGACAGTAGAAAGGTGGGCCATGAGCGTACTTTCGACCGCTGCCCAAAAAGAGGTAGAGGAAACACTAGTTAAGAATGGGCTTATAACTAGACAAAAGCTCGAAGAGCTTCGGAAGAGGGCCGAAAAAGAGCGCGCCCCGCTATTTAGTTTATTGGTGAATGAAGGGTATATTTCTGATGAAGACCTTACGAAAACAATCGCGCATGTTAATAAATTGCCGTACGTAAACTTGTTAAATGCACAAATCGATCCAAAAATCTTAGATCTTCTGCCCCAGGAGACAGCCGAGCGATATATGGCTGTACCATTGGGGGAAATGCAAAAACGCCTGGTGGTCGCTATGTTGGATGCTGGCAATGTGCAGGCTGTGGATTTTCTGTCGAATAAAATCGGTCGGCCACTTAAGGTATATGCAGCAAGCGAAGCTGGTATTCGCCAGGTACTCCAGCAGTATGATGCAAATATTTCCAAGCGTGTTGTTGGCGAAATTAGTAATATCGGTAAAGAAGATCACGAAAATCAAAAAGGCGCCAAAAAGGGACCGGCGGCTCAAAATACTCCTCACAAGGAAATAAAAACAATTGTTCAGGACTCGCCGATCAGTAAGGCGCTGTCTACAATCTTGGAATTTGCTGCACGTAACAAAGCGAGTGACATTCATATTGAGCCGTTGGAAAAGGAACTAAAAATTCGCTGTCGTATAGACGGTGTGCTTCGGGAAATCATGAAGTTACCAAAGAGTACCGAGCCGCCGCTTATATCGCGTATAAAAATTTTAGCCAACCTGAAAATTGACGAACACCGTATCCCTCAAGATGGTGAGTTTAGTATTCGTGTAGGTGATTCAGATATCGATTTGCGAATCGCAATCTCACCAGTTATTTGGGGTGAGCAAGTGGTTATCCGTTTGCTGGACAAGAGCGGTACAAGTTTGCAGCTGGAAAGTATGGGGTATGTGGGACGAAGCTTGCGCACTATTCGCGAGGGACTGAAGCAGTCTCATGGTATGATCCTTACCTCTGGACCGACTGGTTCTGGTAAGTCTACTTCTTTATATGCGCTGTTAAACGAAATTAAATCCGATGAGATCAACATTGTGACCCTAGAAGACCCTGTTGAATACAAAATGGAGGGTGTGAACCAGATTCAGGTAAATACTGATGTAGGACTGACATTTGCTACAGGGCTGCGATCTATTTTGCGTCAAGATCCTGATGTGGTGATGGTGGGGGAGATTCGCGATAGGGAAACTGCTGAGTTGGCGGTACAGGCTGCACTTACCGGCCACTTGGTGTTTAGTACGCTGCATACTAACTCTGCTGCTGGTATTTTGCCTCGTCTTTTGGATATGGGTATCGAGCCGTTTTTGATTGCAAGCACTGTGCATACTGTTATTGGGCAGCGATTGGTGCGTCGTGTCGCTGAAGAGCGTACATATTATCAGTCGAGCGTAGCTGAAACGGCTGCTATCCAGGCGACAGTAGGGCGCTTATTACCTAAAACCCCTGAAGAAGCAAAAAAACTTGCAAAGGATCTTGGGTATCAAAACTTGCCACTTGCCACCCAAAACGCTTATACTTTAGCTAAGGGTGTTCCTGGCCCGAAAGCCCCGGGGGGCTATAAAGGTCGGATGGGTATATACGAAGTATTTACCGTCACCGAGGAAATTCAAAAATTAATCTTAAAGCGTGCTACTAGTTCAGAAATTCAAAACGTCGCGAAAGCGCAAGGTATGGTAGATATGCGCGAAGACGGTTACCTAAAAGCGCTAGCAGGACTCACAACAATTGAGGAAGTTAATCGTGTAGCAGCAGGAGACGCATAAGAAAAGCGAGGGTGGTAATGGCAGGCACACAACCAAGAATAGAAATTTTACTCGAAGAAGTTATAAAACGAAAAGCATCGGATTTGCACATACAGGTGGGGCTACCGCCAATACTTCGAATTGACGGTGCGCTGACACCTATTACCGGTGCAGACCCCTTAACTGATGAAGCAGTTGAGTCACTTATTTTTGCAATTCTTGACGAGGATCAAAAACAAATTTTACTCAAAGATAAAGAGTTTGACTTCAGTTTTGCTTTCGGTGATCTAGGGCGTTTTCGTGTTAATGCATATCATGAACGCGGTAATTTAGCGGCAGCGCTGCGTTTGATTCCGAATGAAATATTGACCATCGAGCAGTTGAAACTGCCGCAGGTAGTAAATACATTTGCTGAGTATCCACGCGGACTGGTTTTGGTGACTGGCCCGACAGGCTCCGGTAAGTCCACAACCTTGGCAGCGATTATCGATAAGATCAACAGAGAGCGCTCAACACATATCATAACAATCGAGGATCCGATTGAATTTACGCATAAGTCAAAGAAATCTGTGATTGTGCAACGAGAGGTTCATTATGATACTTATTCATTCTCGGCTGCGCTTCGTTCAGCGCTTCGTCAGGACCCTGACGTGGTATTACTTGGTGAGATGCGTGACCTTGAAACGATTGCTGCTGCAATTACGATTGCTGAAACAGGACACTTGGTGTTTGCGACATTACATACCAACTCGGCGGCGCAAAGTATTGATCGTATGATTGACGTTTTTCCGCCGCATCAGCAAGCACAGATTCGCACACAGCTCAGCAATATCCTGATGGCGATTTGTTCGCAGCGCTTGGTGCCGGCTATCGGTGGTGGGCGTGTAGCAGCAGCAGAGATTTTGGTGGCAAATTCCGCAGTGCGCAATATTATCCGTGAAGGTAAGACTCATCAGCTTGAGGCAGTAATTCAGACAGGTGCTGAGCATGGTATGCAGTCTATGGATAAAACACTGGCTACTCTTGTACATAACGGTACGATTACCTATGAAGATGCAAGAAGTGTTGCGGTAGATGTTGAAGAATTAGATAGGTTAATGAGAGGCTAGGTATGCTGCTATATAATTACACAGCCAAAGAGCCTTCTACCGGAAAAACTGTAAAAGCAAGTGTCCAGGCTGAAAGTGAGTCTGCGGCTGCTGCATTGATTAGGAAAGAGGGTTTGGTGCCCATTGATATTTCTCTAGGAGATACAAATAATGGCATTACCTTGCCGTCATTTTTGCAGCGTAAGAAAGTCAGGATTAAAGATAAAGTTCTTTTCTCCCGACAGTTGTCAACACTTATCAATGCTGGATTGCCGCTGGTACAGGCTTTGCGTAATGTGGCTGGTCAGACTCAAAGCAAGCCGTTTCGTATCGTCATAGACCAAGTTATTGCTGATATAGAGGCAGGGTCGGCCTTTTCTAAGGCATTAGCTAAACATCCACAGGTATTTAACCAAGTGTATGTTAGCTTGATCGAGGCGGGTGAAACTTCAGGTACGCTGGACAAATCATTGGAGCGTTTGGCCATTCAGCAAGAAAAGGATGCCGATGTTATCAGTAAAGTACGGGGTGCGTTTATTTACCCAATCATCGTCTTGGTGGTCATGATTGGTGTAGTGATTTACATGCTTGTTACAGTATTGCCACAGGTGCAAGTGCTGTACGAAGGCATGCCGGGCGCGGAATTACCTATCTTTACGCGGTTGCTGCTGTTTGTGTCGGCTATAGTCAAGAAATTCTGGTGGGCTATTGCTATTGTTTTAGGGATCATTGGATTTTTCATTACCCGCTGGGCCCGAACCGGTCCGGGTAAATATGCAGTTGATAAATTCAAAATGAAAGCGCCGCTTATAGGACCATTATTTATGAAGCTGTATATGGCTCGATTTGCACGTACCGGTGCCACGCTGGTAGGTAGTGGTGTTCCATTAATCCGCATGCTGGAAATTACTTCTGAGGCAGTCAATAACGTGCATATACGCGCTTCGCTGCGTGCAGCCTCAGAAAAAGTGAAGGGTGGTAAATCACTGTCTCGTGCATTAGAAGGCGACGAAAACTTTTTGGAGCTGGTTCCCAATATGATACGTATCGGTGAGGAATCTGGTTCGACTGAGGCAATGTTGTCTAAGACCGCAGACTACTATGAAAAGGAGGTAGATAACCAAATAAAAGCTATTTCCACCGTTATTGAGCCAGTACTGATGGTAACAATGGGTATTATAGCGCTTATTATCGTGGCTGCGGTACTGCTGCCTGTATACACATTGTCAGGTGAACGGATGTTCTAAGTGCTTATGGCTATTGATTTTTTTATAACAAATCATTATCATGCAATAAGAGATTTAACATAAGCAGCAAAGGGGGCATTTGCGATGCTATCAAATCTAAGAAAATACAAAGAAGGTTTTACTATCATCGAAGTCATGATTGTACTAGCGATTGCTGGGTTAATCATCTTAGTGGTACTTTTGGCAGTTCCAGCACTACAGCGTAATTCACGAAATACAGCTATAAAGAACGATGCTTCGGCTATTGCAGGCGCAATTAATGAGTTTGTTTCGAATAATAACGGTCGTCAGCCAAATAACGTATCTTGCGGTAACGGTACTGTAACGGTAAGCGGTGCAGGGGGCACCACTCAAGTAACAGGTAAGGTTCAGGGTGGTACAGTTTGTAATACTGGAGGTATGCCAGGTTCGCCAGGGGTAATACAAGTTACATTTGGTGTCAAATGTAACGATGTGGGGAATGGCCCTGGGGCAGCGAGTCCGCGAGCGGCGGCAGTTATGTATGTTACAGAAACTACTAGCGGTACTGCACCGCAGTGCATAGATAGCTAGTAAAATAAGTCCTAGCAAAACAGGCTCCTTTTCGGAGCCTGTTTTGCTATGGTATAGTTAATGCTAATGGTTATTGTATTTCTTATTATCTTTGGTCTGTGCTTAGGGAGCTTTATCAATGCTCTGGTGTGGCGGCTGCATGAGCAGGCTAGTACTAGAGATAAAAAGAAGCAAAAAGAATTGTCTATACTACGCGGCAGATCAGTATGTCCGCATTGTAAGCATAAATTAACAGCGATAGATCTTATCCCCGTAGTAAGCTGGGTAGTGTTGAGAGGTAAGTGTAGATACTGCAAGAAGACGATCTCATGGCAATATCCGCTTGTAGAGCTGCTAACTGCAGGACTACTTACACTTTCATATCTAGTATGGCCTTATACAATTTATCACTGGTCGGCTGCTGAAATAGTGATTTTTGGCGTATGGACGTTTATTTTGACTGGGTTTGTAGCACTTGCGGTGTATGATATTCGCTGGTATCTTTTGCCGGACAAAATAGTGTTCCCAGTGACCATACTTGCGGTAGGTATGGTTAGTCTTATAGCGGTTACGTATAGCGATATAACGATAGTATGGGAATCAATACTTGGTATAGGCATCGTGTTTGGCTTGTTTTACTTGCTATTTCAGCTGTCGAAAGGTTTGTGGATTGGTGGTGGAGACGTAAAGCTGGGAATTGCGTTGGGGTTGTTGGCTGGAAGTGTAGTGAAGGCCTTTTTGTTGCTATTTGTAGCTTCTATATTAGGCACTCTATATGGAGTATTGCTCGGTACCGTAGGACGGCAGCAGATGAGCCGTAAACTGCGCATACCGTTTGGACCTTTCCTAATCGTGGCCGCAATAGTAACAGTGTTGTTTGGTGCAGAAATCGTTAAATGGTACGCCGACCTTATTACATCGGTGTAAAGTATACAACTGTTTTTAATGCTTATGGTATACTGAAGCGTATGATGGGTGGCTCGCGTCTTTCTACACCACAAAAGAAAATGTCACAACACAAAAACCGATTAGGATCTGTGGGCTTTACTATCATTGAAACGCTGATAGTGCTAGCTATTACAGGAGTAATGTTTGTATCGATTGCTGGCTTAGTATCTGGTAGACAAAGTAAGGCTCAATTTACGCAAGGAATAAATAGTATTCGTGATGAAATCGAACAGGTGATTAATGACGTACAGAGCGGCTACTATCCTCGTATTAGTCTTGAAAGTGCAGGAAGAGCCAAAGAATTTATGACTATTGGTAAGGCTATACAGTTTGGTATTGGTTCTGACCCTGAAAGATATGCTGTCTATTCGTTGATAACCGAGCGGGATGCGAAAGAAATAGGCGAAAGCGGAAAAACCGTACAAGTAGTAAGTGATGCAACACAGATAAATCCATTAAAGTACGGGCTAACCACCAAATGGATGCGTGTAGTTGGCGGAGCGGACATAGGAGCGGTTGGGTTTGTGACGTACTTTACCGAAAATAACAGAAACCTATTATACGGTTCGCAGACTACCCAGATTGTGCCGATACGTCCATTAAGTCTTAGTGCAGAAACTATTGGTCCTAGTTTGGTGTCTAGTTATGATGACAGAAATCCAAGTCGAGGCATAGAAGTATGTTTTGATGGAGGCATTGGACAGTCGGGGCTTATTACAATTGGCGGGTCGAAGGGTTCTAATTCTGTTACACTAGCAATAAAGAATGGTAATAATTGCGAGCGATAAAATGAAAACCATACAAAAATATGTAAAGTACACTTTAGCACAACGAGGCGATACTATCGTTGAAGTAGTGCTTTGTTTGAGTATTTTAGCTCTAGTGCTAGGTACTTCATCAGTACTTGCAAATCGAAACACACGGACACTGCAGACGACACAAGAGAACACATACGCGCTGCGTGTTGCCCAAGGTCAAATAGAGTATGTGAAATCGTTTGTAGCTACACATCCTGATGAAGCAATACCAGTCAATTCGGGTACATCAGGTGCGCCGAATTCAGAATTTTGCATGGAAAAAGTTGAAAACAACCCAGACGATCCGTCAGATGATGTCATTAGGCTCACTAGTAATTTGGGTGTATGCAAAAAACAGCATGGCGGTGCAGAATATTCCGTACACATAACAGCAGTCAAGGTAGGAGAGGATGAAAGCGGTTATGATGTAACCGCAGAGGTAAAATGGGACACACTAACAGGTAATCCTGGAAAAGTTTCACTGACATATAGAATATATAAAAAATTTGGTACGGGTGAAGCTCGTGAGAGCGGATATGTCTGTCCGCCAGGTACAAGTAGGTCAGAAGGGTCAACTACCTGTGTTCCAAATTCACCCTCAATTCAGGTGGCTGTTCGTAAAATTGCTCCGGATGCAAACAATACAACACCTAGTTGTAGCAAAGCGGCTTCACAAACAAAAGCAGGGTCTACAGTTCGATTATCAGGACCTACTGTTAAACAACAGTCAACCGGGGGCGATTCGACAACATTGTTTGCTGGCCTAGAGCCATTTGCTCAATATCAGGCACAGGTGATTGGAGTGCCGTCGGGTTATGAACTTTGTCCACCAAATACTAGCTCCCAGCTTCAAGCGCGCGCAGACTATCTGGCTAAGGCAGAGTTTAAAATACGCCCAATTTGTCACACAGAGAGAGTATTTAGTGGTTATCAATATGTATATGATTGGGTACAGAAAATCATTCGCTGGGACCCTATTTATAACGCCTATTGGATAGAAAAGTGGAGACGAGTAGGTGGTGGAGAGCCAGCTGGTGACGGGTATTATTATCCGATGCCAAATGGTGTATATGGTCCTTATAGCAATGGATTATACTATTATTTTGAGCGGGCAGACTGGCCAGGCCCAAAGAATGGAGCATACTGGTATAACGTGTGGGAAGCCAAGTGGTATGTAGAGATTATAGGCTATACGCCAGTATACGAATGGGTGTATGAACTTGTTAATCAGCAAGAAATTTATACTGACGTAAATAAATGCCCACAGTAGTTAGTGGTTGCTGTAATTACTTTGTTCATTAAGTAGAATTTAAACTAGCGTAAATTCAATAGTTATTCTATTGACTTTACAACGAAGGTAATGAGTAAAGTTCCGTTTTCTTGCGGTGTAGTTTGAATAGTACCTTTAACAGTTACAGGGTTTATTGAACTTGTTTGCTTTGAGGTGATGTTTTTTAAAGCAGCAGTAACTTCAGGCTCTGAAGGACTAAGGGCGATACTAGGCTTCGATGAGTCATACTGATCAATAATTGAATATTTCTCTTGGCCATTGGTTACTATAATGCCTCGTACGATCACATCTTTGCCTTCATAATTTCTCAGATTTTTAGTTAGGTCTGCTACAGTAATAGTACCTTCGGGTATCTTCTTGTCTTTGTTAATAAAATTTTTACTATCGGTATTTGTTGTAGCTGGTTTTTCTACAGGTCCCGAAAGTGGTCGCGGTTTCTGCTGCGCTGATCTGTTACCAGTGAGTGCGTATGTTAAAAAGTTGGTACCTGCAAGGACAAGCAAAAAGGCGATTCCTGTAAATAGTGTTTTTCGAGTTATGCGTGCCATGTGAAACTTATTACTTTACGAAGTGCTTATGTTAAGCGTATCATAACATGCCATTATAATGATGTCTAGCGAGCACATTTAGCTAAGTGTGTTATACAGTACAACAGCTTGCTCAAGTGAAGTGAATGCATTACAGTAGTATTATGCTTATGGTAGAACCATGTCGCTACACCAGTAGACATCAGAAGCAAAAAAGTATTCAGGCTGGCTTTACTATTGTAGAAATGATGATGGCGACCATGGTATTTTCAGTAATTATGTTGGTTGCGGCTGGAACAGTGGTACGTTTTACTACAAACTTTCAGCGAGGCGTCATTGCTACTACTACACAAAATACGGCACGAAGTGTAATAGATACTATTTCTCAATCATTGCAGCTGTATGGAGATAATTTTTCAAATACAGCCACAGGTTACTGTATAGGCTCAACAGCATATAGTTATGTACTGGGGCGACAGTTGCGCAGTGATGGGCAGCGTCATGTGTTGGTAGAACAGAAAGAAGGGCTGCCGTTAGGATGCGGTACTATACAAAATCTCGCATCAAATCCAGCAAACCCTGCCGGCCAGGAGCTGCTTAGCGAAAATATGAGGTTAGCTCAGTTTGATATAACTCCAAGAAACGACGGGTTGTTTGATTTAACAATACGTGTGGTATATGGTGACGACGATCTACTATGTGTTGCTGGTGTAAATGATAGTTCAGCAAAAGACTGCAGCTCTCCTTCGCCAATGGCTAATGTTGCTAGTCTTAGTAAGGAAGAGCTAAAGAATTTACAATGTAAGGGTCAGAAGGGTTCGCAATACTGTGCTGTGAGTGAAATTACAACAACTATACAACGTAGGGTATAATATGTAATAAACATAAGCATAAAATACTATGAAATACGCAATCAAACCCTCGCAAAACCAAAACGGCATGGTATCAATTACGGTAACCATTGTGTTTATTGCGGTCATTAGCCTCGTGGTATTGGGATTTTCTCAGATTACCCGTCGTAATAGCCGAGAGGCACTAGACAGACAGCTAAGCTCACAAGCGTTTTACGCTGCTGAAACAGGCGTGAACGATGCTATGAATAAAATAGCCAAGCTTATTGAAGCAGGGCAGCCAGTACCAAAACAAACAGAATGTAATGGTTCGCAGTATACCGTTAATAACGGTAGAGTTGGTAACGAAGATGACGGTGTTGCGTATAGCTGCTTGCTTGTAGATCCGGAACCGCCATTTTTGAGTTATGATAATATTACCGACAGTTCGGTTATCATACCGCTCAATGCTACAGAAGGCAATCTAGAAGAGAATACATTTGAATGGACTCCAACAGCCAATCCGGCAAATGGTGCTAGCTTGTCAAGGTGTCCGAAGCCGAAAACAGCAAGTAGCAATCCGTGGACAACGCTGCCAAGGGCTCAGGCATGGGCTGAAAATTGTCCATTTGGGATACTGCGTATTGAATTATTACGGGTAGATCAAGGAACGCTTAGCGATCCAATAGAAGCTGCAAAACAATCAATGGTACTGTTTGTATACCCAAGTCAGGGTGATGTAAACAATCCGAGAGCGGTTGCTTATGATGGCGGTTCGGTGCCAGGAAATAATATTTTTGGCAGTGGAGCTTCACAAGGTAAAGTTGAGATGGGTTCATGTAATGATCAGGTTTGTAAAATAAAAATAACTGGACTTAATTTTGCGAACGCATATGCAAGAGTCCGAACTATTTATACAAATGCTGAAAACCTCCAAGTACACGCTAATGGCGATAATACTTTTTCACGGTCACAAGTGGTGATTGACTCAACCGGTAGAGCTCAAGATGTGTTGCGCAGGGTGCAGGTAAGAATGTCGCTGATTGGCGGTAGTTCGCGCACGAATCGAAATGGCTTCTCTGATTATGCCCTACAAACTACTGACTCGATTTGTAAACGTTACGAAGTGTCTCAGACTTACGCAAAAGATGAAAGCGGTTGCTCTAATTAGTACGGGCATGGGAAATAGTAATAGCAAGGTTTAAGAATTAAGTGACTTTGCGTGGAATTTTTCGTGAACACTTTTGAGATGTGGGTCGGTGATGTGTGTGTAAATTTGTGTGGTAGAAATATTGCTGTGGCCTAACAGGGCCTGGACGCTGCGCAAATCTGCACCATTCATCAGCAGATCAGTTGCAAATGAGTGCCGCAAAGTATGCGGAGTTACGCGTTTAGTAATACCAGCAAGCAGGGCATAACGTGAAACTATGCGCTGGACACTACGAGCAGTTAATCGGTGGTAATTACCGCTGAGGTCGACTTGTTTTGTGCCGCTATAGCGCAAAAATAGTGGTTTTACGTTGTCGTTTCGCATATCAAGGTATTTCTGAAGCCAATGGGCGGCTTCAGGGCTAATGAAAATAGGTCTGTCTTTTTGACCTTTACCTCGTACCGTAAATTCGCGACGCTTTAGATTTATATGATCTTTATCAAGACCTACTAGTTCGGAGACGCGTAAGCCGCTGGAAAAAAGTAGTTCTAAAATAGCGCGATCACGCACGCCTTGTAAGGTGTTAATATCGGGTTGATCAAATAATCTGCTCAATTCTTCGGGCGTGAGAAACGTTACTTGTTTGCGTTTTACGCGAGCAAGCTCAATTTTTTCGGGACTGGTAGTAGGAATGTTTTGTTTTGCGCAGAATTTTAGGAAGCTACGAAGCGCAATTAAATGATAGTTTAGAGTGTTCTTGCCAAGCTCGTCAGATGTATTGGTGCCGAGGCGGTTTAGCCACAGGCGCCATTTGCGAATAAGCTCAGGGGTAATTTCTTCAACAGTAATATCACCAGCAAAGTCAATAAGACGGGTAAGATAATGATCGTAATTAGCAATTGTTTTTTGTGATCGGTTTTGTTCGATTTCTAAATATTCTAAAAAATCGGTTTTTGCTTTTGAAAATTGCATATGCTTATATTGTACGACATCTAATGCAGGAGTGGTAGATATTACCTCTGTTTGTTACAATAGTATAAAAATTAAACAAGGAAACATATGGAACGAACACTGATTATTTTAAAACCTGACGCATTACAAAGAGGTATTGTAGGTGAAATTATTACTCGTTTTGAGCGAGTCGGCTTAAAAATTGTAGCCACTAAAATGCTGTCCCCAGACGAAGAGCATTATTACTATCACTACGAGACTATCGGTAAAATGGTTTCTCGGCGTGGCAAGCAGGCGTTTGATGTCACGCTAGAGCTTATGACTTCTGGTCCGGTTATTGCGCTAGTGCTTGAGGGGGTAGAAGCTGTTGCTCAAGTAAGGAAGATGGTTGGTACTACCGAACCAAAAGGCGCACAGCCAGGTACAATCCGCGGTGACTATGCGCATGTAAGTTTTGGCTTTGCTGATAACGAAGGTGTAGGTATTCCTAATCTTATTCATGCTTCAGGTGATCCAGAAGAAGCTGAGAAAGAAATTACGCACTGGTTTTCTGAAACGGAAATTTTTGACTACAACGCCGTACACGAAAAGTTTACACAGCCAAAGAAAAAGCGATAACATGTTCGCTTTTTCACATGGCCCGGTAGTTCAGCTGGATAGAACCCCATCGTCCTAAGGTGGGTGTCGGGGGTTCAATCCCTCCCGGGTCACCA
>ERZ777003.332-NODE-332-length-97441-cov-18.343920_pt1 | contig 97441 bp, 75 predicted proteins | sample MGYA00374956_ERZ777003 | MGnify/ENA primary metagenome ERZ777003 (study PRJEB29302, sample SAMN06268252) | bioreactor metagenome | isolation source: Joint BioEnergy Institute, California, USA | place: USA:Joint BioEnergy Institute, California, USA | collected...
TCGCACAGCACCACCTGCTCGTTACCGCCGGCCAGAATGTACTCGGCCGCCATCAAGAACTCTTGCAGGGTGGCCGACATGCCGCGTTTGAGCAGCACCGGCGGGCGGAGCTTGCCTACCCGCTTGAGCAGGCTGAAGTTCTGCATATTGCGGGCACCGATCTGAACGATGTCGGCCACCTCAGCCACGGCGTCGGCGTTTTCGGTATCCATCAGTTCGGTGACCACGCCCAAGCCCGTGGCGGCCTTGACCTTTTCCAAGATCCGCAGGCCTTCGTGTTCCAGGCCTTGAAAGCTATAAGGGCTGGAGCGTGGTTTGAACGCCCCGGCTCGCAATAACCCCACGCCGCGCGATGCCAGAAACTCGGCCGTGCGCAGCAGGCTGGCTTCGTCCTCCACGGAACAGGGACCGCAGATGAGCGTGAACGTGCCGGGGCCGATCGCGCGGCCGGCGGCCTCAACCACGGTATCGTGCGGCCGCATTTCGCGGCTGGCGAGCTTATAGGGCTTGGTGACGGGGATCAGTTCCAGAACGCCCGGCAGCACTTCCAGCCGCTGGGGATCGATCGCCCCGCGGTTGCCGGTGATGCCGATGGCGGTGCGTGTAGGACCGGGAATCGGGTGCGGCGTAAGCCCCATGTCGCGAATCGCCGCCATCACGGCCTCGATCTGCTGGGCCGTGGCCCCGTGCTGCATCACGACAAGCATGGACGAATCCCCCGAGGTGGTCGCCGCGTGTTGGGCAGGTTGGCCGGCGCGGCCGCTCAAACCCGCCGGCAACGTCCGTGTCGAAGGGCACTCCCTTCTATCGTACCAACCGCAACCACCTCAGGGGATCGAACAGGCCAGAGGCAACCTGATCGAGCGATCGTGGGGCGCTGTGAGCGCCACGCGGCCGGCACAATCAGGCGGCAACGTGGGCTTCGGTAGCCGCGGCGGCTTGCGCGGCCTGGTAGTGCCGCGTGATCAGGTCGTTTTGCAGCCAGAGCAGCTTGTTGAACGCCCGGGCGGTGCGGATCTCGGTTTCGCGGTCCAGGCCCAGGCTACAGATCGTGGTATACAGAGCGTCGGCCACAAAGCCCATCAGGGCGTTCATCTGCACCAGCGGCACGTCCAGCTCGGGCGAACCGGCCTTGGGCGTGTGGATCTTGCCGACCATGTCCAGGTAGGCCACCATCTTGGCGTCGTAGTCGCGCGTGACCAGCGCGGCCAGGTATCGAGCCAGGTGGTTCTTGCGGAACTGGATCATCTCGTGATCCTGCGTCAGGCTGTGCAGGTCGCGGGGCACCTCGCCGTCATAGCCCGACTGCCGCGGCACAAAGTGTCGCTTGGTGGCGTCGTAGGTGAAGAGCTTGTCGTACACCGCATCGACCAGGGCCGGCACATGCGGCGCCAAGTACGGTGCGACTGCGTGGATGGCATTGACGTCCTCGGGGCCAAAACCGACAAACTCCTGTAAATAGGCGAAGCGGTAGGCCAGATCGTTTTCCAGGCGAGGTTCGTCGATGTGCCGCATGGGTGAGCCCTTTCGCTTGATGCGGAAATCGGGGAACAGTGGGGGAGGCCGCCGGCGCCCGAGTTTGACAACCGACCCCAGGGCCTCACAATTGGATACACACATCCAGTTTCCCCCCAATCTATTTCGGCCAAATTGGATGTAAACGTCCAATTTAGCGGTGTGACAATTTGCCACACCCAGAGCCCTGGCCGTTCACCCCACGGTCTCGCAACGGAGAACGCCACAAAATGTTTTCTCAAACGGTGGAGTATGCATTACGGGTTGTGGTGCATCTGGCGGAACATGCGCCTCATCCCCGGACCACCGAACAGCTTGCCGAGGCCACCTTGGTTCCCAAAGCGTACCTGTCGAAAGTGATCCAAGGCCTGGCTCGGCAGGGCGTGGTGCGTTCGCAGCGGGGTGTGGGCGGCGGCGTTTCGCTGGTCAAATCGCCCGACGAGTTGTCCATCCTGGAAGTGGTCAACGCGGTGGAACCGATCCGGCGCATCCGCACCTGCCCGCTGGGGCTTACCGCCCACGGCGTGCGGCTGTGCCCTCTGCACCGCCGGCTGGACAATGCCCTGGCTGGGGTCGAAGAAGCGTTTGACAGCACCACGCTGGCCGAGGTGTTGGCCGAGCCAACCTCCAGCAGCCCGCTGTGCCGAGTTCCTAAGCCATTGCCCAGCAAGAAGTAACACTCACCGGGGCAGCCGCCGCCCAGGTGCCGTAGAAGCAGATGCGGCCTCCTGGCGAGCAGAGAAACCACCCAGCCTTCCTAAAGCCACAATTCCGCACATCCCCTCGAAAGAGCCAATTACGATAAATACAGTTTGATAAGTGCGGCGAATGGCCGATATAATGTGGCCGGCCCTGCGCCGGCATCTGCCTGACTGGGCTGCTAGCAGCGTGGGTTTGGCCCACGTGTGATTACCTTCCTTCCGCTTCCCACCGCTAGTAGCAATGTCCCGCCTCGTGTTGACGTTTTCCGCTGCGCTGTTGGTTGCCTGCCTGGCACAAGCCCCTGGGGTAGCAGCCGATGCGCCTCAGGAATCTGCTGCGGCGGCTCCAGTCGAGAAGCTGCAAATCACGCCCGAGAAGGTTGTCCTGCGTGGCAAGGACAGCACCCAGCAGTTACTGGTGAGTGGATTATCGGGCAGCGGCAGCAGCTTTCGCACGACTGATCTGACGCGCGACGCCAGCTACAAGAGCCTGCAACCGGAAGTCGCTACGGTCGACGCATCCGGTGTTGTCACCGCGGTCAGCAACGGCACCGCGACCATCGTCATTTCCGCCGCCGACCTGCAAACCAAGGTCACGGTCGAGGTCAGCCAGGCCGACGGTGTGCTGCCGGTGACGCTCGAAAACGACATCATTCCGATCCTCACCGCCCACGGCTGCAACTCCGGCCCTTGCCACGGGAAAGCCCGCGGCCAGAACGGTTTTGCGCTATCGCTCTTGGGCTTCTACGCCGACTTCGACTACGACGCCCTGGTGCTTGAGGGCCGTGGTCGCCGCGTGTTTCCGGCCGCTCCCGAGCGCAGCCTGCTATTGGCCAAGGCCACCGGCCAGGTGCCTCACGGCGGCGGCAAGCGGATCGAGCCGGACAGCCGCGACTACGAAATCCTCCGTCGCTGGATTGCCGAAGGCATGCCGCGCCGCAAGGCCGACGATCCGGTGGTCGTGAGCATCAGCGTCGATCCGTCGAACCTGAGCATGGTGAAGCAGGGGCAGCAGCAACTGATCGTCACCGCCCATTACTCCGACGGCAGCAGCCGCGATGTGACCGGCAGCGCGGCGTTTCAGTCCAACGAAAGCGCGATCGTCTCCGTGGATTCGCACGGCCTGATGACCGCCGGCCCCATTCCCGGCGAAACCGCCGTGATGGCCCGTTACCAGGGCTACATCGCCGTGTGCGAAGTGCGGATCCCGCTGGTGGGCGAAGTGCCCGACGAGCTGTACGCCAAGCTCCCGCGGAACAACTTCATCGACGAACACATCTGGACCAAGCTCCAGTCGCTGCGCATTACGCCCTCGCCGCAGGCCGACGACGCCACGTTCCTGCGCCGGGCGTTCACCGACGTGATCGGCCGGCTGCCCACCTCGGACGAGGCGCGCAAGTTCCTCGACGACACCTCGCCCGACAAGCGCGCCAAGCTGATCGATTACCTGCTCGAGCAGCCTGAGTTTGCCGACTTCTGGGCGAGCAAGTGGTCCGACCTGCTGATTCCCAACCCGTACCGGGTGGGCTCGAAAGCCACCTTGAACTTCGACGCCTGGATTCGCGACGCCTTCCGCCGCGACATGCCGTACGACCAGTTCGTGCGCGAGCTGCTTACGGCCCAGGGCAGCACTTGGCGCAACGGCGCCACCACGCTGTTCCGCGATCGCCGCGAGCCGGCGGAAATCGCCACCATGGTCAGCCAGCTCTTCCTGGGCGTGCGGCTGGATTGTGCCAAGTGCCACCATCACCCGTTTGAGAAGTGGGGGCAGGAGCACTTCTACAGCTTCGCCGCGTACTTCTCGCGGATCGGCCGCAAGGGCCGCGGCATCTCGCCGCCCATCTCCGGCAGCGAGGAGATCCTGTTCACCGCCAGCCGCGGTGAGGTGACGCACCCCAACACGGGCGAAGTGATGGTGCCCACGCCGCTGGAAGGCGAGGCCAGCCCCATCGCCCCCGGCGAAGATCCCCGCCAGGCACTCGTCCGCTGGATGACCGCCGACGACAACCCGTACTTCGCCACGGTCATGGCCAACCGCGTGTGGGCCGACCTGATGGGCCGGGGTATCGTCGATCCGGTCGATGACATCCGGGCGACCAACCCGCCGACCAACGGCCCACTGCTGGAGGCCTTGGCCGCGGAGTTCCGCCGCAACAAGTACAGCATCAAGGCCCTGGTCCGCACCATCTGCAACAGCTACGTGTACGGCCTGAGCTCGATCCCCAACGAGCGCAACGTGGCCGATAACCGCAACTACTCGCGTCATTACCGCTCGCAGCTTCGGGCCGAGCAGTTGCTCGATGCCGTGTGCGACATCACCGGTGTGCCCGAGAACTTCGACGCGATGCCGCCTGGATCGCGGGCTGTGGAGTTGTGGACGCGGCGTATCAGCTCGCTGTTCCTCGACACCTTCGGCCGGCCCGACCTCAACCAGGATCCGCCGTGCGAACGCGTCAACGAGCCCACGGTCACGCAGGCTCTGCACCTGATGAACTCGCCGCGGCTGCACACCAAGGTGACGTCACCGCAGGGCATCTGCCACAAGCTGGCCGAGAGCGACCGCTCCGCCCGCGAGATCATCGAGGAGCTCTACCTGCGGACCTACAGCCGTTATCCGACGGACGAAGAGTACGCCACGGTGCTGCCGCTGTTTGCCGCGCCGGCTCCGCCCACCGAGGCGGTTTCAGCCGCGGGCGACAAGGGTGGCGCCGACGCCCAGGCGGAAGCCCAGGCTGCCGGCCCCGTGGAGTCGAAGGATCCGGCCGTGCGTCGCCGCGCGGCCGAGGACCTGCTCTGGGCCCTGATCAATACACCGGAGTTTATTTTCCAGAACTAGTTGTGTCGCAGCGCCGCCGGCTGCTGCCTGGCACTTCCCCGTACAGGTCTCGTAAACACGTACCAGGAAAGGACGTCATGGCCAAACACACCAATTGCGCTGGTATCACGCGACGCGATTGTTTGCAGCTAGGCTTAGGCGGCATCTTAGGAGCGGGCTTGGTTGATATGCTTCGCCTGCGGAGCGAAGCGGCGCTGGCCAACCGCCGCCAGACGAGTTGCATCCTGGTCTGGCTCGATGGCGGTCCCAGCCATTACGAGACGTTCGATCCCAAGCCGACCGCGCCGGTGGAAATCCGCGGTGAGTTCCAGCCCATCGCCACCAAGATCCCCGGCGTGCATTTTTCCGAGCATCTGCCGCGGCTGGCTTCGATCGCCGACAAGATCGCGGTGGTGCGTTCGATCCAGCACAACCAGGGCAACCACGGCGCCGGTAACCACTACATGATGACCGGTGCTCCCACCCGGATCCCGGTGGGCTGCGGCGCGTTTGTGAGCTTCCACCCGAGCCTGGGCTCGGTCACGGCCTACGAGCGCGGCGGCGCCAAAGACGGCCTGCCGGCGTACTTCTCCATTCCGCGGATGAGCCGCTCGGGCGGTCCCAACTTCCTGGGCGCCAAGTACGCTCCGTTTGTCGTGCCCGACGATCCCAACAGCTCGTCGTTCCGCGTCCGCGACGTGGCTCTGCCCGCCGGCCTGGAACCCGATCGGTTCCTCTCGCGGCGGACGGTGCGTTTGAACGTCGACCGGCTGCCCCGCATCCAGAACGAAGCGGCTGGCGACCCGGTGAACGCGCTGGACGAGTACTACGAGCAGGGCTACAAGCTGGTGCTCTCGCCCGAGTCGCAGGCGGCCTTCGACATCCACCGCGAGGATGAGAAGGTGCGTCAGCGCTACGGCCGCAACTCCTTTGGTCAGCGGGCGTTGCTGGCCCGGCGTCTGGTCGAGGCGGGCGTGCCGTTCATCACCCTGTACGAAGGCGGCTGGGACCACCACACCAATATCTTCCCGGCCTTCCGCAACCGCATGCCCCATGTCGACAACACGATCGCCACGCTGATCGAGGACCTGGAAGAGCGCGGCCTGCTCGACACCACGCTGGTGGTTGTGCTGGGTGAGTTCGGCCGGACGCCGAAGATTAACAAGGACGGCGGCCGCGACCACTGGTCCAACGCCATGAGCGTGATGTTCGCCGGCTGCGGCACGCCCGGCGGCACCGTGGTGGGCGCCACCGACGATCGCGGTTATGCGGCCATCGAGCGGATTCTCTCGCCCGAGAACTTCGCCAGCACCGTGTACCGCAAGCTGGGCATCGATCCGGACAAGATTTACTACACTCCGCAAGGCCGTCCGGCGCACCTGGTGAGCGATCCCACGCCGATCCACGAGCTGATGTAAACCACCAGACAGTCAAAACCACTCGCCGCCTGGAGGGATGTACGCGTTCCTCCAGGCGGCGTTTTTTGTTCCTAACCTCTAGTACTACTGTCACTTAACCCCGCCAGCCTGGGGTCGCTTGCGGTTCGTTGGCAACCGTGCGACAATGGCTGCTAGCACCTGGGGGATGGCCTGAGCGTCGGGCCAAACAGGCGGCTATTGGGTCCGGGAGTCGGCCATGAACATCGTGCCGGTCGGCGATAAAGTTGTCGTCAAACCTTTGGATGTCGAGGAAACGACGGCAGGCGGCATCGTCCTGCCTGAGCGTGCACGGGAAGTCCCCCTGCAAGGCAAAGTGTTGTCCGTAGGCGACGGCCGGTTGCTGGCCGACGGCCGCCGGGCAGAGCACCAGGTTCACGAGGGCGACCGCGTGGTGTACCGCAATTACGCCGGCACCGAGGTCGTCATCGACGGCGAAGAGCTGCTGATCCTCCGCGAAGCCGATATCCTGGCTATCATGCAGTAGGACCACCTGCTGCTACCGATTGCGAAATCATGAGTGCCCTTGGGCTGCGGCACGCTGTCGCGTCTCAAGGGCTCCTTGTGTTTTCTGGCGAACGCCTCCGCGGCTGCCTGGAGGCGGCTATCCGCCGCACGGCAACCTGCGGGGCAGTGGCTGCCCTGCGCTGCGCCAGCCGGTAAGATGGATCCCCAGGGGCCGGGGCGTCCCATCATTAAGGCCCCGCCAGGATCGGCACACGCACGGCCGAAGGCGGCGAGGAGCGGCAGTGGATCATCGCAGCTTGCGCTTCCGACTTGGGCTGGTTGCCGTTGCGTGCGCGCTGCTGCTGGCAGCGCCGGGGAAAACGCCGGCCGAGGAATCGCCGCTGGCTCAGGCGCGGCGTCATCTGCTCCGCGGCCGCTACGCGGAAGCCGCCCAGGCTTATGCGGCCCTGGCCACCGAATATCCCGCCCAAGCAGCCTTGGGTCTGGCGCGGACCGACGTCAGCCGCGGCCGCCTCGACCAGGCGATCCAGCACCTGCAAGCCGCTATCGCCCAAGCTACGAAGAACGGCGGACACCATCTTGCCGATCAACCGGCAGGCCGCGCCGCCGGGGCAGGGCAGGGCGCCTTTGAACCCGATCCCCTGGCCGATCTTTACGCAGAGCTGGCTCTGCTGCACTTGGAACGGGGGGACACCGTCGCCGCCGGCAACGAAGCATCTCCGGCCGAGATAGCCGTGACGGCGGCCCTGAAGCTTGAGCCTTCGCATCCTACCGCCCGCTGGGTCCAGGCCGAGTTGCTGCGGCTCCGCGGCCAGGTGAAAGAAGCCGCCGCGGCCTACGAATGGTTCGTGGATTTCTACAACCGCAACCAGCAGCGGATCGTGCGGCCAGAGGACCTGAGGGCGATCGCGCTTGCGGCCGCTCAGGCAGCCCGCTGGCAACGGCGGCCCGGCGATTTTCGCTTTGTGGTCAACAAGCTGCTGCCGCGCGCGCTCGAACTGGACGGCGATTATTGGCCAGCCCACTACGAAGCCGGCCGGCTGTTCCTGGAGAAATACAACGAGGCCGATGCAGCCCGCTCGCTGTCGGCGGCGTTGGCCATCAATCCCTTAGCGGCTGAAGTCCACGCGGCCCTGGCCCGGCTGGCCTTGCAGCGGTATGACCTCGACGCGGCCAAGCGATCGATCGAACGGGCACTTGAAATCCGCCCCCTGACCGAAGCCTACGCCCTCCAGGCCGATTGGCACCTGGCGAACTTCGACCACGCCGCGGCCCGGACCAGCTTGCTTCGAGCGCTCGAATACAACCTGCGTGATCCAAGCATCCTGGGGCAGGTTGCGGCCCTGGGGCTGCTCGAATCGCGAGGGCAGCCAACCGCGCCGGTTAATGGCGCCTCCGCGCTGAACACACCTCGGACTGCGCTGGACGCGCCGCCTGCGGCCATCATCGCCGCCGTGGAGGCCGCCAATCCCGCCGCCGGCGAATTCTACTTTGCCTTGGCCACGCGGCTCGACGATGCCCGGCGATTCGACCTGGCCGAGCGTTATTACCGCCTGGCGGTAGAGAAGTTGCCGCAGCTTCCCGGCCCACAAGCGTCGCTGGGCCTGATGCTGATGCGACTGGGCCGCGAGGAAGAAGCCCAAGCCGCCTTGGAAGCCGCCTACGAGGCCGACCCGTTCCATGTGCGCGTGGTGAACATGCTCCAGGTGCTGGAGGTGCTGGCCGATTACCAGCGGCTGGAAACCGAGCATTTCATCATCCGCTTCGACCAGCGTGACGCGGTACTCGCTCGCTGTGCGGCCCGCTACCTCGAAGATGAGGTCTACCCTTCGCTCTGCCGGCAGTTTGGCTTTGAGCCGCAGGGCAAGACGCTGATCGAGATCTTTAACCAGGCGCGCAGCACCGGTGGGCATGGCTGGTTCAGCGCGCGGATGGTCGGTTTGCCGTACATCGGCACCGTGGGGGCGTGTGCCGGCAACATGGTAGGCATGGTGTCGCCGGCTGCCATGCCGCAGCCGTTCAATTGGGCTCGTGTGCTCAAGCACGAGTTTGTCCACGTGCTCAACTTGCAGCAGACGGCGTACAACGTGCCGCACTGGTTCACCGAGGCGCTGGCCGTGCTCAACGAGGACTTCCCGCGGCCCGAAGCGTGGAACCGTCTGCTCGCCCGGCGGCACGCGGCCGGTACGCTGTTCACGCTCGACGACATCAACCTGGGCTTTATCCGGCCCGATTCGTCCGACGATTGGACGCTGGCCTACTGTCAGGCGGAGCTGTACGCCCAGTACATGCTCGAGCGGTTTGGCGAAGATGCCCTGGCCAGGTTATTAGCCGCGTTCGCCCTGGTGCGCACCACGCCCGAGGCCATTCACAAGGCCTTCAACGTGGACGTAAACGATTTCGAGGCCGGCTACCGCCGCTATGTCGATGGCGTGGTGGCCGGGATTCGCGTCTCGCCAGAATCCACCGCCATCAAGTATGCGGACCTGCTCAAGGCCGTTGAGGTACAGCCGCGCGATCCCAAGCTGCTCGCACGCCTGGCCGCGGAAGAACTTGCCCGCAAACAATTCGCCAGCGCTCGGCAGCATGCGCAAGCCGCGCTCGCGGCAGCCGGCGAAAACGACACCGCAAGAAAAGTTCCACAGGCTTCATGGGTACTGGCGCAGCTCAAACTCCAGGCAGGCGAAACCGCCGAGGCGATCAAGCTGCTGGAAGCCGCGCACGATCCGGCAGCGCCCGACGCGCAGTGCCTGGCCCTGTTGGCACGACTCAAGCTGCGGCAGGGAGATCGCGCGGCGGCCGAAGAACTGTATCTGCTGGCTCAGAAAACGTGGCCGGATGAAGCCCGCTGGCCTGAGGCATTGGCCGCTTTGTATCTGGCGGCCGAGGATGAAGCCCGCCTGGTGGAACCGCTGACGCGGCTGGCCGCCCTGGATGCCGATAACGTCACCGTGCGCAAGAAGCTGGCCCAGCTTGCTCTGAAGCGTCGGGCGTTTGCCGAAGCCGCGAACTGGGCCCGCCAGGCCCTGCATATCGACGTCGCCGACGCTGCCACCCATCGCCTGGCGGGAGCGGCGTTGGCCCTCGCCGGCCAAACGGGGGAGGCCACCGAAGCGTACGCCTTGGCGGTTGAACTTCAGCCCCAGATGACCGCCTGGCGGATAGAATGGGCGAAGGTGCTGATCGCCGCCGGCGATCGGGACCAGGCCCGGGCCGTGCTCTCCGAGTTACTGGTCCAGGAGCCCGGCCACGAAGCGGCGACAACCCTGTTGCAAAGCCTGACGCCTTCGCCATGATGGGCGGCACGCGCAGTATTACGCGTGCCACGGCCCTTTGAGCCGTGCGCAGGGAATACCAATAGTCAACAAACAATTGGTCCGCACAGCGGACCTACAAGAGATTACCGTTCATATCACGGTCCGTACCGCGGACCCTACCCATAGGAGCGACACCGTTGAGCGCGACCGGGCAGCCTGACGTTCCCTCGCCGCCGGCTCCGCTGGAGCTGGGCGAGTTCCAACAGCTCATTCGCAACATGTATTACTCCAAGGACGTCGCCCGGGGTATCGACGGCACCTTCATGTGGCTGATGGAGGAGGTCGGCGAGCTGGCTTCGGCCCTCCGCAACGGCAGCCACGAAGAGCGGCTGGGCGAGTTCGCCGACGTGCTGGCCTGGCTGGCCACCATCGCCAACGTGGCCGGCGTCGATCTGACCGAGGCCGTGCGTCGTAAGTATGGCTCCGGCTGCCCTGGTTGCGGCCGGCTGGTCTGCATCTGCGACGACGCCGAGAAGCCCTAGGCCCCGCGCTCGTGCACCTCCGGCGCCTTTCACCCGCTTGTCCGCCAGAACAGATTCGCCACCCATGATGCAAGGTAACGCGGCAACTTCTTCGGCTGCGGCCCGCCCCGCCGTCTTCGCATTGGCCTGGGTTCTTGCCCTGGTTTGTGGCGGGCTGCTGGCTCCACCAGGCGAAGCCCAGGCTCAAAGCACGCCCGGCATCGCCACCACCGAAACCGGGGTCACGTTCGGCGACCTGACCGTCGGGTTTGGCGGCGTCTATAAGGTGGGCGTATGGACGTCGGTGGAAGTGGAACTGATTGCCGGCTCGCAAGCCGCATCGGGCAACGTGATTCTTTCCACGCCCGACGTCGACGACGTGATGACCGAAGTCTCGACACCCAACCCCATTTCGCTGGAGCCGGGCCAGCGCACCAAGGTACGGCTGTTCACGCGTTTTGGCGCGGTGCAAAGCGTACTGCGGGCGACGTTCGTGCCGCTCGATGCCAATCTGCGATCGGTATCGCGGCAGTGGGACTATCGCCTGGAAGGCGCCAATCGGTTGCCGCCGGCGGTTGGCTCGCAGCAAAGCTTGATCGTGGGCGTAGGCCCCGACGTTGGCCTGAAAGAGATGGCCTCGATGCATCGCCGGGCCGACGGCCAATCGCGGCTGTCGATCGCCCAACTGCCCGACTCCAGCGGCCTGCCGGACGCCTGGTATGGCTATGAAGGTGTCGACTGGGTGGTGCTGGCGACCAGCGACCAGGCAGTGGTGGAGAGCCTGAATGCGGCCCAGGTTACGGCACTTAAACGCTGGGTGGAGCTTGGCGGCCGGCTGGTCATCCTTTCGGGCCGTTCGACGCCGGTCGTGCTGGCCAGCGATCAACCGCTTAAGGAGTTGGCCCCCGCCCGCTGGACCGGCCAGTTCACCACGCTCCGCCGCAGTGCCGAGCTGGAAAACTACGTGGGCGAAATCGTCGTGCCGCTGCTGGCTCCCGGCGGCGAACTGGACGCGCCGCTACTGCAACTGGAAACCGGCATCGTCGAAGTGCAGCAGGCCAACGCGCCGCTGATCCTGCGCGCCGGGCGAGGCTTTGGCGAAGTGGTGGTGGTCGCGCTCGACCTGGATCAGCCGCCGCTGGCCGGGTGGGAATCGCGCGACCGCTTCTTGAGCGTGCTGCTGGGCATGTCGGCCCGAGGAAGCCGCGAAACCGCCCGCGAAGGCGGCGGGCGGATCAGCCACAGCGGCATCACCGACCTAGCCGGCCAACTGCAAGGGGCGCTCGATCAGTTCCGCGGCGTGAGCTACGTGCCGTTTGTGATCATCGCCCTGCTGGTGCTGGCGTACATCCTGTTGATCGGGCCGTTCGATTACCTGTTTGTCCGCAAGGTAGTGCGGCGGATGCCCGCAACCTGGGTGACGTTCCCGCTGCTGGTGATCGCTTCGAGCGTGGCCGCGTATGCGTTCGCCCATTGGACCAAGGGCGACCGCCTGCGGCTCAACCAGGTGGACCTGGTCGATTTCGACCTGGCAACCTCGCGCGTGCGGGGAACGACGTGGGCCCACGTGTTCAGCCCGGCGATGGCAACATTCGACATGACCATCGCACCGAACCTGGCCAACGGCGAGCCGGCTCCTGAAACCACGCCCAAGCTGATGGCTTGGATGGGCACGCCGGGCCCGGTGCTGGGCGGCATGGACCGTACCAGCGAGCCTGCGGCATCGTACGGCAGCTACCGCTTTACGCCCGAGCTCAACGCCATGCAGGGCGTGCCGATTCCGATCTGGGCCAGCAAGAGCGTCGTCGGCCGGTGGCACGGCGACGATCGGCCGCCGATTCGTGTGGAACTGAAAGCCAGCATCACCGGCGTGCCCGAAGGCACGGTCACCAACCTCTTGGACGTGCCGCTGGAAAACTGCCTGTTGGCGTACGACCGCTGGGCGTTTTCGCTGCCCACGATTCAGCCCGGCCAGACGATCCGGCTGGACCGCCGCAGCGAGCACCGCGAGCTGCGCGACGAGCTCACCGGCCGCCGCACCGAGCGAGGCGACGACAACAAGATCCGCGACTACCGCCGCGAGTACGACCGGCTCTCGCTGGACATCCCCTCGATCCTCCAGCAGATGATGTTCTACGAGGCATCGGGCGGGCTGACCTACGCGGGTATCTATCACCGTTATCAGCCTTTTACCGACCTGAGCCGGCAACTGGCGCTCAAACGCGGCATCTTGCTGGGCTTTGTCCAGCGGCCCGGCGCCAAGCTGGTGCTGCAAACCGCGGCCGACGGCAGCCCCGCGGCAGTCGATCCGGGCCAGATCGAGGTCTCGCAGCACTGGACCTGCTTCCGAATGCTGTTCGATGTCGAAGGCCGTTGAACGCACGCTCCAGGCTCACCTCTGCCGCGCCGTTTCGCCAAACGGCAAAGCTTTGCCAGCCTATCTAGCATGCTCTTTATGACAGCCGCTGCTGAGCCAGGGGGCCTGCTGCCGATGATGTGACAGCAAGCTAGCTCGTGCGCGAGGTCGATTCACGACACGGACAGCGCCGGCTTGATGTACGGAGGGACGGCTTACCGGCAGGTAAGTGCCCTCTGCGCGTTAGCTTCCGCAATTCAGCGGTGGTTGCTGCGAGGATGCGAGTCGGAGGGGTCTGCCCGCTCAGGGCAACTCTTCCCCCCAGCTCGGCCCCTTACGGCTCCGCGCGGCCACGGTTGATGCGGAAATCGGCATTGTTCCCGTGAACGGTATCTGGTAGTCAGATGCCGAGTGACCACGCGCCCCTCTCGCGGCGCGGGCAACTCCCGCCCAAGGAGGAAGAGAAGCATGCAGATTTACGGCCCTTCCCATTTGCACCAGGCCCATGCGATCAGCCGTCCGCAAACGGCTCCGCCGACCCAGCCTGTGGCCCCCAGTGCCCCCACCAGCACCTCTGACGTGCTGGAGATTTCCGACATCGGCAACTTTGTGAACCAGGTACACGACTTGCCTGAGATCCGCCACGAACGCGTGCAATCGATCCGCGAAGCCCTGGCCAACGGCACCTACGACATCGACGGCAAGCTGGAGCTGGCCCTGGGCGCGCTGCTGGACGAAATCGGCTAAGCCGCTCTCTCGTACACACCCTTCGGGCAGCCAGCGCTGAGCCGCAACTTGGTGGTGGTTCAGCGCTGGTTGCTCGTTTTTGCTTGGCCCCCGCAGCTCCGGCACGGCACGCGCTGCCGTCGCTCATCTCAGCGGCATCCCTTTGCGCCGGCACGCTTGCGTTTCGCGCCCGCTGACCGCGCACCTTTCCTTGGCTGGCCCCTATCGACTCGGCTGCCGGGTGGAGTAGGATTTGGGGGCAGCTTGCACGCGCCGCCCGCTCTGAGAGCCAGGGCGGTATGCCGTGTTGCGCTCCATCGCTTGTTCGTTCGATTGCCAAGGACTCCGGATCTCCATGTCGCGTGCCAAGAGCGAAGCCGCCTTTGCCCGAGCCAAGCAGTTGATTCCCGGCGGTGTGAACAGCCCCGCCCGGGCCTTCGGTGGCGTGGGCGGTCAGCCGCTGTTTATCGATCGTGCCCAGGGCGCTTACCTGTACGACGTCGATGGCAACCGCTACATCGACTACATCGGAAGCTGGGGCCCGATGATCCTGGGCCATGCGCACCCGCGCGTGGTCGCGGCCCTGCAAGAAGCGGCCGCCCGGGGCACCAGCTTCGGCGCCCCGACCGAGGCCGAAAGCCGCCTGGCCGAGCTGATCATCGAGGCCGTGCCATCGGTCGAAAAGGTGCGGCTGGTAAACTCGGGCACCGAGGCCACGATGAGCGCCATTCGCCTGGCCCGCGGCTACACCGGCCGCGACATCATCGTCAAGTTCGCCGGCAACTACCACGGTCACGTCGATAGCCTGCTGGTGGCCGCCGGCAGCTCCGCGGCCACGCTGGCGGTGCCCAACTCGCCGGGCGTAACCGCCGGCACCGCCAAGGACACCCTGGTGCTGGCCTACAACGACGTGGCCGGGCTGAAGGCCGCGTTCGCCGAACATCCGGGCAAGATCGCCGGCGTGATCGTCGAACCGGTGGTGGGCAACATGGGCTGCGTGATTCCCAGCCGCGAGTTCCTGCAGGCCCTGCGTGAAGAAACTGCCCGCGACGGGGCGCTGCTGATCTTCGACGAAGTGATGACCGGCTTCCGCGTGGCCTACGGCGGCGCCCAGGCACTGTTTGGCATCACGCCCGACTTGACCACCATGGGCAAGATCGTCGGCGGTGGTCTGCCCGTGGGTGCCTACGGCGGCAAAGCCGAGATCATGGATCACATTCTGCCGGCCGGAAAGGTGTTCCAGGCAGGCACGCTGAGCGGCAACCCGCTGGCCACGGCGGCCGGTATCGCCACGCTCGAAGTGCTCAAGGAAGATCCGCCCTACGAACGGCTTGAGAAGCTCAGCGCACAACTGGAGCAAGGTCTGGCTGAAGCCGCCAAGGCCGCCGGCGTGCCGCACACGATCGCCCGCGTCGGCAGCATGATGACGCTGTTCTTCCACGACGAAGTGGTCACCAATTGGGACATCGCCGCCAAGGCCGATACGGCCCGGTTTGGCCGGTACTTCTGGCAGTTGATCGAGCGGGGCGTGTACATGCCGTGCAGCCAGTACGAAGCCCTGTTCGTGTCGGCCGCGCACACCGAGGACGACATCGCCGCCACAATCGAAGCGGCCAAGGCAGCCCTGGCCGCTTCGTAAACAGCATTGCCACGGATCCGGGGCAGGGAACCGGCATCGCGGCAGTGAGGCCTGGCGTCGCTGCCCCGCCGGAGCGATGCAGCGAAAAGGGAACCCAGACGCATGCCGGAAGTCCAGTTCGACTGCCCGCATTGCCGACTCGCGCTGGCGATCGACGCCGTTTATGCCGGACAGGAAACCACCTGCCCGATCTGTGGCCGTGCGTTCATCATTCCCTCGCTGCCTGCGGCTCCTCCTCCCATTCCACCGGCCGCCCCGGCGTACCCCGCGGCAACGCCTGGCTACACGCCGACCGGATATGGCCAGACCGGCCATCCCCCGGCCAGTTATCCGCAGGCGGGCTATCCCCAGGCCGGCCAGGCGGCCCCGCCAGTTGAACCGCAGGGCACGTACCACGCATCCGGCCCTCGCGCGGCGCAGCCCCCCACAACCGGCACCGTGAACACCGGCGGGCATGTTCCGCCAACCGGCTCGCAGCCTACGGCGCCGCGGCGGTCTCAACCGGTTCCGACCAACCTGGGCCCTAGTGCGCCGCCGCAGCACCGCCCTCAACCGCAGCCGTACAGTCCTCCGTCCCACCAACCCGCTCCGCGTGGACCACAGCCGGTAGCGAGCCCCATCCCGGCACCGCCGGTGAGCCTAGCCCCACTGCAACAGGCGCCGGCGCAACAAGTGCCGTCGCAGCCATCCTCGGCACTGCTCCCCAAGGCCACCCAGCCGCTAACCGCACCGCCTTCGACTGCGGCACCGGTGGGGCACCATGCCCCGCCGGCTCAAAGCCCTCTGGCATCACAGGCCCAGGCATCCGCCGGCTCCGAAGCAGTGGTCATTCCCGATCCGCAGGGCGGCACCTACGTCATTCGCGAACCGGTCAAGACGATCCGCACCTCCAGCGGCGAGGTGGTTGCATTGCGGTCGCTCACGCCCGAGGAAAAAGCTGCCCGCCGGTGCCGCCGCAATCTGATCATGATGATCTTCGGCCTGGTCGTCCTGTTGCTGGTGACGGCCATCTTGATGCACGTCCGCTGGAGATGATCCGCGGGTGCCGGGGCACGTTGGTCGGCGCTGAACCATCCGTAGGCCGGAGGCTCGCCTCCCGGCAATTAATGGGTGCCGAATACCTCCTAGCCGCCGTAGACCAGCTGCTCGCATCCGGTGCATGGATGTCTGATTACAGGATCACATCCTCACGCGCCGTTTTGGGGCACTCGGGCGATCAGCAACAACAAGCGTGAAACCGGTTCTTCAGCGTGGTAGACTCGGCGCGTCGCGGGAAACGACGGAGGGCCGATCCACTTTGGCAGCCCGGTGGCCGCCCTAGCGAATCCCAACTGCAGCCGTGCTGGACTGGCACTCTCGCTCTGGGGACCGGCAGGCGCGGTGGTTGTAGGGTGGGCTGGGGCTCGATCATGTCGCCCGCGGCGCCCCTGGCGGGCAGTCGGTTTCAGGACCGGCTCGTCGCCTGGCTGCGATGTCATCTTTTCCGGTTGGTTCGACTCCACCAGCAGAGACTGCACCATGAAGACATTCGGATCAGCGCTGTTCTCCCTGATCGCGGCCCTCATTGCTCTCCATGCGTCTCCCGCAGTCGCCCAGGATGGCCCACGCGCTGCGTATTACAAGAACGGCGAGATCCATGTCACCGTGCTCGGGACGCCGGAAACGAAGCCGCTGACCAGCGGACACTGGGACTTCAAGCCTTCGTGGTCGCAGACCGAAGATCGGCTGGTGTTCTTTCGGCGTCTGAAGAACGATCCCGACGTCGGCAAATGGATCACGGCCATTTACATCATCAATGTGGACGGCACCGGACTCCACCAGCTTACCGACGGCACGCACACGGATTTCAATCCCACCTGGACCCGCGATGGAACCAACACGCCCGTCTGGAACCGTAAGAACCCGGCGACGGGCAGATACTACATCATGGCGAGCAAAGTCGGAGGGAAGCCCGGCGAGGAAATCGCTCTGACGGACCAATCGTACCACGCCTGGGTCCACTCGGCCCTCCGCGACGGGCGTTTGCTGGTCGCCGCGACGCCGCCCAACCTCGGACGCGGCTACTACCTGATGACACCCCAGCCGGGCGGAGAACCGAAGTTCGAGCGCATCGACTGCGAACTGGCAGACAAGGGGATTCTCGACCGCATCAGCGTTTCTCCCAGCGAAACCAAGATCTGCTTTGAGTATCAAACCGGGTTCAAGTACGAATTCCCCGGCCGCACGCTCTATGTCGCTGACTTCGACGTTGAGCAACGTACCATCCGTAACTTGAAGCCCTTCGCCAACGTCGAGGGGAAGCGGGTCTGGTTTGCCTACCCGCGGTTCACCAAAGACGAGCAGTCGATCGTCTATCACGCGGGCGGCAAGCTGTACCTTTACTCGCTGATCGATGGGTCCACCAAGCAGGTTTCGACGGATGACCAGGCGGACTATCGCTACCCGCATGGAGAAGCCACGCCGAACTGACGCCTGCGTTCGCTAGTTCCGAATCGCTCGGCTTCTGCAGCAAATGTTCTCGCTGGGTGGTTGTTTACAACCATCCTGTTAACTTCAAGCGGAGAATACGTCCCTTCTTTTGCCGGGTCCGAGCACACGGCCCACCAATGCTCAGGCGATGCCTGAGCTACAAGAGCTGCCGGGGGACGAGCACCTGGCCTACATGCTTCGCACCTCGGCCGGTGGAAAAGCCGCGTTTACAGTCCGACCAGGGCCGAGTGGCAATCGTCAAAGATCTGGAACAGGCTCTGCAAACCCGATTGGGCAAACATCTGCCGCACGGCCGGGGACATCCCGCACAGCCGCAGCTCGCTGCCCACCATGGCCTGCATCCGGCGGTCCAGGCTCACCAGCTTGCCTAGCGCCGCCGACGACAGAAACTCCACCGCCGTCAGGTCGACCACCAGCTTGCGTTTGGGGCGTACCAGGCTCAGCAGTTCATCGCCCAGAGTTTCCACCGTGGTGGTATCGGGCCGCGGCACCAAGATGTGAGCCACCACCACGTCGCCGTTTTCCTTCACGCTCAGGCATTCAAAGCCCAGCGAGGGTTCCAGGAGCTGCCGCGGCAAATCGCCCTCGGCGGTGGCCGCGGTTGGCGAGGATTCTGGAACCGTGAATGCTTCCCCGCAGTGCTGACAACGCACAGAGCGTCCGGCGAGCTGGAGGTCAACTTGTTGGGTCCGTTGACAGGCCGGACAGGGTACGGCAATGCTCGGCATCACAAGACTCCGGCAGAGCAGCCCACCGTCGCGGGCCGACCGGCCGGCCAACGACAGCCCACCCAAAAGAGCGGCTTCATCTCCTGCCCCGGTGCAGATATGGCCAATGGAAGGGGCTGAGCGATCATTATAGGGGACCAGGTCGGCCGCGACCACGGTTGGCCGCGGCCCGCACGCCGTGTTCTACCCGCAGACCGGTAGCGGCTTCTCTGTTATTCTGTAAATAGTTAAGGTGGTTGCGGCGTGGGGCGCGCTGGGTGCCCCCCGCGCGCATCGCCCGCCGCATCCTTGGGTCGACAGAGCCTACGATGAGGAATACACGCTCCTGGGTAGCCGGCGCCTCGCTGAGGGCAGCGCGCTTCACCAGGAATGTTCGCAGGAGTATGCCGCAGTGATGCAAAAGCTGTTGGGGCGGTTGGCCGCCCGCGAAAACCTGGGCCGGCAAGACATGGCCGAGGCGGTCGACTGCATCATGCGCGGCGAAGCCAGCGATGAAGAGATCGCGCTGCTGCTGACAGGTTTGCGTCACAAGGGCGAAACCGTGGAAGAGGTGGCCGGCGCCGCCGAAGCCATGCGCCGCCACATGACGCCGATTCGTACCACGCGCACCGGCCTGATCGACACCTGCGGCACCGGCGGCGACAACTCCGGCACGTTCAACATCAGCACCGCCGCCGCCCTGGTTACGGCCGCGGCCGGCGTCCCGGTGGCCAAGCACGGCAACCGCCGCGTGACCAGCAAGACCGGCTCGGCCGACGTGCTGCAACGCCTGGGCGTAAACGTCGACGCGCCGCTGCCGCTGGTCGAGGAATGCCTGGAAGAGCTGGGCATCTGCTTCTGCTTCGCGCCGCTGCTGCACCCGGCCATGCGGCACGTTTCTGAAGTGCGGCGGAAGCTGGGCTTTCCGACCATCTTCAATATCCTGGGGCCGCTCACGAACCCCGCCGGCGCCTCCTATCAGGTGCTGGGCGTGGGCCGCCGCGAGCTGCGCGACTTGCTGGCCGGGGCACTGCGTCTGCTGGGCGTCAAACACGCGGCCGTGGTCCACGGTGCCGACGGCCTGGACGAAGTCACCCTGGCCTGCGTTACCGAGGTCACCGAGGTCACGCCCGAGGAAACCCAATTCTTCCGCTGGCAGCCGGAGGACTTCGGCCTGCGGCGAACGCACCTGGACGACCTGGCGGTCGACGGGCCCGATGATAGCGCGGCGCTCATTCGGGCGGTGCTGGCCGGCGAGCCAGGCCCTCCGCGCGACATCACCATCTTGAACTCGGCGGCCGCGCTCTGGACCGCCGGCGTGGAACGCAGTCTGACGGCCTGTGCCCGCCGCGCTGCCGAAGCCATCGACAGCGGCAAGGCGCGCGAACTGCTCGTGCGGCTGGCCCAAAAGACCAACCGGCTGAAACAGGCCCCCGCGCGTCACCAGTCCGAAAGCGACGAATAGGCCGCGGCCTGTTACCCCTCCGCTCGGCGAGCGAACAGGAACAGCCAGCCCACCAGCACCGCCGTGCTCACGGCCAGACTCAGCCAAGGGCTAATGCCCAGCCCCGCCGGCAACGTGCCGAACACGATCGCCACCGTGCCAACCACCAGGGCATACGGGAGCTGCGTCCACACGTGCGCGAAGTGGTTGCAGCCGCTGGCCACGCTCGAAAGTACAGTGGTATCGGAGATCGGCGAGCAGTGGTCGCCCCAAATGGCTCCGGCCAGCACGCCGCCTACCGACGCCAGCAGCACAGAGTTGTATGGATCGAGCGAGGTGCCGCCCGCCTCGGCCAGCAGCAGTTGATAACTGACGCTGATCACCAGCGGCATCAGAATGCCCATCGTGCCCCAACTGGTGCCGGTGGAGAACGCCACCACGCCGGAAAGCACGAAGGCCAGCGTCGGCAGCCAGAAACCGGCCAGGCCGAACCGTTGCAACCATCCGCCCACATATTCGGCAGTTTGCAGGCCGTCGCTACCGGTCACATCTTTCAGGCAGGCGGAAAGCCATAGCACCGTCAGGGCACCGATCACCATCCGCGCCCCATACGAGGCCGCGCGCTCGATGTTGCGGCCCGGCAGCAATTGCTGGGTCCAGGCCAAGGCCACGGCCGTCAACAGCCCGGCCAGCGAGCCGTACACCAGGGCGATGTACGAATCGCCCGAGTTGAAGGCCTGCATGAACGAGACGGTGACTTCCTTACCGTTCTCAGCCGCTTCGGCCGCCAGGCTTGCATAGCCGGTCTCTAGGATCAACCACAGCGTCACTCCCAGTACGACCAGAACCGGGACGACGCCGTTGAACCACCGCTGCGGTTTGCCCTCGGGCGGCGTAATTTCAGGGGCTTCATCGATATTCGCGGCAAGTCCTTCGTCGCCTTTGCCGTGTATCACGCGGCGTTCCGCCCGCAGCATCGGGCCAAAATCGCGGCCGATCCAAGCCACCAGCACCACAAAGATCAGGGCCAGCAGCGGGTAAAAGCGGTAGGGAATGGTTTCGATAAAGATCGTCATGCCCTGGAAGCTGTCGGGCGGAAGCCCCAGGCGCAGGTAGCCCTCGTTGATGTACTGGATCTCGGTGGCCACCCAAGTGGAAATGACGGCGATGCCGGCCACCGGGGCGGCGGTCGAATCGACCAGGTAAGCCAGTTTCTCGCGCGAGATGCGCAGCCGGTCGGTTACCGGGCGTAAGGTGTTACCCAGCAACAGGGCGTTGGCATAGTCGTCAAAGAACACCAGGATGCCCATAAACCAGCCGACGAGCTGGCCGCGGCGGCGGTTGGACGCCCAGGGGGTAAAAACCCGGACCAGGCCATGCATCCCGCCGCTGGCATACATCACGCCGACCATGGCGCCCATCATCAGGCTAAAGGCGAACACGCGGAGCAAATCGCCATCGGTGAGGTTCTTCCACAGGATGCCTTCGCACGATCGCACCACCGTCGCCGTAAGCAATGCCCAGGCCCCGGCCAACCCGGTCGAATCGGTCATGGCCTGGGGCCACTGGTGAATTGCCACGCCCAGTACCACTGCGACCAGCAGTGCGAGAATCACCCGCCGCAGCACAATTGCCAGCACAATGGCCGCCGCAGGCGGGACCAGGCTCCAGGCACCAAACGCGTGCTTTGGCGGCAGGGCAGGGGAGGGGGCGCCGTTAGCGGCGGCGTCAGACGGTTCCGCCTGGGCTTGCTGGCCGCCAGGCGGATTGGGCTCGTCTTGCGCCATCGCATGGCCGGGAAAGGCCCCAGCCGTCAGCAGCCACATCAGGACCAGCAGTATGATCTGGCTTGCCCGCGCCGTCTGCTTCCCTGCCGCGCGGGTGTCTTGCAGCCCAAGAGGAATGTGGCCGCTCATTGGTCGCTCCATGCGTGATGCCGGGTACATGAACGATGAAGACTCGGTGAAGATTCGCTGCAGCCACTTGCCGCGACGGTCCGATGGCCGTTAGTCTCGGGCGTTTGGCCGCGGGGGCAAAGGGCGGCAGGCAGACGCCACGTGCAAGTGGGTCTGTCTGCTTGTCATAATGACTAATGGCCCATCTTCATAGGTCACAGCGAGATCGCAAGTGAGTGGCCGGCGAAACCATCCCATCCCAGTCTCCGTCGGCGCGCACGATGCCCTGGCTGCCCGGCTCCAGGCGGTCCTTGCCTGGTTGCCCAAGGCGGCTCAATCCTCCGAGGCCGACATCGAGTACGTGCATCAGCTCCGCGTCTCTACGCGCAAGGCCGCGGCGGCGCTCAAACTGTTTCGCGACCTGCTGCCCAAGAAACGCCGGCGGCGGCTCAAGGCCACGCTCAAGACCATTCGCAAGGCAGCCGGCGACGCTCGCGACCTGGACGTACTGCTTTCGCGACTGCGAGCCCAGGCAATTCGCGATCCGGAGCTGGCCCCATTAATGGCCTGGGTACAAGCCAAACGCCAGGCCGCCCAACCGGCCCTCACCGCGGTGTGGCGTTGCACCATCGACGGCAGCCTGGAACAGGACGTGAACGAACTCTTGGAACGGGTGCGTTGGCGTGACGATCCGCCGGAACCCAACTTGCACGATGCGGCGATCGTCTGGCTGGCGCCCATCGTCAAAGCGTGGCTCGCCCAAACGCCCCGCGAAGGCCGCCCGGTGAGCGTCAAACGGCTCCACCAGTTCCGCATCGCCACCAAGCAACTGCGGTACGCCTTGGACCTGATGGCCGCGGCCTGGCCCGCCGACGAACTGGCGAAGGTGATGAAGCCGGTCCGCAGCCTGCAAGAACGGCTGGGCAATTTGAACGATCACGATACGGCGCTGCGGCACTACCAGGCGTGGCTAGCCGAGTGTGCCCGTGAACCGGCCGACGTCCGCTGTGCTGAGCTCGCACCGCAGCTTGAAACGCAGATCGCCCTGGAAAAGAAACGCCTGCGGCGGTGCGTGGACCGGTTCCACCAGTGGTGGTCCGACGAGCGACGTGACCGCCTGCACCGCCGGCTGCGGAAGCTCATGGACCAGGCATAGGGCGGCTGTCCCAGGTTCAGCCCCTCAGGGGCCGCCCTACTCGTGCAAGGAGTACAGCACCACGTTGATCGCGATCCGGGCTGCCGATTCACGCGTATACCCGCGGCACTGGTAGTTTTCCTTGCTTTCCAGGGCGCAGCTCAAGTCGTACGGCGAGAAGATCACGCCGTAGCGGCCATCGTCCATCACGATCGCTTCCAGCTCCGGCTTCACCTGGCGGATGTCGGCCCGGACCGGCTGATTACCGCCGCCCTGGCTGGGCTGCACGCGTTCCACGCTGCTAAGGTCAAAGCCGCCGTACTGCGTCGTGTAGATCGGATCGTTGTGCGGGATCGATACCAGCTTGCGTTTGGGGAAGATCAACGCCATCTCGCGGCGGAAGCTGCGGGCAAACGCCTCGCTGGCGCACACGGCGTCGGCCAGGATCATGCCGCCGCGTTCCTCGACAAACAGCCGAAGCTGAGCCCGCTGCTCGTCGGTAAACGAGAACTCGTTGCGGCCGTGCAAGAAGACCAGGTGATGGTCGAACAGTTTGCCGCCAGGCTGGAGCAGATCGACCTCGCGCTGGTCGGTGGGCACGAGCATGCCGTACCGCCGGCTTAGTTCACGCTGCAAGGCAGGCAGGGCACCGGGCGCGGCGTTCCAGCCGCCTTCGTGCTGGAGCTTGCCGATGATCACCTTGGCCCGATCCACGGCCGCCACGGCGTCGGCCGGCTCGCTCCGGGCAGGGATCTCGTACTTGTAGCGCACCTGCCGGCCCGTGGCATACGCCAGCACGTTAATGCCGATGGCCAGCGCCGTATCGACTTCTTCTTTGACCTTCTTGGGCACGTCGCGGCGACCGCGCAAATCGCCGAGCTCCCAGTAGCACGAAAGCGAATTCGCATTCCGGGGATGCTGGCAATAGATCACGCTGGTGCGGCAGCCAACGTTGACGCCATAAAGCTGCCCCGCGTACATCGATTTGAGCGGCGGCACTTCTTCAAAAAACCAGACCTCGTGATCGGGGCCGAGCTGCGTGAGCGGGTTATCGGGAAACAGCCGGGCCATCCACGCGCGAAAGTCGGTGTCGAACTGGCTGTTGGGATCGCAGCAGCCTTCGGCAAAGATGAACCCGCCCCGGCTGATGTATTCGCGGATGACGTTCTCGAACTCCGGCTGCATCAGCTCGGCCAGGCTGCCGCTGCCGCTGATGTATAGCACCGGGGCCTGCAGCAGATCGTCGACAGTAGCCCGATCGGCCCGTACCACGTGCCACGAAAGATCGCGCTTCCACCGCGTCTCCACGTAGCGGGTCAGGTTCATGGCATCGTGCGGGTGACGGTTCCACTTGTCGTCGCCGCGGGCTCCATACTGGAGCTTGGCCAACAGCGTCGGCCGGCGGCCCTTGGCCAAGAACAGCAGGGCAAAGCTGGTAGCGACCGCTTCGTCCGACTCGTGCACGCCGATGCCCCGCCAGGCGCCGGTGATCTTGTCCTGGTGCTTGAGCAGTTCGGCGGTGCCCGCCCGATACCAGTCGTGACCGCCAATCAGCCGCTCGTTCGAAAGCCGCCCGACGCGTTCCAAGGCATACAGGTAGTACAGCCACCAACGGCTGCGATCACCCGGGTTAGTCGAGGCCGAAAAGTTATTGCCCAACCACTGCAAACCGCGGGCAACATGGTCCTCGCGCTCGACGTTACCGCAGCACAGCACCTGGTCGTTTTGGATGTGGCTGGTGGTGAGATTGAGCCGCTCGCGGGCCATGATCACCGAGGCGATGCCGGCGCACGTCATACTGCCGGTCACCGACGAGCCCGGCACGTAAGCCCAGCCGCCGTTGACCGGGTTTTGCGTGTCCTGCCAGTACTCCAAGGCCCATTCCCAAGTCGTGCGGGGAATGGGCGACACGGCGTTGTAGCGTTCGAAGGTGCGATCGGCTTCGTAGAGCGCCAGCAACGCGAACTGGGCATTGGACGGGTCGCCACCGCTGTTGGCGCGACCACCGTAGCCCCAGGCTCCACGGTTGCGGCCCGACGAGATCTGCTCGTTGACCAGCCTGGTTGCCAGGCGATTGATCAGCAGCAGGTCTTTCTCCGGCTCGCCCAGGCACAAGGCCATCAACTGGAGCGAGACTTCGTAGTTGTACTGGTATTCGTGCTTGCGCAGGTGATCGAGTGCCCGGGCCACGTGCTCATCACTCGGATCCACCCCGGCGTTGAGCAATGCCAGCGCACACAGGGGGCTGATGCTATAACCGGCCAGCACCGAAGGTGGCGACCAGGTACCGTCCTTGCGCTGCTCGCGTTTGAGGAACCGGATCGCCTGATCGATGGCCCGATTCACTTCCTCGGCATTGAGTTCCGGCGCGTTCTGCGCGGCCGCCGGCGAGGCGAACCACCATCCCCAGGGCAACAACAGCGTGAGCAGCAGCCACCGGCACCTGGTGGGCAGTTTCATCAGGCAGGCCCATCCAAAGCGTTTGCTGATCGGCTTCACGGTTGCTCCTCCCTGGGCGTGGATGCTGACGGCTACCGAGCCGCAATCAAAGGTCGCAACATGACGCGGCAAACGCTTACTTGCGCAGCGCGCCGGGCCGCGACTCGTTACCGATGCGGGGCCTGAATGCCATTCTAGGGGACCGCCGCTTAGCGTCCAATTGGTCCCAGCCGCGGCCAGAATTGCTATGCCATGACGGTTCCATGGCAGGTGCGCGGCGCATTCGCTACGGCTGCTGCGACCACTGTTTGATGGCCGCCACCACCTGATCCATGCGGTTGGAGGTTAGCTCGGCGGTGGTGAAGATATACCGCTGGGTCACCACCTTATCGCGGTACAAGAGCACGGTAACGGCGGCATCCTGCGGAAGCTGCATCGAACTGGGACCGCCGCGTTCAACCGGCAACACCAACGGCAAGGTCGTTTTGCGCTGCCGGGCAAGCGTTGCCAGTTGCGGCTGCAACTCGGCGTTGTCGCCTTCGGTAAAGACGGCAAAGCCCCGCAGGCCCACGCCGCGCCCCGCATCCACCGCCCGGTCGACCCGTTCGATCAATTCGCCCACCTGGTCGTTGAGCGTGCGCACGCAAAGTAGCACCACCGGCCGCGAACCGTACCGGCAGACCAGGCACGTCGCCACGTACGGCCGCCGGCTAATCACCTCGCGCACATAGAACGACGGCACCTCAGCCCCCGGGGCACAACCGGCTTCCTGCGGCATGGCAGCCCAGCCGACAGCACCTGACGCCAAGCACGTCATTACCGCGGCAGCGAGCAACAGTCGTCGGGCGGGCATCGGCAGGCTCCTTGGCCGGCAAACGGTGGCGGGGCGGTGACAGCGGCCTGAGAAACAAACGCTTCTCGGACATCGTGATTTCGTCACCTGCCGCAGCATAAATGTTGTGCCTGCGTCAAAGCAAGAAAATCTGGGCGACCTGCGGCTGAGAAACGCCCCGGCTGGAAGTGTCCCTTTGGGCGGTGCGGGTACCAGGTCGGCCTTGCCTTTTCGCTTCTCCTTGTTACGTTAATGGTTTGCGCTATCCATCAGTCACTTGGTTTCTTGCCTGTCAGGAGCTTGCTGCGTGGGAACGAAGAAAACGGGGAAAGGACGGCGTAAGATCGGCCGCAAGAAGCGTCGTATGCGCTCGCGGATTCGCCATCGCAAGAAATAGCCGTTCCGCCCGGCGGCGCAACGAAACTTGCCGATAAGTTCTCGTTGGGTTCCTCTCTGGCACGGTGGTTCCAGAATCGCCTTGTTTCGGGGAGCCCGACGCGCCATCCCTCACTGGCGGAACGGCGTTCCGCCATCGTTTGGGGCTGCGCCCGCGGCAGCTTCTGCACTAGCGCTAAGCTCTTACCGGCGCTGGAGTTATGCACGCATTAGCGGCCGCAAGGAGCCGCTGCTTGGCGGAGCACCTGGGGTGTGCCGCCGCATGTGCGTGTTGTAGCGTCCGCCCGCGGTTGCCGCTGCGCTACGTGTGGCCGCTGGGCAAGCCATGGCCGGTGCGCTCCGCCGCATGTGGTAGTTCGCGCAGAAGCTGTCGCTGCTGCCACCCCACCATGCGCTGTAAAGCCGGGGCATGGTCGCGGTATGCGCGGCAGCTTGGCTCGCGGACGCCGGCGCGGCGGCGTCGACGGTGGCATGCGCGCGGTAGCATGCGCGCTGGGCCGTGGCCGGCTTGTGTGTTCTACTGCACGGATTGCCCCTACCTTGGTATGATGTTAAGGGTCAGAGACAACCGCTTCGCGGCAGGCTGCGGCGAGGCGGGCATGGCCGGCAAACAGTTCCTCCCCGGCACGAGGGCCACAACCAGCCCTCGCTTCGTGGCCAAGGCGGCAGCGTCACCGGCGAAACGGCCGGCGTTCTCTCCGGCGGATGGTCCGCACTGGCCGCCCGGCTCCCCTGGCTCTGGCTCTGCTGACAAATCCAAGCACGGCCCAGCGTAATCCGTAAGAGCAGCCAATGTTGTCCATTCGATACTGTTCCAAGCGAGCGATCCGATGTCAGTAACTTCCGATGTGCTACGCACCCTGCATCGAATCCATCAGCAATTGAGCGACTTGCAGGAACGAAAAGCACGCGGACCCAAGCAAATCAAGGCTCACGCGACCAACGTCGCGCGGACCGAGCAGGAGCTTGAACAGTGCATTGCGAACACCAAGGCGGCCCAAATGGCGGCCGACCAAAAGCAACTGCAACTGCGAACGTGCGAAAACAAGTTGCAGGACCTCAAACGCAAGCTGAATGAGGCCAGCTCCAACCGCGAATACCAGGCCCTGCGCGAACAGATCGCAGCCGACGAAATGGCCAAGAGCGTGCTCGAGGACGAAATCCTCGAGGCCCTCGGCAATATCGACCAGTTGCAGGTAGCTGTGGGCGAAGCCAAGCAGCGCGTCGCCAAGAGCAAAGAAGAACTCAAACGTATCGAACAGGCCGTGGCCGAACAGGCCGAACAACTGCAACGTGCCATCGACCGGCTGGAAGGCGAACTCAAAGAAACCGAAGCCAAGCTCCCGGCCGACTTCCGCGTGCTGTACGAGCGGGTGATCAAGAGCATGGGCTCCGACGGCCTGGCCCAGGTCGAGAACGAGTGCTGCGGCGGCTGTTTCCACAAGCTGACGCCCAACCTCTACAGCCAGCTCTGCATGTCGCAGGCGATCTTCTGCACCAGTTGCGGCCGGCTGATCTACCTGCCCGAGGACCGCTCCCTCACCACCCGCTAACCTCGCCGCCGGGGGGCAGCACTGCGGCCAATGGAAGCCGCCGCGATCGGGCACGCGCCCCGGGCAACGCTTTCAGCACTCTTTCCCGCGAGGTTGTTTACCGCCTTAGCGGTTCATCGAGCCGCCGATTCTGCGTATCTCTCTGGCCCTCTTCTGGCCGTTGGCTCTGCTTACAGCGGCAACGGGTACGCCGCCGAAAGCAGTTGGCTACTCAGCTCGCCGATGAAGGTGACAATCACCACCACGTACAGAATGCCGGTGGCGCTTTGCGTGTTGGGGATTTTGAGCGTTTGCCAGGTCATCCAGGCAAGCACCAACGGCGCCAACAGCCCGGCAAGCCAGCGCAGCCCCAGGAACAGAGCCACGTCGGTCGGCGGAAACTGGGGGATGTCGGCCATTTGCCAGATGAGCCCCGTTCCACACACGGCCGCCCGGAGCAGCGTGGCCATCACGGTCAGCAGAATCAGCATCCGCAGCGGCTCAAGCTTCATGCCTGGCGCGTTGAGATACCAGTGGCCCAGCAGCATGGCGGCCATGCCGGCCCCCAGCAGCAGGCCCGAGGTCACCGGATCAAGGCAACCCAAGATGGTAATGGCTGCGGCGGGAATGGAGTGCCGCGGCTGAAGCTGCGGCGGGTTGCTGGCCAACGGATCAGCGGCAGATTGCTCGCCATCGCTGGCCGCGGCGACCTGTGAATCGTGCTCTGGCGCGGCCAACAGCGCCGCCACCAGCGAGACCCCGGCGATCACCACCAGCATCGCCCGGCCCCAGCGAGGGTTCTGGTGCGGCCACAAGACCGAAGCCACGTAACACAGCACGGCCCCGGTGATCGGCGGCCACAGGGGAAACCGATCCGGTGCCAGCCAGGCCAGCGCGGCAGCCAGCGAGTGCAGCCCTAGCAGCACGTACAGGTGAACCTGGAAAAAACGGCTGCGGACCTGCTGAGGCGAGAGCAGGGCCATGGCGAAGGCCAGGCCAAAAGCCAGCCGCAACGCAAATTGGACAAGGACGGCCAAGGCACCACAGGTTCTGGAGGGGGGGTTGTCCACGGGCCCCGCAAAGGAGCCTGCGCGCTGTCGCCGTGGGCGGGGGCAAACCGCCGCCCGCCGCGGCCGCGCGCGTCAGCCCAACTCCTGGCAACCTACGTCACACCCCGGCCGTTGTCTATGGCCTGGCCAGCGGCCCCAGCCATCGGAACTAGCCGGCCGCCCGAGCCTGGTGCTGGATATGGAAGATGTGATCGCGGATCCGTTCGAACTCGTCGTTGTTGGCGAAGTGAATCACGATCCGGCCGCGGCCATTCTTCGCCTGCCGTAGGTCGACCTTGGTGCCCAGCACCGAGCGGAACTCCTGTTCGAGCGCGGCCAAGTGTTCAGCCCGGGCACGCTTCTCGGGATCCTCGTCCGGCGTGCCATCGTACACGGCCAGCGGCTCGGCGTCGGCCTTGACGATCGCCTCCTGCACCATGTTCTCGATGGCGCGGACACTCAGATTCTGCTTCTGGATCCGCTCGCAATAGGCGATCTGCTCGGCCTCATCGCCCAACGGCAGCAGCGCCCGGGCGTGGCCTTGGGTGATTTTGCCTTCGCGCAGCGCCTGCTGCACCTTGGGCGGAAGTTCCAGCAGCCGGACCATGTTGGCCACGGTCGAACGGGTAATGTTCAACCGCTGCGCCAGTTCCTCATGGGTGCAGCCGTATTCTTCCAAGTAGCGTTGGAACGAGGCCGCCTTTTCAAGCGGGTTGAGGTCCTTGCGATGCAGGTTCTCAACGATGGCCAGTTCGGCCATTTGGCGATCGTCGGCTTCGCGGACGATCGCCGGGATGTTCTCCCAACCGGCCTTCACGGCCGCGCGCAAACGGCGTTCGCCGGCCACCACCTGGTAGCGATCGCCCACCTGTCGGACGATGATCGGCTGCAACAAGCCGTGGGTGCGGATATTCTCGGCCAACTCGTCGATCTGGGCGTCGTCGAAGTCCTGACGAGGCTGGTACGGGTTGCTGTCAATGCTGTACACGCTGATGGTGGCGGTGCCCGACGGAGCCGCGTCGGTGAGGGACACGCCGCCGTGCGATTCTTCGCCGCCTTCCAGCGGTCGGCCCAGCAGCGCTTCCAGCCCTCGTCCCAAGCGTCGTTCTTGATTCACAGGCGCCTCCCTGCCTATCGCGTAAACGGTTCGCCGCAGAGCCTTAGCGGCCCGGCAGCGTGGCGGCTTTCGCCCATACCCAGGGTAATTCTCAACGGCCCGCGTCCGCCGGCGTGGCAACTTCCTGGCAGCCGCGGCCATGTCATAAATCGTCAAATCGGAACGATTCATACAACCTGCCTGGCCCGAACAGCCGGAATTTTTTACCTGAGCGTCACTGCCGGCACGCCCACCAGGCTTACGCTCGCTGACTAGCCTCCCCAGTTTTCGCCATTCTAGATTGTCCCTTCACGCCAATGGGCGGGTGGAACGGTTCTTGCACCGCTTGCAGCGCCGTCGGGCTCGCCATGCCTGATACCGTGCCCCCGCCCCCCCGAGACCATGGCCATGAGCACCAGCCACCAGGTGCAAAAGATCCTGTATCGCTGCCCCCATTGCAGCCAGCTCGCCCGCATCAGCGAGACGCTGGTCGGCCGCACGGTGGACTGTCCGCAGTGCGGGCGGCCATTTCGCGCTGAAGCCCCGTCGGCCATGCCGATCGATGAAAGCACACTTGCGGCCGAGGATGCGCTGGCCGTTCCGGAAATTGCCGCTGGCAGCAGCGATGACGAAGAAGTGTTGTTGGTTCGCCACCCGGCGATGCTGCGGCCACACCCTTTTCGCTTTCTGTTGCTGCTCTTGCTGCTTGGCCTGGGCACGGCGGCCCTGGCCAGCTCGCTGTTCTGGGAGCAGGGCCTCGCGTTCAACGGCCGGCAGTGGCTTACGCCCACCGTCCTGCAATGGGCAGGCCTGGTTCTGATGCTCGTCGGGGCCCTGTGGCTGTTCGGCTGGTGGCTGCAAACGCGGACCGACGAACTGAAAGTCACGTCCAAACGGACCATCCAGCGATCCGGCCTGGTCTCCCGCTTTACTACCGAAGTGCAGCACGACGATGTGCGCAACATCCAGGTGGACCAGGGCTTCTACCAGCGGCTGGTCGGCGTGGGCAACTTGGCAGTCTCCAGTGCCGGCCAAAGCAACCTGGAAATCCGCATCCTCGGCATCTCGCGGCCCGACCAGGTGGCTAAAGTGATTAGGGATATGCAGTAAGGCGATGGAACGAGGCGCAAAGCTTCTCCGCCGCGGCGACCTGTGCACCCACAATTCCTTAACCCCGCTGCTTCCCGGCAGGTCTTAGGTACGTAGTGATCGCAGTTCGCTAAGGACAAACGCCGGCAGCGCGTTAAGGTGCCAGCTTCTTGAGTTTGCGCTGCAAGGTGCGGCGAGGAATATCGAGCAGCTGGGCCGCCTTGGAGATGTTGCCGCCGCATTCCGCCAGCACGCGGTGGATGTGTTCCCACTCGGCCTCGGCCAGCGACTGCGGCTGGAAATTGGTGTCGCTAGCGGCGGGAGTATCGCCCAGCAGGGCCGCGTAAATCTCGTCGGCGTCGGCCGGCTTGGTCAGGTAGTTCACCGCCCCCAGCTTCATCGCTTCCACGGCATTGGCGATGCTGCCATACCCGGTGAGCAGCAGCGATCGCGTGTTGGGCGAAACCTCCTGCAGGTGCCGCAGCAGTTCCAAGCCTGAAGGGCCAGGCATCTTAAGATCGATCACCGCATAGTGCGGCGGATTCGCCGCGGCGACCGCTACGGCCTCGTCGTAATTGCCGGCCGTGAGCACATGCAACCCACGCGCGGCCAAGGCTTTGGCCAAACGCGTCCGGAGCACCTCGTCGTCGTCAACGAGCAGGCAGATCGATTGGGTCATCGGTCAGTTGGCAACGTGGCGAAAAGTGACGTGACGTCGCAGGCGGGGCCGCCCGGCTATTTCTACTATATCAAGCCGCCGGGCGTCCTGGCAGACTTGCCGCGGAGTGCCAAAACCGGGCAGTGTTTTTCACGTCTGGGTTCGCGACCGCCGAACTACAATGGCAGTATGGTCGCCTCCGACAGTACCAATGTCGAATTCCGCCTGGCTCCCGAGCCGCTGCGGTACCGCATCTGGCCGCTGGTCAACGACTTGCCGGCCGTGGCACCGCTGTTGGCGGGCGCCGCTGCGCTATGCTGGCTGGTGGCCGCGCAAACCGACGGACGGTACGCCGTCGCGGTGGCCCTGGTGCAACTGGTGCTGCTGTGGCGGCTGCTGGTGCCGACCACCTACGAGATGAATGCCGCGGGCGTCGCCGTGCGGCGTTGGCGGCGCGTGGTGGTGCCGTGGAACCGCGTGGCCAAGGCCGAGGTCGGCCGCCGGGGCGTGCTGCTATTGCCGGTGCGGTCCGATTCGTCGATTGTGCGGCTGCGTGGAATCTACGTGCCCTGGGGGCCCCATGAGGAAGCCGTGCGCGGCATGCTCAGCTACTACCTGGCCCCGCGCGGCAAGGAAGCCGAATCGAGCCGAGGGCAGGGGAGCGGCAAAAGTTCGCGGCCCAGCGCTAGCGCCGGTTCTTCCCGACAAGGTACATGATGCCCAGGCCCAGGAGCCCGGCTCCAACCGCGATCCCCAGCGACATCATGAAGGGGTAGTTCATCACCACCTGGGTGGCGATCATCACGCCGATGAAGCCCAGGTTGAAGCCCACGATCATCAGGTTCCGCCGTTCCTTGGCCAGTTCCTCGGGCGTCTTGTCGCTTTCGGACTGGGTGGTGGCGGTCGTCGATGCGGTAGACGCTTTGCCGGTGCTCTTTGCGCCGCTGCCGCCAATCTTGTTGGCGGCCACCCCGGCGGCCATTTCGGCGTCGGCCGCTTCCTTGGGGTAATACTTGTTCACCAGCGTGTGCAGGCTGCTGGCGGTGGCGATCACCGTCCGCACCGGGAAGCCCACCCGCAAGCGGATTTCTTCCTCGATTTCCGGCCGTAGCGGCATCGGTGACGCCATCAGCAACTGGTCGTCGTCGACCATGACCGGCACGCACGAGTTCTGCCGGGCCAGCAGAGCAGGCACCTTGGGCACCAGGAACTCGTCGATCTCGGTTTCCATCAGGTCGATGAACGGCGCGCCGATGCTCTCGGCATACAGTTCCGTAACCTTGTCGGCCGGGGCCAACTTCTGCTGGACGACCGCGTCGCGGATTTCCACGCCCACGGCGTCGGCGTACCGCCGGGCTTTGCTCAATTGCTCGCTGTCGAGCACCTTGCGGGCCAGGAGCAGTTCTTCGAGCGTGCGGGCTTTGACACCTTTGACCTCGCGGCCCAGCGAGGCGTCGTATTCGCGCTTGCGCTGGGCGTCGGTCAGGCAGAGCATCGCCTTGGCCAGCTCATTGAGCAGGGCCTGCGATTGCGGGCCATACTGGCCGGCGGCGTACTTGCGGACGTGCGCGTTCAGCTTGCGGTAGTGTTCCCGGATCTTGGCGGGATCGTCCTCGAACTGCTTGAGGCGCAGCAGTTGGTAGTGGTTGAGGGGACGTTCCGTTTCCTTGATCCCCAACCAGTCGCGATACACGTCCAGCGTGGCCATGACTTGTCGATGGTCTCCCTAAGGTGCTTAACAAAGCGGGGGGCGAGCAGCGCCGCAGGCCAAACACTACTCGACGGTGTATTGGTGCGCCAATAAGTAGTACGAATCCACCTGCTCGTCCGTCAGGCCGCCGCGGCGTTCAATAGTGATCGCGGCATCCTTACCGCTGGTCAGATCCTTGGCATGAACGCGCACGCGGCCCGAGGCATCGAAGGCATACGTCACCTCGATGGGCGAACCCTTCTTGATGCCCGGAGGCAGATCGGTGATGTGGCAGTTGCCAATCAGCGAGCATGCGTCCGGATCGGGGGCGTCGCCTTCGGTCACGCGGACATTGACCCGGCGCTGGTCGTCGCGGCTGGTGCGGAAGGTCTGCTTGACCTCGATCGGCAGCCGGCTGTTGCGCGGGATCATCACGTGATTGATGTACTTGTCCTTGTGCGGATGCTTGGCGATCACGCCCAGCCCGTGGCTGTTGACGTTCTCCTGCTTGATCGCGCCCAGCTTGCGGCGGACGGCCTCGGCCAGCTTGCTGCCTTCGCCGCGGTACTTGGCCTCGAGGATCGCCGCGTGGATGGCGGCTCCCTGGCATACCGAGGTGTGCGGCGAAACGCCGGTGAATGGCTTCACGCCCAGGGTCTGTTCGAGCCGGCGGGAAACGGCCGGCATCAACGTAGAACCGCCCACCAGCACCACGGCGTCCAACTGCTCGGGCTTGACCTTGGCCGTATCGAGCACCAGTTCGGTGGTGTCGATGGTCCGTTGCAAAAGATCGGCGGTGAGTTCCTCGAACTCATCGCGCGTGATCTGCAGGGCCAGCGACTTGCCCTGGTAACGGCACGAGATCAACGTCTGCTCCGATTGCGAGAGCTTGATCTTAGCCAGGTCGCAATCGTTGCGGAGCAGTTGCAGCGTCTGGGCGTCCTGGCGAGGATCGAGGCCGTACTTGGACATGAACTCCTCGGCCACGCGGTCGACCAGGCGGTCGTTCCAGTCCACACCGCCCAGTTCGACGTCGCCGTCGGTGCCCAGCACCTGGAAGTGTGTCGGCGTGTAGCGGACCAGCGTCACGTCGAACGTGCCGCCACCCAGGTCGTACACCAGGGCCATCTTGGGGCGGTCATCGCCACTCGCCCGTCCCAGCTCGCCGCGATGCCAGGCATACGTCAGCGTGGCAGCCGTAGGCTCGTTGATGATGTCGATCACATTCAGCCCGGCAATCCGGCCGGCATCCTGCGTCGACTTGCGGCGGGCGTCGTTGAAGTAGTACGGCACCGTGATGACGGCGTTGCCGATCTTGCCGACGCGCCGCTCCGCATCCTGCTTGAGCTTCTTGAGAATGAGTGCCGACAGGAACTCCGGCGTGATCTCGCGGCCGTCGAACGTCCGCTTGTACTCGGCCGCCCCCATGTGGCGTTTGATGCGTTCGACGACGTTCTGCGGGTCTTCCATGGCGGCCCGGTCCCGCCGCGGCCCGACCACCACGTGGCCGCTGGAAGCCAGTACGATCAGGCTGGGGGTTTCGATATCGTCGTCTTCGTTCTCGATCGGAACGGGGTCTCCATTTTCATCCAGAATGGCAATGGCGGAGAACGTGGTGCCTAGATCAATGCCGACGGTCAGACCTGGTTTAAAATCCATGGAGGCGGGGTCCAATCTGTAACCACCGCGGCCGCAGCCTGCGGCGCATCAAGTGCAAGGGATGGGACGAACGGCCCAAAAAGGCGCTTCGGCTTGATAGGGGAGAGGTACTGGCCAGGCCGAAAGCCGTTTTCAGCATGAACCGTTGTGCAGGCAGAGTCAATACTGTGCCCCGGAGTGGGGGGACAGGTACGCGGGCCGGCTGAAATGAGCCCCGACGGCAGAAACCGACAACCTCTAGAGAGAGCCCCCCCGCGACAGCCAATCGCCTAGCCGGCCGTGCAATCGGCCAGATGGGGATCGCGGAAGCGGTAGCCCAGGCCGCGGACGGTTTCGATCAAATAAGCGTGGTCGCCCAGCTTCTGCCGCAGCGAGCGGATGTGAACATCCACCGTCCGCTCCAACACCATGCCGTCTTTATCCAGGGCTGCTTCGAGCAGTTCGTTGCGGGTGAATGCTCGGCCCGGCTGCCGCACGAAGACTTCCAGCAGCCGGAACTCGCTCTGGGTCAGGTTGAGCAGTTGTCCGCCCGCGGTGGCGATGTGGCGGCGACGATTGATGCTCACACCCTGGCTGCTGACGACCTCGGCCGCGTCGCTGCGTGCTTCTGTCCGGCGGCGCAGCAGAGCCTTGATCCGTTCCAGCAGCACCTTCACGCTGAACGGCTTGGTCACGTAATCGTCGGCCCCCAGCGACAACCCGACCAACTGGTCCACTTCTTCCGCCTTGGCCGTCAGCATCACGATCAAGCTGTCGCGCGTGGCCTCGCCCGCCCGCAACCGCCGGCACACCTCCAGCCCGTCGACCAGCGGCAGCATCAGATCCAAGAGCACCACGTCGGGCGTGAACAGCTCGGCCTGCCGGAGCCCCTGGCTGCCATCGCGGGCAATGATCACCTCGTACCCCGCCTGGCGGAGGTTGTAACTGAGGACCTCGGTCAGATCGGCATCGTCTTCAACGATCAAGATTTTCGGCTTGGCCATGACGTTCTGTCGGAAGCGGGAAATTGCCCGCCGCCGGGAGGCAGGCGGTGGGCAGTTGTTCCAATTGTCTCTTGGCGCGCCAATTGCGGCCAATAGGGCAGTTAGGGGAAGGCAGGCGCACTCGGTTGTGCGAGACGAGCCTGTATCAAGCCACGTACCGCCGCCGAGCGGTGGCCAATCACGCAACTGGCAGCATGTGCCAGCGAGGCGCCAAGGAGTTTCGACGAAATTTTCGTTCTCGCCCGCGGTAAGGCTGTGACATTCGTCGCCCCCTTACGCTTCTACGGTAACGGAGGCGTGCGCTCACACCACGAGCGGCAGCAGGATACGCGGCGAACATGAAGGTTCCATGAAGTTTTTGCAAAGACGAAACGACCGCGATCCCGGCACGCTTAAGAAGCTGCCCCGCAAAACAGGCAGTTGCCACAAAAGAGCGAACCCTGAGCAACTGGCGAAACCACAGTTCCCCACCTACCTTGGTCCTTCCCGCCATGGCCGAACGCATTGAACCGCCGCGTCGCGCTGACGACTCGCGTTTGCTAGGCAGCCTGCCTACCTTCCGCCGAGGGCTGCTCGACTTTCTCACGAACACCGCGCAGCAGATCGGCGACGTTGCCGGTTACCGGCTGGGCCATCGGCAGGTGGTGCTGGTCAGCCATCCGGAACTGATCGAGCAGGTGCTCGTCCATGATAATCGCCTATACCACAAGCATTATGCACTGCGGTTCCTTCGCCCCCTGTTGGGCAATGGCCTGCTCAACAGCGAGGACCAGTTCTGGCTCCAGCAGCGGCGGTTGATGCAGCCGGAGTTTGCCCGGGCCCGGCTCGAAAGCTATGGCGCCGCGATGGTCGCCCGGACGGTTACCTCGGTGCAGGGTTGGAAAGATGGTGAAACGCGCGACCTGCATGCCGAAATGATGCGGCTGACACTGGCCATCGTCGCCAAGGCCTTACTCGATGTCGAAGTGGCCGCCGACGACTTTAGCGAAGTGGAACGCTCCCTCGAAACCGTGCTCGACGATTTCCGGTACCGGTTCGACTCGGCCGTGCCGCTGCCCAACTGGGTGCCTACACCGCACAACCTGCGTGTGAATCGGGCAATTCGCCGGCTCAAGGCGATCGTGTCGCGCATCATTGCCGAACGGCGGCGGCAAGCCGAGCCGGGCCGCGACCTGCTTTCGCGTCTGATTCAGGCTCGCCACGAGGGAACTGCCACCGGCATGACCGACCGGCAACTGCGCGACGAGGTGATGACGCTGTTCCTGGCAGGCCACGAAACCACGGCGGTCGCCCTGACCTGGACCTGGTACCTGCTGGCCCAGCATCCGCACGTCGAGCGGCAACTGCACGACGAACTCGACCGCGTACTGGGCGGCCGCGAACCGACCGTAGCCGATCTGCCGCAACTGAAGTTCGCCGAGTGCGTGATCAAGGAATCGATGCGGCTGTACTCGCCGGTGTACGCCATCGGCCGGATGCCGCGGACCGACGTGCAGATCGGCAAGTACCATATCCGCCACGGCACGGCCGTCGTGCTGCCGCAATGGGTGGTGCATCGCGATCCGCGGTGGTGGTCCGATCCGCTATCATTCACACCGCAGCGTTGGCTCGAAGGTCCGCCCAAGCACAAGTACGCCTACTTCCCGTTCGGCGGCGGACCGCGTGTCTGCATCGGCAACCAGTTTGCCATGATCGAAGCCGTGCTGGTCCTGGCCACGATCGCCCAACGCTTTCGCTTCCGCATGACGCCTGGGCAGCCGGTCACGCCTTGGCCCACGGTCACGCTGCGGCCGCTGGAAGGTCTGCCGATGGAACTGGTGCCGCGCACGGCAGGCGATCTGCCGGAAGGCCCACACCACGTTCAACCGGCCACGGCCAATGGGCAGGTGCGAACCGCCCCGCCGGTACCGTGAGCCATCTTCAGTGCAGTGCCGCCATCAACGACGCGGCGGCATAAACCAGCAACAGGGCCAGGAACACGGCCCACACCAGGCTCCCCCGCAGACCCAGCATCGACATGATGCCTACAAAGGCCAACGTAACCAGTCCCATGAAGCCGGCGTAAGCCGCCGTGCTCATCGCCTGGGCTGGAGCCATCAGCAGGCAAACCGCCACCACAATGGCCATCATGTGGCCCATCGAAAACTGTGAGGGCGGTTCTTGCCAATCCAGGTCGCGTTTCTCACCGGTAAAGGCCGGAGCCCGGCGTGGCACTTCCGGTTCCGGTCCGACGGGGAACTGGTACTGCGCCAGCAATGATTCGCGGCTGGGCTGCTCGTGTTCGGTCGTTGGCTCGTGTCGCATGGGGAGAATGCGCTCAAAGGAGCCTCGGCTAACGCGGCTTGGGAATCAGCAAACGTCGGAAAGGCCGGTTGATGGCCGGCGGGTTTTCCGGCTGCGCCGGCCGAGCCTGGACGTTATCGCTTTCGCCTTCCTCATTGGCTGCCGGCGGTTCGCCGCGACGCCGCAGGCGGCTGGTCCAGGCATCCCAGAAGTCGCGCCGCTGCTGTTCGCCGCCGCGCCACAGTTCCAGCCCCAGCTCGATGCTCCGCTGGATCGTCTCGGTCGGCACTTCTTTTTTCTCCGGATCGGAAGCGTGCCGGGCCCAATCCTCAATCAGCGCTTCAAGCTGCTGAAGGGCGGGCGGCTGCGGCTGCACCGGAGCCTCCATGGCTGGCGCACCTGGCATACCGGGTTCCACAGGATCGACAGACTCCACCGGTCGACTGCCCGCTGCGGTATGGGCTCGCTCGCCGCGGCTAGCAGCAGGGACACTGCCGCTGCCCATTGGTTCGCCGCTGGGGGTGACAACAAGTGTGGTGTTCTGTCCGTCTTCGTTTGATTCAGCCGGCAGGGCAGAGGAAGGTACTCCGGGTGGAACGGCAGAGCTATTGCCGCTCGTGCCGGCGGGCGGTTCCTCCCGAACTGTAGCAACGGCTTCAGTATCGGTCGGCTCTTCAGCGTCGCGGGCCGGCCTCCATCGCACACCAATCACGATACCGGCAGCCACCACGGCTGCCGTGCCCAGGGCCAGTAGCCGGCCCCGGGTACGCCAGGCTGCCGCCGGCGCTGCCTCGACGTAGTCGGGATGATCGGTCGGCAGGTACGGCCGCAGCGCCGTGGCGAACTCGGCCATGCTGCTATACCGGTCCTTGGGCCGCTTGGCGCAGGCCTTGGCACAAACGGCAGCCAGACCGGCGGGAAGGCTTGGGCAGCGGCTCGCAGGGGCTGGCACGCTCCGCTGCTTCACCTGCTGCATGACCGACTGCGCCGAGCCGGAGAACGGTAACTCGCCCGTAAGCGACTCGTACAACACCATGCCCAGGCTGTATACGTCGGAGGCCGGCCCCACCGCGGCCAGGTCGCCGGCCGCCTGTTCCGGGGGCATGTAAAGCGCCGTGCCAAGGGCCGTGTTGGCATGCATCAGCGTTTCGCTGGCGGCAGCCACCTTTGCCAGGCCAAAATCGAGCACCACCGGCTCACGCCCACCGCGCAGCATGATGTTGGCCGGCTTCAGATCGCGATGCACGATGCCTTGGCTGTGGGCGTGCTCCAATGCCAGGGCCACTTCGTACACGATGCGGACGGCTTCGTTCACCGGCAGCCGTTCCTTGCACAGCCGCTCCGAGAGCTTGGGGCCCTCGATCAGCTCCATCACCATGTAGGGCCGGCCATCATCTTCATCGACGTCGTATACCGTGCAGATATTGCGGTGCTTGAGCTGCGAGATGGCCCTCGCTTCGCGCAAGAACAGGTGCTTGTCGAGCTTGTCGGGCCGCGGCACCTTGATGGCCACGTTGCGCCGCAGCCGCGTATCCCAAGCCTTGTAAACCTTACCGAAGGTGCCTTCGCCCAGCGGCTTGTCGGCGGCAAACTCGTAGCGTCCCAGGCGGCTGGCGGTCAGGCCCAGCGAAGCCCGATCCGGCTCGCGATCGTCCTCGGTATCGCGCTCGGCATCGAGCACTTCCAGCACGGTATCGTGATGTTCGGGAAAGCGGTGGAAGAAGCTCAGCGGCACCGTGGCTTCGCCCCGCTCCCGGCGCAAGTCCAGTTCCAGCTCCAGCAGCATTGCCAGCCCGGCACGGTACGCCTCGCCGCTGAGGCCGCGCAAGTAATCCTCGATAACTGGGTTCTTGCCGGCGCGAAACGCGTCCTCAAAGTCGTCGCACAGCCGGTCCAGTTCCAGGGCGACCTCACGCTCGAGCAGCTTGAAGCGGGCGGTCATGGTAAATGCTCCTGGACAAAGATGTTGCGTCATGCAAGCTGCGGCCTCAATGCCGCCCACGGGCGCGGCCCACCTCCATGAACTGCCGCGCCGCCCGAAAAAACGGAACTTCGTCCCGTAGTGTACCGCAAAAGACCGCGAACCGTCGCCGGGGCAGGGGGGCTAGTCCTTCAGCTCGTCGTTCCACAACACGCGGATCAAGTCCAGCTTGCGCTGCACGGTTTTCTCCGAACGGCCAATCAGCCGGGCAATCTCCTTATTCTTGTGATTGACCAGCTTGAGCAGAGCGATTTGCCGCAGGCTGTCGTCCAGCTTCAGCAGCAGTTCCTCGCAGTGCAGGTCGAAATCGGCCGACGAAACTTGCGAAAAGATGTCGTCGATGCGGAACTCGGGCAGGGCGGCCTCGGGCACTTCCGTTCGGCCCTTGCGCACCTGCCGCAACGCCTTGCGGAACACGATCACCCTCAGCAGCCCCCACAGGCTGTTCTGGTTCAAATCGTCGGGCAGGTTGCCGGAGGCAGCCTTCTTCCAGAAGCTGAGCTGCGCGTCCTGCAACGCATCGCTCTGATCGGCAGCCGTGCGGGGAACGGCAGCCAAGGTGCGATTGGCCACCGCGCGCAGGCGAGGCAAATAGCGTTCCCACAGCGCCAGCGCCGCTTGCTCGTCGCCGCGTTTGAGGTCTTCGATCAGTCGATGGATGGAATCTTCGGCCGTTTCCATGCGCCTGCCTATAGGGTGGCAGTGTGGCAAGGCTGCTGGGAATCGCCGCACGCGGCGGCGCAGAAGGCGAACCCCGCCCGCGAGGCTGGGGGCTTTCAAGCACGGTCCAACGGACCGGTAGGCCTGAAAACCGCTTTCCCTATTCTAAGTTCTCGCGGCGGGACATGCGTGGGGGTGCCGGCTCGGCCGCTTGGGGGGGACAGAACCATTAGCAGGGCGCAAACGGTTGGCCGGGCGTTACTGGTCGCTTCCCGAAGCCGAACCATTCGCCCTAAGGTCATAGCACACGATACCTTGCAGCGTTCGCACATACAGCCGTCCGCCATTCAGGGCGGGTGTGGCGCAAGCCAGCGGGCCGGCTTTTTCGACCTGGGCATTGTAGATTTGCCGGGCCTTTTCGAAGCCGCCTTCGCCTTCTTCGACTTCGTCCAGCTTCAGAAGCTGGCGGTGCAGGGCCTCGGGAGCCAACAGGCCCTCGTGGTTCATCTTGGCCTGGAAGAGCGGCTGAAAGCCTTCGTCGGTGGCCGCAAACATCAGCAGGCCGTCACACGCGTAGAACACCTTGTTGTCGCCCGCCACCAACGACGTGTATTGCGGCTGCGCCAGATCGAGCGTGGTGCTCCAGGCGGCCTTGCCGGTCTGCAGGTTCACGCACGCCAGCCGCTTCTCGCCCTGGGCGTAAACATACGAGCCCACAACCACCGGACTGGCGCCTTTATCGGCCACGCCCTGGTACACCCAACGCTGCTTGGCGCCCTGGGGCGAGAGTTCAAAGCACCGCAGCCCCTTCTTGCGGCTGTCGCCCAAGGTGATCATCAGGTCGCCGGCGACCACTGGAGTCGAAAGCCGGGCCTGCGATTGCACGCGCCACAGTTCTTCGCCAGTGCGAGGCACGATGCAAATGGTTTCCTCGTTGCCCACGTGAACGATGACGTATTCCTGCCCTTGGTGTTTCCACACCGCGGGCGAGGAATGCGTGCCGGCCGTTGCATTGCGGTCGCCTTCCCAGAGGATCTTGCCGGTCTGGGCGTGCAGGCCAAACAGATGGCCGCAAAGCACTACGGCCACGCCATCGGCCACGGCGAACGACGACATCATGTACTCATCGCGGAACTCGCCAGGCAGGCGGGTTTCCCAAAGGTCCTTGCCGTTGGAGGCGTCGATGCAACGCGCCACGCGGCCGGCGCCGAGGATGTACAACTTGCCGTCGATCACCGCCGGCGAGCCCGACTGCATGAACCGGCAGTACACCGATGGCCGCTCATTCACCCAGAGCGTTTGGCCGGTCTGCCCATCCAGGCAGTACACGCGTTCGCGGAAATCAAAGAACCGGCTCAGCTGTTCGTCTTCGTCGCGGCGTTTGGCCTCGTACTCCTGGTACTCGGCATCGCTCATGCCGCCGCGTTTGTCGGGCGGCAGCCAGGGGAACTTCTTGGGCGGCGGATCGCCCTGTTTGTTCTTCACGTGGGCGAACAGGTATACGCGTCCCTGGCTGACCACGGGGCTTCCCCAACCGCCCACGTTGCCGGCGGGGATCTGCTCGCTGATCCACACCGGCCTCAGGCCCAGCTCAGGCAGCGCATCGATGAGCCGCGGCGATGCCGTATCCAAGCCGTTGCGATGAGGGCCGCGCCACTGGTTCCATTCTTCAGCCTGCCCCACGGCTGAAAGCATCAACGGCAATGCCAACGACGCCCAAGCGGTTGCATAAGCAAGACGTTTCAAAGGTAGACGCTCCGGGAAAGGAAGGGGACAGGCTGCGCGTTTGCAATGCGACAGGCCACATTAGCACTCATGGGCCGTGTGCGACGCGTGCCGCGATTATCGCTTGGCCTGAGATGGGGGTGCAAGCCGCGCGTGCCTGGAGTTGTTAAACATTCGCGTGCCAACGCGGCAACCATCCCTTTTGACATGGGTGGTTGTTGGAAGCCCCCCGTGCATGCCACCGGCTCAACTTGCAACGTTGCGCGCAACCGCATTACCATGGACGGCCAGACAGGGGCATCCCTCCTTTACGATGGCGCTGTAGCGCGCCGGCAACTATCGCGCATCACCCGGTCACGCCGCCCCCCCCTGAACGAACGCCGGGGGATTGGCCGCGGCCAACGGTTGCGTGGGCAGACATGCCGGCGCGGCATGGACTCTTCCTCCCGCGATCAAGTTGGACTTGCAATGGTGGAACAAGCGGCGGCCCAAGCGCGACAACTGCTCGATACCTGGCTCAACAGCCGGCTCTCCAGCGATGTGCTTTCGTGGCTTCAACAGTCGATGAGCAGTGCCGCGTCCAAGAGCCGGCACTCGTTCTTTCTGGCCTTCGGCATGGTCCCGCGCAAGACCGGCAAGGGAGATCTGGGCCTGACCGCCGAAGAACTGGCGGCCGCGGAAAAAGCCCGCCCCGGTTGGAACCCCGCCGGCTGGAGCATCGACCAGGCCGCTCGCACACGGCTGGTGCTGGCCGTGCCCGAGAACAACGTCAACAACTACCTGGAAACGCTCGACAAGCTGTTCAACGCCGGCGACATGGGCGAGCTGGTGGCCCTGTATCAAATGCTGCCGCTGTTGCCGTACCCGGAATCGCACAAGCTGCGGGCAGCCGAGGGCGTGCGCAGCAACATCAAGGCCGTGTTCTGCGCGGTCGCCCACGGTAATCCCTATCCGTCCGAACAGCTGGACGAAGGCGCCTGGAACCAGATGGTGCTCAAGTGCCTGTTCATTGGGGTTCCGCTGGCACCGGTGATCGGGCTGGATGCCCGGGCCAATCCGCGGCTGATGCGAATGCTGTGCGACTACGCGCACGAACGCTGGGCCGCCGGCCGCCCGGTGAGCCCCGAGTTGTGGCGGTGCGTGGGCCCCTTTGCCGACAAGGCCGCATTGGCCGATTTGCGGCACGTGCTCCAGGAAGGCAACGAGCTGGAGCGCAAGGCCGCGGCACTGGCGTTGACGGCTTGCCCCGCGCCAGAAGCGGCCGATATTTTGAAAGGGTGGCCCGAACTGGCCGAACAGGCCGCACGAGGCGAGTTCACCTGGGATACGATCGCCCAGGCGGCAAACGGGTAAGCACCAGATTCTGGGGGGCAGAACGAAAACCGCTGGGGGGGACATATACCAGCCGCACCACGTCATCACGGGTTCGGCAGCGGCCCGCTTTCCGATACACTCGTCGGCAGCCGGTGCCGCAGGCGACTCCCCCCCGATCCCCTGAATATCCATCCTCCAACCTGACGGAAGTTTGTCGTGCCCCGATTTATCGATCCGCACGTTCACGCGGTATCCCGCACCACCGATGATTACCAGGCGATGGCCGCCGCCGGCATCGTGGCGATCATCGAGCCGGCTTTCTGGCTGGGTCAGCCTCGGACCAACGTCGGCAGCTTCCAGGATTATTTCTCGACCCTGGTGGGCTTTGAGCGGTTCCGCGCGGGACAGTTCGGCATCCGTCATTACTGCGCCATCGGCCTCAATGCCAAGGAAGCCAACAACGAGGCCCTGGCCGAACAGGTGATGGAACTGCTGCCGCTGTACCTGGCCAAAGAAGGCGTGGTGGCCGTGGGCGAGATCGGCTACGACGACATGACCGCCGCCGAGGAAAAATACTTCCACCTCCAGCTTGAGCTGGCCAAGGAAGTCGACCTGCCGGTGATGGTGCATACGCCGCACCGCAACAAGAAGGTCGGCACCAGCCGCAGCATGGACCTGTGCGAAGAGCACGGCATCGCCCCCAGCAAGGTGGTCATCGACCACAACAACGAAGAAACCGTGCAGGAAGTGCTCGACCGCGGTTTCTGGGCGGCCTTCACCATCTATCCGCACACCAAGATGGGCAACGAACGGATGGTGGAGATCGTCAAGAAGTACGGCCCCGAGCGGATCATCGTCGACTCGGCCGCCGACTGGGGCGTGTCCGACCCGCTGGCCGTGCCCAAGACGGCCCAATTGATGCTCCAGCACGGCATCCCGCAGGAACATGTCGACGCCGTGTGTTATCACAACGCGCTGGCCGCCTATTCGCAGAGTGGGCAGTTCAACGAGGAAGACTGGCTGAACCCTCCACCCATCGATCAGCGGTTGCTGTACGAAGGCAGCAGCGTGCTCCGCGGTGGTCAAACGCCGCGTGTGGACCAGCCTGGCGATCCCACCATCATCCGCTAAGCGCACGCGGCGGCGGCTCTCGAACCACGTCCCAGCGGACCGACTAGCGAAAGGATCTCGCGGTGAACGCCCGACGGATGCCGACCTCCGCGCCGCGCTCGGCCGTTTCGCCGCTGCGCCGTCATCTGTCGTGGCTCGTGCCGGTCGCCGCCGTAGGAGCAGCACTCGCAGCCGTGGCTTACTACAACCGTCCCGTGCCGCTGCCGCCGGTCCAGGCCATCGAAGTCGTTGCCCAATACCCGCACGCGACTGACGCCTTCACACAAGGCCTGATCTTCGTCGATGGCGAGCTGTACGAAAGCACCGGGCATTACGGCGAGAGCCGGTTGCGGCGGCTGAATGTCGAAACCGGCGAGGTGCTGCAAGAAGTGCCGCTGCATCGCCGCTACTTCGGCGAAGGCATCGCCGCCGTGGGCGACGAAATCTACCTGCTTACCTGGAAGGAAGGCACGGCCTTCGTCTTCGACAAGAACACGCTCGAAGAGAAGCGGCGGATCAGCTACGAGGGCGAAGGCTGGGGGCTGACCTACGACGGCCGTCACCTGATCCAAAGCGACGGCACCGATCGCCTCCAGTTTCGCGATCCGGCCAGCTTCGAAGTGGTGCGCACGCTGCACGTCACCGACGGTGGCCGGCCGCTCCCTTACCTGAACGAGCTGGAATACATCGACGGCCAGATCTATGCCAACGTGTGGTACTCCGACCTCATTGCCTGCATCGATCCGCAATCGGGCAGGGTGACGCGTTGGCTCGATCTGTCGCCGCTCAAGCCTCCCATGGCCGATTCCGAGGCGGTGCTGAACGGCACCGCGTACGACAAGGCCTCGGGCCGCATCTTCGTCACCGGCAAGCTGTGGCCGCACCTGTACGAAATCCGCATTCCGGCCAACAAGCCTTAAGGCCACGACAAGCATGCTCAGTCGAGCCGGCCGCTCTTGCTGATGGCCCAAAAGAGCCGCATCGCCAGCACCAGCGAGAGGATGGCTCCGGCGGCGCCAACGAACGAGACCTCGCCGACCAGCGGCGGCACCTTCTGGCTGAGCATGACTGTTGAGCCCAAGAACAGCGCGCTGGTCAACAGGCCCATCACCAGGCGATTGACCGACGGCTCCAGGCCGCGGTGATCGAGGTGCACGTCGAACTTGCCGCTTTGAATCTGCTCCAGGATGTCCGACAGGCTACGCGGCGTCACCTCGGCCAGGTGTTCCAGTTCGCGGTAGATCCGCTGGAGCTTCCGCACGCGCCGCATCGGCGAGAGCCGCCGCATGATCAGCTTCCGCTGGTAAGGGCGGATCACGTCCATCAGGTTGAAGCTGGGGCTGGCCATCCGGCTCATGCCTTCGAGCATCACCAGCACCTTGAGCAGCATCGCGATCCGCGGCGGCAGGGTGATCTCGTACCGGCGAATCAGTTCGGTCAGTTCGTTGATCGCGCCGGTAAAGTCGAAATCGTTGAGCGGCTGATCGCCATAGTTGGCCACATACTCGGCAACGTCGTAGCTGAGCGACGCCTGGTCCAGGTCCTGCGGTACCCGCCCCAGGCGCACGATCAGCGAGGTCAGGTGCTCGGCGTCACGGCCCACCAGGGCCACCAGCATCTCCTCAATGTCTTCGCGCAGCCGTTCATCGACCTGGCCTACCATGCCAAAGTCGAACAGCCCGATCACATTGCCATCCAGAATGACGATGTTGCCGGGGTGCGGATCGGCATGGAAGAAGCCGTGGGTGAAGATCATCTCGAGGAAGATGTGCGCGCCGCGGCGGGCGATCTCATCCAGCTCAACCTGGTTGGCGCGAGCCTTGGTGATCTCGGCCAGCTTCACGCCGCAGAGTCGCTCCATCGTCAACACCCGGCTGGTGCACAGCTCGGTGTACGCCATCGGAATCCGCACGCGGTGATCGCGGCGGAAGTTCCGGGCAAAACGCTGCATGTTGCGGCGTTCGCGCGAAAAGTCGAGCTCCCGTAGCAGCGTCCGGCGGAACTCTTCCATGGTGGCCATCGGCCGATAGTTCCGGTACTCCGGCATCTTTTCGGCGAACTGGGCCAGCCCGGCGATGATATCCAAATCGACCCGGATCTTTTCCTCGACGTTGCGGTGTTTGACCTTCACCACCACGGCCTCGCCCGAGTGCAGCCGCGCGGCATGCACCTGCCCAATGGACGCCGAGGCCAGCGGCACCGGATCGAACTCGGCAAACAGTTCCTCAATGGGTCGATGGAACTCCGATTCGATGGTCTGCCGCACGTCGCCGATGGAATCGGCCGGGGCTTCTTCCTGGAGATGCTCCAGTTCTTGCGCCAGCGGAACGCCTACCAGGTCGGGCCGCGTGCTGAGTACCTGCCCCAGCTTGATGAAGGTCGGCCCCAGTTCGGTGAGGGCCAGGCGGATGCGCCGCTCGGGCGGCTGTTTAGCTAACGCCTGGCCGTCCTTGGCTTTGAAGAAGTTTTGGGTAAACTCGACGTCGAACCGGCTGGCCCAATTGGCAAGCCCATACTTGCTCAGCACCGAGAAGATCTCTACCGCCCGATTCAGGTTTCGGTAAATCTGCGGGATGGAAGAGAGCTTCATGAAGCGGTTCTCGTCAAACGGCTGCCCTGGCAGCGCTACGAGGAACAACCGACCAAGGGGAAGCCGCCCCCTACATCTTCAGCCAAGGGGGCAAACGCACACCGTGCCGCTGCCGACGGCAGCAGGGAAATTGCGCAGCGGCAACCGCGCCGTGCCGCATTATGCCGGCTGCGGCCCGTCCCTTTTCAGTGTACTCAGCGGCCAGTGTCCAGGCCAACGGGCCCACCGGCAGGGCGGCTTGCGGAGGCCGTGGTTTGGCCCGCTGCGGGCCGCTCCGTAAGACGTTCCGGCTGCAGGATGACGATCACCGGCTGTCCAGCGTAATCGAGAATCGCGGTTTCGCGCCACGTCCGCTGCTGCTGGGCCAACCGCCGGCGCAGCTCCGGCAGCGCGCTGCTGGTGGTGAACTCGACAAACCTCGCCCGATCTTCCGCGAGCGCCATCTGCACCTCAGGCGGCCAATCGCCGGTGCCGTCCCACCAGAGCACCTGGACATCGTGGCGGCGGCCTCCCAGGTATTGCAGCGGCGTCTCGATCCAGTACTCCGTGGTGGCAATCAGCGTCGGGGCCGCCTTGGCCGCATCGCCATCACGCTGGGGTAACGAACCAACAATGGCTTGCCATGCCGCCAGCTTGGGCTCGACCTGGGCGGTGCGCATGGCCCGGTGCGATTGGCCACCGGTTTGCTGCAGGAACGCAAAGTATTCCTGCCCAAACGTAATCAGCCACAACCAGGCAAGCGCGCTGGTCACATACCAGACCGTCGGCCCGGTGCGCGTGGCCCACCACACCAATGCCCGCGACACCAACAACACCGCCGGGGCAATCATCCAAATGGCGTACCGCTCAAAATGCGGAGCAATCGCCGAGGGGCCGCCTATCAGGAAGAACCCGACCAGCCCCAGCGCATAGCCGGCGGCCAGCGTCAGCTCGGTGCGTGGACGCTGCTTGAGGAAGTACAGGATCACAAGCACCACCAGTGCCGCCGCGAGGACCAATCCGGCCAGGTCGAACAGGTTTCCGCTGAGCGCGTCGCCCTGGCACGAGCCGGCCAGAAAGCGAAAGCACGACACGCCCCACAAGAGCTGCACGTACAACGTCGCGAATGTGACCAGGTCGCCGGGCTGTGCCAGCCGTTCCGCGGCGCGCACGAACCAGTGCCGCCCACCGATGGCAATCACCGCTACGGCCGCCAGTGCCGCAGCCCAACAAGCCAGCTTGGCAACCGACCAGGGCCGAGGCTGAACGTATTCCAACAACTCGCGATGCCAGCGAATCAACAGCGGCAACACCAACAGCGGCATCAGGAACAGGTTGGTCGGATGCACCAGGATGGCTACCGCCAGCGCCGCAGCGCCCAACGGCAAGTGATTGCGCATCCGCTGATCGATCGCCGGATCGGCTGCCGCACGCCCCTCCCAGGCACCGCGGCTCGCCTGTGCCGCCAGGTACATCACCACGGTTGTCGCCAAGAGCGATTGGGCCGGGTCCCAACTGAACCGGCTGTAAGCGATATTGATCGGCAGCACGGCCAGGATCAGCGTCGAAACCACGGCCGTCGTCGGCCCAAACACGCGACGGCACAGCCAGAAGTTCACCAACAGCGCTGCAACCCCGCTGATCACGGCCGGCAACCGCAGCCGCCAGAACGAAGGCTCCGCGCCCCAGTGAAGCAGCACCTGGGGACCGAAGAAGAAAATGTTAATCGGGTTGCGTGTCGGTGTGCGCAGGCCGGCTGGCCGCCTTCCAACAGAGTTTGTGCCTGGATGCCGTACCAGGCTTCGTCACCGTTGATGCCAGGCAGGTTTTCCAGCTTCCAGAAGCGGAACACCAGCGCCACAGCCAGCAGTACCGCAACGTTCAGCGTTAGCCACAGACCGCGTGTGTCTAAGCGCAGGCTCAAGCCGTGCTCCGCGCGGCCGGTAGCTAACAGGTTTTGAAGCGGCGGCGAGGCCTTCACAGAAAACTCACAACGTGGGAGCCCCCGGACATTCAAAAAAAGTGTAGGTCAGCCAGGGCGCCACGCCGCGAGCCGTGGGGGGCCCTCCACAGCAGGTGGTAACCGCGACCTTCGCGGCAACCGTCAAGCTTTACCTGACCGGTTCAAGCGGCACGACCACTACGAGCAGTCTCTGGCGCGCAATCCATCAAGCCCCGCTGGGGCGGTACCGATACCTTGTGACGTATTCCACGCTCCCCAAGAAGCGATGGGCTTGCAGGAAGCAGGCCAAGAATCGCGGCCCGATTTGCTCAATTCACGTGCTCCCAGAGCTTGGGAGTTTAGGAGCCGACATGGACCGTCGCCTCTGCGCCCTGTTGGGCATGCTGCTGTTGGTGGTTAGCGGATGCTCGAACTGCTCCCTGCGCATGCAGGGCTGCATGACCGCCCGCACCTACACCTACACGCCTAAGGATAATACAGCTCCGCGGATGGGGATCGTGGCCTTGCCGGCCCAGTCGCCGTACTGCAACGGGTACAAGATCGCCCTGATCGACGTCGATGGGCTGCTCTTCAACCGCAACTTCACCGGCCTCGATTCGATGGGCGAAAACCCGGTGGGCCTGTTTCGCGAAAAGCTGGAAGCGGCCACCCGCGATCCGTCGATCCGGGCGGTGGTGCTGCGTATCAACAGTCCCGGCGGCGGCGTCACGGCCTCGGACATCATGCGCCGCGACCTGGTGCAGTTCAAACGCATGACCGGCCTGCCGGTGGTGGCCTGCTTGATGGACGTGGGCGCCGGCGGCGGCTACTACCTGGCCACCGCGGCCGATCACATCGTGGCCCTGCCCACCAGCGTGACCGGCGGCATCGGCTGCGTGTTCAACGTCTACTCGCTCACCTCGGCCATGCAAGAGCAGGGCGTGTTCCCGTCGGTCATTCGGGCCGGCGACCGCATCGATATGGGCTCGCCGGTCAGCCAGACCGACGACCGCGTCGAAGTGGTCGAACAGTCGGTCGAAATGCTCGAGAAGATGGCCCAGGAGTTCCACAACCGCTTCCGCGAAGTGGTCGAACGCTCGCGTCCCCACCTGAACATGACGGAAGAGGACTGGGATGGGCGTGTGTTCACCGCCACGCAAGCTCGCGAAAAAGGCCTGATCGACGACATCGCCTATCTGGACGATGCCATCGCCATGGCCCAGAACATCAGCGGCGCCGGCCCCGGTGCCCGCACGGTCATGTTCCGTCGCTGCAACGATCGGGCATACAGCCAGTACGAAATCACGCCGAATATCCCGGCCACCACGTCGGGCATGCCGCTGTCGATCCCCGGCCTGGATCGTGCCCGGATGCCCATGTTCCTCTACCTGTGGCAGCCTGAGCCGAGCCTGGAAAAGATCGGCCGGCAGTACTAAGTAACGTTCCGCAATCGTCCGCCGGCGGCTCGCGGCCCAGGTACGGCTGCCGCGAGCCGCGCGACCTCATGGAATCATCCTGCGGCGCGCTGACGGTTGCCGGCATGGCCATGTCGCGGGACGCGCGGAGCGTACGGGGCACTCTTTCCGCTTGCGGCATTCGTATGACGTCACCATTTGCCGACCTACCGCTGCCTGGCGGCGCGTCGCCTGAGGGCGTTGCGCCGGCAACCATCATCGCCTTTACTGAAGGCCCCGCGGTTGCGGCCGACGGCAGCGTCTACTTCTCCGACATCGAGAACAACCGCATCATCCGCCTGGCGGCCGACGGCACCAAGAGCGTTTTTCGGGAACCGAGCCACCGCTGCAACGGGCAGACCTTCGACCAGGCGGGGCGGCTGTACCACTGCGAAGGCGCCGAGCCGGGCGGCGCACGACGCGTCACCCGCACCGACCTGACCACCGGCGAGTACACCGTCCTCACCGACCGCTACGATGGCCTGCGGTACAACTCGCCCAACGATATCTGCCTGGACGGCAAGGGCCGCATCTACTTCACCGATCCCCGCTACGGCGATCGCTCCGACATGGAGATGGAAATCGAAGGCGTTTATCGCATCGACCCCGACGGGCAGGTACACCGCATCCTTCAGCAGCCCGACATTCAGCGTCCCAACGGGATCGCGGCCACCTTGGACAGCCGCACGCTGTACGTGGTCGATAGCTGCCCGGTGCCCGGCGGCAACCGCAAGATCTGGCGTTTCGATCTCGACGACACCGGTAACCCGACGAACCAGCAAGTGCTATTCGACTTTGCCCCGGGCCGCGGGGCCGACGGCATCCGGCTGGATATCGCAGGCAATATCTACGCGGCCGCCGGCATCGCCATGCCGCGCGGCCCACACGAAACGGCCGACGTACCGCCGGGCGTGTACGTGATCAGCCCCGAGGGCCAATTGCTGGGCCGCATTCCGGTTCCGGAAGACCTGATTACTAACTTGGCATTTGGCGGGCCCGACGGCCGCACACTCTACATCACGGCCGGCAAAACGCTATTCAAGACGCGCGTCGCCATCCCCGGCCAGGTCGTCTATCCGAAGTGGGAAACAGCCTGAGCCGAGGCTAACTGCAGCGTTGGAGCGACATCCTCAGGAGAGCCTGTTCGACGTCGGCGGTTCGCACGGCTCCCGGCGGCATCGCCAGAACATTTTTGTCGGCTGTAGGGGATTTAACGGTTGTATCATCTGTCCCACTACCCGCGACGACGGCACGGCCCTCGTAAATTCCCGATTCTATTCGATCTATCCCTCTGTTAAACGGCGCGTGGCCAATTCATCCGCTAGAATGCCGATAGGCCGCGAAGCCGCCAAGTTCGGCCAGGAACCGCCGGCGGCTTCCTCCCTCGCGGCGCAGCGCAAGTGTCCGCCCCGCTAGTGAAGGCGAGGCGGCACGTGGGCCAGTTTCCTCGGACAACGTTGAAACGAATCCATTCCGTCCCACGCATAACCGTCCGAGGGCGAGCGCTCGCGGGCGGAGGATGCTGAAACGAGGCGCTGGCCCTTGCCATTTGGGAGAGAATACCCAGGCACCACGCCAACCGGCGAACGGCGGCCGCGTATCGCCGGCCACGATCCCAAAGCTGTCGCCATGAACCTGCTGCCGCATTAAGGGAGGTACGGTGTACACCTACCTGATGATGACGACCGGTCCGAAGGTTGGTGCCAGCGTGCTGCTGCACGAAACCTTCGAACCCATCCGTCTTGGCCGGCAGGGCGATTGCCAGCTTCAGCTCGAAGATCCGCTCTGTTCGCGGCATCACGCCGAAATCTGGTACGAGAACGGCCACTGGCATGTCCGCGACCTGAGCCGCAATGGCACGTTCGTCAACGGCCAACGCATCACCCAGCACGTGCTGCGTGATGGCGACACCATCCGGATGGGACAGATCGAGTTCGCTTTCCACGAGAGCGACCAACCGCCCACCACCGTCGAACGGCTCGAACTGGGCGGTCCCCCGGTTACGGAGTCGCCCCCGGAGGACGAGCAAACCCTGCAGGCGTCGCTATCGGGCCTGTCGGCGGCCGCGGCCGACTATAAGGAGCTCAACCGGCTCGCCACGCGCATTCTGCAAGGCATCGGCCACGAGGTGCCGGACTGGGAACCGCTGATCCTGGAGTTCATGCGCAACAGGCTGGGAGCCGCCCGGGCTGCCTGGTTCGAGGTGGACGAGAACTTCCAGCTCATCCCGCGCAAGCTGGAGCCGCCTCGGCAGCCTCGGCCCGAACTGAGCGCGTCGCTCAAGTACCTGCTTCTTAGCGAAGGCCGGGCGGTATGGACCTCGCACCAGTCGCCCACCGATGCCCGCCGCGCCGCCCAGCATCCTCACGGTACCAGCGATGCCTTGTGGGCTCCGCTGGCGCTGCACGGCGAGATCGTGGGCGTGCTGTACGCGGGGCTGGAGATCGGTCTGTTCCGGCAAAGCCACTTTGACTTGATCCTGGCCCTGGCGGTGCTGGCATCGGAAGCGCTACGGCTCGAGGTCGACAGCCTGGCATCGGCGGCTGCCCAGCGTTTGGATGTTCCCCTGGCCGCCTGGCCCGACCAGTTGCCAGGCACCAGTCCCGCGGTCGAACGATTACGCAGTCAACTGGCCGATGCGGCGCAAAAGCCGGTGGTCGCTTTGCGTGGCGAGCCGGGCTGCGAGCTGCCGGTAGCTGTTAAGTTGCTGCATGCCAGCCGGCGCGCTAGCGGTGCGCCCCTGCTGGTGGTTTCGGCAGCCGCGTTGAACGCAGCCGCGGGCGACGACAGTTTAGCCGCACCCAAGTCGGCCTCGACCACGTGGCAGGCTCCCGCGCTGACACCGGTGATGGCACAACAGGTTCAGCAGCGGTTAGCAACTGCCCAAGGAACCGGAGTCGATCCGGCATCGCGCTTGTTTTCGCGCCGTTTGTGGCGGCTGCTGCGCCGCGGCCGCGGCAGCGGGGCCGTGCTGTGGCTAACCCAGCTTGAGCGGCTTACGCCCGCGGCGCAGAAGCGGCTGCTGCAAGTCTTGCATCTGGTGGAACAATCGCCGCCGGCCAGTGTCCCAATCGAACAGCAACCACTGGCGCCGCCGGAAGCGACCGCGGCGCTCACCACCCCACCACGTTTCTGGCTGGCCTTGAGTACCAACGCGGCCAATCCTTTACCGCTGCTGCCGGAACTGTCGGCGGCGCTCACGCACCGCTGGATCGAAGTGCCGCCGCTGCGGGAGCGAACGGTTGATTTGGAACCGTGGTTGGACTGGTGCCTGACGGCGCTGCGCGCGGAGCTGGGCCGGCCCCAGTTGTTCATCACGCCGACCGCGCGCGCCACGCTGCTGGCGCGGCGTTGGCCCGGCAATGTCGCCGAGATGCAGGCCGTTTTGAAGGCGGCCGCACTGCGCAGCGAGGGCGATGCCGTGGATGTGCCTCATCTCGACCCGGCGGGCACGGCCACCGAAGGGCCCTACGACACGCTGCAATGGTCGACATGGGAACACCGTTTGATCGAGGCGGCCCTGCATCAAAGCGGCGGCAACATCGCGGAGGCGGCCAGGCTACTGGGCATCGGCCGGGCAACGCTGTATCGTAAGCTGGAAGCCAAGGACAGCCCGGCGCTCGACGAGGACCAATAACCGCGCCGCGCGGCATGATCGTTGCCAACGATCATGGTTGTTGGTTTGGCGTTCCCTCGTCCACTTTTCCGCGCAACCGCGATCGATCCATGAATCCTCCGATTCTTCGCATGGGATGGCCCATGATCCTGGAAGGAACCGTGATGGTTCTGGCCGGACTCATGTTGGCCTTGGTGCCGCTGCAATTCATCAAAGCGCTGGCGACCGTCGCCGGGATCTTTCTGCTGGTGGCCGGAGCCATCGGCATGTTTCGCGAGATCCGCGATCCGCGCCGCAGCCCGTATTCCTTCGGCATCGCCGGCCCGGCGTTGATCCTGCTGCTGGGCGTGTTGCTGATCGCCTGGCCGCTGCTGGTGCCGAGCCTGCTGGTGACCGTTCTGGGCGTGTTCCTGTTGTTGATTGGGCTGGGGCAACTGCTGTTTGGTTTTGCCCTGGGCGCCGGGCCGCGCGGAACATCGCTCAAGCTGGCGGGCATGACGGCCATCGTGCTGGGCATTCTGGTGATGGTGTTCACCGAAGCCGCCATCTGGCTGTTCGCGCTGTTCTTTGCCGCCATCCTGATCATCAATGGCCTCATGACCATCTCGCTAGGCTGGCGGCTGAACCGGCGGTTCGATTGACCGACTGGTGATTAACAGCGCAGCACCAGCGACCAGATGCTATCGCTCACAAACAGCCCTTCGCGCGTGAGGCGAAGCCGCCCGTCCGCGCAGGCAAGCAGCCCTTGGTCGACGAGTGCCTGGAGCGTTTCGGCCCCAAATAGCGCTTCCGCCGAGTAGCCGAACCGCTGGGCAAACGCGTCCAAGGCCACGCCTTCGATGCGACGCAGGCCCAGCACCAGGGCTTCGCGGGCACGATCTTCCGGCGGCAGCGTTTCCGACTCGGCCACGGGCGATTGCCCCGCCAGCACGCGTTTCATCCAGGTCGTGGTGCTGCGGTGATTCACCTGCCGGCAACCGTTCACGTAGCGAGCGGCACCGGGCCCGGCCGCGTAATAGGGTGCGGCGTCCCAGTACACCTGGTTATGGCGGCAGCGGTGCGAGGGCCGGGCAAAGTTCGAGACCTCGTAGTGTTCGAATCCGGCCGCCGTCAGCAGGTCGATGCCTTCGGCGTACATGGTCCGCTCGAGTTCTTCGTCGGCCTGCGATAGTTCGCCCCGGCTCAGCCGTCCCCAGAAGGTTGTGCCGCGTTCAAACGTCAGACCGTAGGTCGAGATGTGATCCGGCTCCAGAGCTACGGCCGCTTGCACGTCGGCCCGCCAGTCCTCAAGCGTTTCGTGCGGCGCGGCAAAGATCAAATCGAGCGATACGCTCGCGCCTGCTGCCCTGGCCAGTTCCACGCTGCGCGTGATTTCCGCCGCCGTGTGCGACCGCTCCAGGCGGCGCAGCTTTTCGCGGTTGAACGACTGCGCGCCCAGGCTGATCCGGTTCACGCCGGCGGCGGCCAGGCAGGCGGCCCTGGCCTGGTCGAAGCACTCGGGATTGGCCTCCAGCGAGAACTCGCCGCCAGCGGCCAAGGGATGCCAGGCAGTGATGATCGCCAACAGCCGCTGTAAATCGGCCGGTTCCAACAGCGTGGGCGTGCCGCCGCCGATGAACAGCGTATCGACCTCCTTCGGATCGCCCAGCGCCGACAGTTCGCGCTCTAACGCCTCCAGAAATCGCGGTACCAGATCATCGCGGCCCGCCACCACCGTAAAATTGCAATAACCGCAGCGATGCCGGCAAAAGGGCACGTGGATGTACGCCGCCCGGGGCGGTCCTCCCGGCGGGGGCGCCGCGTCGGTCCGTGGCTGCGGCTGCGATGTAGGTAGCGGTACTTGGGTCATCAAACAGTTGGGGCAGGGGAGGGGGGGCAGGCCAGCAAGCTCGCGCCCGGCAGGCATGAGCCAACGGCCGCTCTAATCGCATTGTTGAGCGCCATGGCGGTCCGTCAACGGCGTCCCCGCACGGCCCACACCTTGCCCTGCGACAGCGCAAGTCCTACAATCCGGAGCCGATACGTGTGCTTCCCGAGCGGGGAGGTAGCAACGAATTCGGGCTCCGCGCTGGGGGAAATTCAGCATGGCCAGGAAGGTTATCCTCGACGTCGATCCGGGCATTGACGACGCCGTTGCGCTTTGTTCGGCCCTATTCGATCCACGGCTGCAAGTCGTGGCGGTGACAGCCGTAGGCGGCAATGTTTCGCCGGAACAGGCCACGCGCAATGTACATGCCTTGGTGGAACAGCTCGACCCGCCCCGCTGGCCGCGCATCGGGGCCGCGCTGGAGCCTGAGAATGGCTTGCCCACCGACAACCGCCACATCTTTGGCGCCGACGGCCTGGGCAATGCCAATTTCCCCTATGTCGAGCCGCACCATCAGCACCCGGCCGATAAAGTCATCGTCGACGAAATCCGCAGTGCCCCCGACGAGATCACGCTGGTGGCACTGGGGCCACTGACCAATATCGCGGCCGCCTTCCGCCGCGATCCGATGGCGGCCGCGCAACTGGGCCGGCTGGTGATCATGGGCGGCACGGTGAACGTGCCCGGCGACGTCACCCCGGCCGCGCAGTTCAACATCTACAGCGATCCTGAGGCGGCGCGCGAAGTCTTCCGCTCGCCCACGACCAAAACGCTGATCCCGCTGGACGTCACCTCCCAGATCGTGATGGCGTTCGACCTGCTGAACTCGCTGCCTGAGGATCACACCCGGGCGGGACAGGTACTGCACAAGATCCTGCCGTTTGCCTTCCGCAGCTACCGCGAACGGCTGGGCGTCGAAGGCATTTACCTGCACGACGCCGTGGCCCTGACCGCCGTCACCAATCCTGAGCTGTTCGAGATGCAGGAGATGGCGGCCGACGTGGAAACGGCGGGCGAGTTGACGCGGGGCGCCACCGTGTTCGATCGCCGCGCCCAGCGCGAGTGGCGGATGAACATGGAGGTGGCCTTGCAGGTCGATGCCGCGGCCGTGATGGATAACATCATCCGCACGCTTCGCTACGCAGGCGAAGTCGATTAACGCCGCCGCGGGGTGGCAGCTGGTGGTATCTTCGCCTGGCACAGTCTTCTCGGCCATCCCAAAACGCCAAGAGGCTTGTAACCGGTAGTCCCGGCCACAAGCCTCGCGCGGATGCGTATGTTGCCGTGCCGGTCAGGGAGTCGGCTTGAGCTTGCCTTGCTCGATCAGTTCGCCAAAGGTCGCCCCTTCCGACGACTTGGCCGCGGCGGCCTTCTGGAGCGCCTCGGCAATGGCGGTATTGTCCTTGTTGTCCTTTGTGCCGATGTTCTTGCCGATGGCGGCGCCGTATTCGTTACGGTTCTTCCGGTCTTTGCCTTCGTGGCAAATGTTGCAGTTGCTCTTGCCGGCCAATGCCTGGTAGATCGGCGTGCCTTCCTTCAAGTAGGTCTGGTCCCAAGCCGTCTTATATTGCGGCCGGGCTTCGGCCGATTGCTGGCTGGCAACCAGCAACCAGGCGGCCAACATCGCCAGCGGGAACGTGAACAGCGCAAGCCTTCTCATACCTGGTCCTCCGAACAAGGAACGTGGGTTAACATCCTGCACTGTCAACTGGCCGAGCCCAAGAACAGGTCGGGGCCAGAACTTCCATCGAAGGGGATGCGTGTCATGAACTGCCCGCCCAAGCCAAGTCAAACGATTTCAGCCAACTTGGCCGTATTGGTCACGGGCGAGCAGAACACGTCATTCGCTGCGCTAGCGATTGCGGAAAGCGGGCCCAATGTACAGACCACCGGCCCCCTGCGCAGCGCCGACATTCCTAGTTGCCGTCAGGACCAGGCTGGTTACGCTTCTTCGTCTGCTTCTTCTTCGTCCTCGTCGTCCACGCCCATGACAAATCGGATGCGGCACAAGAGCCGCCCCAGCAGCCGCGCGTAGATGAAACCGGCCGCGGAGATCCACAGCGAACTGGCAATCAAGAAGGGGTAACCGCCAATCGCGCCGCGAATGGTATAGAGCCCTAGCTGCGGCAGCACCAATAATGCCGCCGCGACGTACGTCAGCAGCCAGGCGATCGGCATCCGTACCAGGCTGCCCCAGATCGGCGCCGAATACGGCATCAGCACACTGCCCTCGGTCACGCTCGATAGCAGCAGCACCGGGAACAACAGCAGCGTAACCCAACCGGCCACGCTCGCGCCGTTGACCCCGGCCGTCTCGGCGGCCAGTCCCAGCCCCCATCCGGCCGCTGCGCTGACACCCAGGGGAATCCCCACCTGCAGCATCGTAAACACCCATTCGCGCCAGTCGGCGTCGGGCCAGGTGTTCACGCGGCGGGCACCGTTGGCCGTGTCTACCAGAACGCCCAAAAAGCACGAGCCCCCGTAGGAAAAGGTCCACAGTCCAATCCACACCAGGACCATTGTGAGAAAGCCGCCGCCCAGCGCGCCGAACATGCCGCCGTCGGAAAACAGGGTGATCAGCGCAAGCACCAGCCACGACGAACAGAACACACCAATGGACAAGAGGAACCAGCGCAGCGCCGCCTCGCCGCTTTGCCAGGGCATCGTCCACACGCCCGTGATCAGGTCCAACTGCTCGCCACCGTAGGGCGGTTCCGGGGGCGGCTCGTCGTCAATGATGCGTTTCTTGGCCAAGTATTCATCGCGTGGCCGTCCCCAATCGCCCCAGTCCTCAAGCGGTGCGTCCGCATCGGACCGGGGGGCAACGTCGGTCTTGGGCTTGCGTTTGGGCGCTGCCTCGGCAGCAGCCCGTTCGCTCGCGGGCCGCTGCGGACGCTTGGGAGGTTCGGCCGGTTCGTCCTCGATGAGCCAGGGCGGCAGCGTGGCGGCGGGACGGCTGGGCAGTTCCTCATCGCGAATGGCGTAACCGTCGAAGTCGTCGGCGGGGGGCTTATTGGCCGAGCTGGGCTGCGGCACCACCAACTCCGCCTGGCACGCCTTGCAGCGCACCGACTGGCCAGCCCGACTGGCCGCGCACGAAAGCACCACGCCACACTTCTTGCAGCGAAACTTGAGGGTTTCTGACGAGCTGCCCGACATGACCAATGTCCGCAGATGAGTAACCGCCGGGCAAGTGCGCGGAGGGGCCGCGGTATGGCACCGTCGTGCCCAACGTGCCAGGCATGCCGGCAAATGGACCAGTGGCCAATTCTAGACGAACGCGGCGCCGTTGTCAGTCATTGGCCGCTGCGAGTTGGCGCGCCGCATGGATGCAAGATCGTCTACGGGTGCCACGGCTCGAACCGTTCCGAGCGCATTGATGGCGGCGGTTGTGAAGGGCCGTTCGCGCATGCCCCAAATCCGATCTGTCCCGCGCGCACCGGGTACAAAGGATCGCCGGGCCCCGCGGCGACCAATACATACCGGTCTACCCGTTCAAGTACGTTGGCCGGTCGATCACCGTACCAGGGCGAATCCTGGCGGCCGTTTGTTCGGCGTCCAAGGCGAACCGTGGGCTGATCTCCACCGGCACATCGTCGGCCACGTGCGCACCGGCCGCCCTCAGCCAGCGACGGTGCAAAGCCATCATCGCCTCCTGAACCGTCTCGGGTGTGTCGCTGGCTTCGCCCGGAGCGTTCTTCACCGGGCGGAACGCCTCGGCCGGGTCTATCTCCATCACAATCGCCTGTTCCGCCCACGGCAACAGGTCGAAGATGAACCGTTCGAATTTGATCGCGTTGACTTCGACAGGCTCGATGAATCGGCCGCTGTCGTCCACGTATGGCACCTTCTTATGCGCACGATGGAACGGCAGAGCCATATCACTGGCGGCCATGCGTTTCAAGAAGTCCACATCGATCGCGTGGATTGCCGTGTTACCTGCCCAAAAGATGGGCTGGCCGGCCGCATCGGTGCGGAGCACGATTTCGTCGGGCAGCGGGTTCAGTTCGCTGTACTCGATGATTTGTACGCGGCCGTCGATCGACACCACGTTGCCCACCTTTTCACGCGGAGCCGACTTGGCCGCCACCAACGTCGACAGCTCCGAACCGCTCAACAGGTGGTAGCCAATAAACGCCGGATCGCACACCTGCGTGAGCGGGTTATCGACCTGCATGTAGAACAGCGTCCGCAGCCCTCGCCGGCCGATGTCGTCCAACACGCCGCCGCGAACCATCGCGGCCAGCATGCCTCCGTGGCCATCGGGGCTGAGCGCCAGGCTGTCCTTGGCTTCCAGCAACAGCTTGCCCGTCGCCGCATCGACGGCCGGCATCGTGCCCTGGCAGAAAATCCTCACATCGTCGGCAGGCAGCCCGAAGTATTCCACGCGCCGGAGATACTCGACCGTGGCCTCATGTGTGGCCGGGCTGGTCATCAAGTACAGCGGGATGGCCACCCCGTACCGTTCGCGGCAGGCGGCCACCTTCTCCAGCAGAATCTGAAAGAGCGTGCTGCCCGAAACAGGCCCGATGGGGAACATGCCCTTGGGGGCGTCAAAGCCTAGCCGTGTGCCTTGCCCGCCGGCGACCAGCACGGCGCCGACCTGTCCGGCAGCCAGGTGCTGCTCGCCCGCCCGGCGTGCGGCCGCGGCATCGAACTGGGGATGCGGTTGCCCCAGCCGAATGGCCGGGGGCGGCTGAGCCTTGGAGGCCAGCTTGGCCCAATCGGCGGCCGCCTGTTCACCTCGCCACAGGCGCGTGAGCAGGTCCAGATCGACCTCGCGCAGTTGCGCCGCAAGCCGGGCTTGTTGAGCCGGAGTCAATTCGTCCCAAAAGGTCAGCACGTGCTGCTGACCATACTGGGCGAGGCGGTTACGAAAAGCGTCGTCCATCGATCTGAGATCTCTCCCCCATTCTCCGGCTAGCGGCGTAGCTCTGCCGACCACTAGCGGGGAGTGTAATCAAAATGAGAAGTGGCAACAGACCAATCCGGCCCCCCGACCACTCCCCAGGGTGGGCTGCGTCGGTCTGCCGGCGGCCTTCTGTCGCTGCCACATGGCCCGTGCAACGTTCTCTTGGTTCTCTTGTTGGCAGGGCAGCCTGTGGATAAGCTTCCGATAGTGTCCCGCAACTTGTGGGCAAACTTTCGCGGTTTGTGGGTGCTCATTCGTGGATCGCGCGCGGCAATTCCTGACCATCGCCTTGGTGTTCTGCGCCATTGGCGCGGAAATCCCCCGCGAGGTCTTGATTCGCGCCCAGAACCAGGCACTTGTCACGCAACCGGTTGCCGCACAGCACGTAGCCCAGCCTGCGTCTGCCCAGCAAGGCAGCCAACCTACTGCGATCGCGAAAGGCGATCTTGGCCGGCTGACCAGCCTCCCGACACAAGCTGGGGAGACGTATTGGTATTTTAAGGCGGCGGCCGAGAACGCGGCCGTAATTTCGCGGCGCGACCGCGTTGTTACCCCGCTGTACGATCGTTGGGCCGGCGACCTCTGCTGTGCCGCCCATGTTGACCGTGGCTCTGACGGCTCAGCCGCAACCTCGGGCAGCAACTGCCATAGGAGCGACTCGCCCGTGGTGGTGGGTTGCCGCGTGATCCCGCTGCGCATTTGAACGCTTCTCTTGCCGCGCTGCGCCGCGAGCGGTGCTTGATGCCCGCCCGGCGTCCTGGCAGCGCATCTGTCTGAACCGTACCGCGCGTGCCTTGCATGCTGGCGTTCACGCCTGCGCACGGTGGTTTCGCGTGGGTGAAACGGTTCCTCCCAGTTCTTCCCTCCGGTGCACGCGCCGCGCGGAACCTGCCTGACCGCTATGGGTAATGGTTGCCGCGAGGCGGTCCCCCGGTCGGTGGCGCATCTGGCTCGCCCCGCGCGCAAAAGCCGGGGCCGCCTGCGCGCAGTCGCAACGATCCCACCAAGAGTCTGATCCCTAACCAGGACATAACGCCCATGATCTATCCCGAACATTACCTGCCGGAAGATTCCGCCGGCTCATCCGACCAAAAACTCGAAAAGTCGGGCGGCAAGAAGAAAGACCGCAGCGTCCAAGCCGAGAAGCACAAGGCCACTCCGCCATCGCCCCTGGCCGGCATCATGAATAAGGTGCGGAACCTGCTGGAAGCCGGCAAGGCCGAGGAAGCCTTCGACCTGCTCAACGCCCGCGGCCTCCAAGATCCCGACAGCCGCAACGCCCGGGCGGTTTGCCTGCTGCGAATGGGTCAGCCGGAACTGGCCGTGCGGGCCCTGCGGGAGATCTGCCTTACGGCCAACGGCACCATGCTCAAGCCCGACGTTCCTACGCACTATGCCACGAACCTCGCGGCGGCCCTGTTCGCCGCGGGCAACGTCACCGGCTGTGCGGCCATCCTGGATGAACTGGCCCGCGAACACGAGCCCACCGTGATCAAGATGCGGACCGCGCTGCGCGAGTGGGAATCGAAGCTTTCGTTCTGGCAAAAGCTCAAGTGGAAGTGCGGCCTGGCACCCGGAGTATCTACCACCGATCACGACGTTCCGGTCGCGCTCGATCCGCCCGAGGCTAACGCGGGCGTCGCCTAACGCGGCAGCGTCCACTTGCTGCTGATCCAACCGGCCCTGGTGGCGATCGACAAGCGATCGTAACGGTGTATGCCGGGCAGTCGGCCGCTGCCGGGCCGGGTTTGGATCAAAAATCGCCGCGGTGATTGTGGCCGCGATCAAACAGCCCTGGGCAACTCTTGCCCCCGGGCGCTAAGATGGAATGACCGTGGCGAGCGCATCACGATTTTTCATCCGTCCGCCCAGCCCAGGCCATGGCAACTAGCGACCACGATCAGCCGCCAGAGCAGGCGGCCCAGAACGAACCAGCCCCCGAGAAGCTGCCCGACCGCAAGCCGGCAGGCATTAGTTGGGTTTCGTTCGTCGAGGCCCGGATCCGCGAAGCCCAAGAAGGCGGGGCCTTCGACAATCTGCCGGGCTTTGGCAAGCCGATCCCCGGCCTGACCGGCAACGATGACGAAGACTGGTGGCTGAAGGAAAAAGCCCGACGTGAAAAGATCAACCTGTTGCCGCCGGCGCTGGAAATCAAGCTCGACGTGGAGCGCACGCTTCAGCGCATCGACGCGCTGGTCTACGAGGCCGACGTGCGGCGCACGCTCGAAGCTCTCAACAAACGGATCGTGCAGGCGCAGCGGGCGGCCATCTGGGGGCCGCCGTGCGACACGCAGCCACTCGATATCGAAGCCGCGGTGGCTCGATGGCGAGCCAAACGTGAAGGCTAGCTGGCCTTGCCATTACGGCTGCTTGAGCGTGACGCGTTGGTTGGCCTTGAGCCCCGCCCGGCGAATCGTTCCCTTGCCGTGCGGCAGGATCACTTCGACATCGCAGGTATCGAGCTTACCCAGCCCCACGTGCGCGACCGCTTCCTGGCCCGAGGCATAACCAAAGCCGACCGCGATCTCGCGTGAGCAGAGCAGGGCGGAGGGGTCGCCCAACTTGCCGGGCGCGTAGACGTTCACGCGAGAGCCGATCCCCTGGCGGTTCACGCCGCGGATGCCTTCCACCAGGATATCGACCCAGTTGCCGCCGGCCGTTTCGTTCTTGAGCAGCAGCGACGGCGACTCAGCCCACCAGTTGGCCATGAAGATATCGAGCCGTCCATCGCGGTCGAAGTCGGCCACCGGACCGGGAGCACTGTAGATAATCTTGCCCTCGGCGATCATCTTCTCGAAGAACGGGCCAGAGCGTTTGATGGCCGTATCGGTATCGTTGGGGAAATCGTTCACGGCCAGGGCCGTTTCTTCAAAACGCGGCAGGCCTCCTGCAATGCCCAGGTTCTTGAAGATCAGCGGGAAGCTGCGGCCATCGGCAAACTTGACGATGCTGCACGAAAGATCGATCAAGCCGTCGTTATCAAAATCCTGCAGCTCCACGTGAGGCGCTTTCATAGGCAGCGGCTTGAGCCCCACTTGGGCCGTCACGTCCTCAAACGTGGGCACACCGCCGGCAATGCCGCGGTTGAGATACAACCGGTTGGGCACCGGCTTTACCCACGGGTCCTGGAAGTGTTGGCCCAACACAATGTCGAGCAGCCCATCGCGGTTGACGTCGGCAATGCAGACGCCGCAGACCATGTTGTCGCCCTTGGAGTCGGGCCAGTGGAAGACTTCCTGGCTGCCGGCGGCTTCCTTGAACTTGCCGTGGCCATCGTTGAGGAACAGCCGGTTGCCAGAGGCCAGAAAAATGTCGGGCCAGGTATCGTTGTTCACGTCAGCGGCAGCCACGCCCAACCCGGCGATGTCGGGCGTCAGCCCCACGTCGGCCGAAACATCAGCGAATCGCAAATCGCCCAGGTTGCGGAACAGCCGGCTGCTGTGAGTTTGCGAACCGTTGTAGCCGGGGAAGGGATCCTCGCCCACCAGCAGATCGAGCAGGCCGTCGCCATCGAAATCGAGCACCGCCACGCTGCGGCCGCCAAACGCATCGGGGCAGGCCCCATTGCCGGCCGAAACATCGGTGAAGTTTCCATTGCCGTCGTTGCGAAACAGCGAGCAACCCCGTATCGGCCGGCCGTACCGCTCGGCCGCCTTGGTGCCGGCGGCAATCGGCATGCTGCCGACATACAGGTCCAGGTCGCCATCGTTATCCAGGTCGGCCAGCACCACGCCGGTCGCCCGGGTGGAAATCTGCACCGCCTTGTTGGGCGAAACCGCGAACTTGCCGCCCTGGTTGAGCAGCAGCAAGTTGGCCGGGCCATCGTTGTGGAACGTGCCGACGTACAGGTCAGGCAGGCCATCGCCATTCACATCGCCCCAGGCCGCCCCGTGGCCGTGAATGCCGGTCAGAGCAGGAAACAGGCCTGCCTCGCGGCCCATCTCACGGAAGCTAAAGTGCTGCTTGGTCGCCGCGTCATCCTTGGCCTCTTGGGCAGCCACCTTGCCCGGCATCCACGCGAAGCCAAGCGGCACAATCACAAGCACAGCGGCGCGAACGGTAGTGCGAAGCATGGCACGAGTCTCTTGGCTGTTGGGCAAGAAAGTGATAACCGTCTGGCCGTAACCGGTGGCGTTACCGCTCCGACTCGGGGATGTGGATCACGGCCAGGCCGCAGCAGTCCCAAGCCCGAGTGCCGCGGCTGGTGTTGAACGTCACAAACAGCGTAGAACCATCCTCGGACAGCGCCGTGCTGTAAGTGCCTTTGAGCGAGAAGCCGTACTTGTTCTCGTAGTATGGCGACAGGAAGGCGATCACCTTCCGCTGGCCGGTCTTGATGTCGAACTGCACCACCGGCGTGCCGTCCTGGGGGCCGCTGCCGTGGGCGCCCGGCACGTAGTACAGGTATCGCCCGGTGGGATCGACGTCGATCGAAGCCACGTATGCCGTGCGGCCTACCGCCACGGTACCGATCTTGCGGGCTTCTTCGGTCTGGGTGTTGAACTCCCAGATATCGGCGTCGGCGGCTCCCTGGCCGATGGACACCGTGTAGATCTTGCCGTCCTTCGTTTCGTCGGTGGCGGCGCGGATGCCCATGGTCACGCCCCGTACCGGCTTGGGGCTGCCGCCCTGGGCCGGGTCGTACACCATGAGCTGCCCATCGGAGTTGCCGGGTACGTAGTACAGCCGGCCGGTGCTGCGGGCGAGCATCATATAACGGGCGGGGCCATCGGGCCCCGCATACAGCAGCTTCTTGCCTTGCACGTCGTAGGCAAAGAACTGGATGCCTTGCTCGTCGGCGTCCGGGCCAGCCGCGGTACCGCCGTAGTAAATCAGCCGCTGCGGATCGAGCAGGCCATTGGGGATGCTGTGCTTGGGCACCGGCGCCGCGACCACAACCTCGGACTTGCCAGTGGCCGGGTTGGTGCGGAAGATCCAATCGCCCCGGTAATGGTTCGCGTCGTTGGCCGCGCGGGGCGAACCGCGATGCGTGGCGTAGTACAGCCAGCCGTCGCTGCCCATGTCCACCCGACTATGAATCTTGCCCGGCGTGTAATGCCCCCTGGGCAGATCCAGCAGCCGCGTCACATCGACCAGGCTCCGCAGCGTCTTGGTTTGCGGGTCGTACTCGTAGACATGCGCGGTGCCGGTACCGTGGGGCTGTTCCTGCTTGGGATCAATCGCCAGGTGGTCGCCGATGGCCGAGTAGAACTTGCCGCCGGCCACGCAGCCGTCGCCCCAGTTGGACCACGGCTTGCCCGGGTAATTCTGGTTGGGGTAATACAAGAAATCGACCGTGGGCGGCGTCTTGGCCACGACGGTGCCGGGCGTCAGTTCCGCCGGCCCCTGAAGAAACTCGGGCGACGTGTCGGTCAGCACCTGCTTGCCGCCGGGCAGGGTAGGGGGCCAGGGCAGATCTTCATCGCGAATCGGCTTGGGCTTAGCCGCCGCGGCTTTGGCGGCCTGATTCTTGGCCGGTTGATCCTTTGCCTTGGCCGCTTGAGCTTTCCGGGCCGGCTGATCGGCCGCCTGGACTTGGGACGCACAAGACGTGGCCTGCCAGCCGATGCAACCGGCGACCAGTAGCGCAAGTCCCATCCGACAAACTCGCAATTGCATGGTCGACCTCACGGGTAAGGTCCTCTGTGCGGACCAGAAATCACGTTTCTGCATTGGTACCCGTCGCGCACGGCTCACAGAGCCGTGGCACGCAACTCACCGCGCCATGACACGCGGCGCGTGGTATACCGCCTTACAGCAGTCGCCCGCGCGCAATGGTACTGGCCGGCGGCGATACACGCCACCATTTAGCAGGGGTTATTGACCCGAGGGCCGAGAAGGTTACAAGGGCGGCGACGATCGCGGCGAGGCAAGCGGTACCAGAGCTGGAGGTTGCGTTTGGATGCCGTCGGTCCCCGGCCACCGGCACTGCCCAACGCCAAGTCGGCGGCCCCTGTTCAAGACACCTCCAACCGATGTGTCTTCGTGGGCCGTATCAATCCAGCGAGCGCGGCCGCAGGATTTCCTGCATAATGATCGCGTTGCGGATGCCTTGCGGCGAGCGAATCAGCTCGAGGATGGAGGCGTGTGGCGCCGGCTGCTCCTGACTTTTCTCAGAATCGTCGTTGAGAGAGCTGCCGTAGATGCGATCATCGTCCGCCGAGGAAAGCAACCCACCGCCCAGGCCATCCAGGCTCCCCAGCGCGTGATCGAACGTGGAATGCAGTCGTTCCTCGGTGAGTTCATCGATCCGTTCCAGCGACGAGTGCAGCGTCGGGAATTTGGTGCTGGGATCGGTCAGGCTGCCGATGCTGGAACGCTGTTCGCCCTGCGAGGCGAGCGAACCTGCCCCCGTGGACTTGCTGGTAGGCGGTTGTACCAGGCGTCCCTGTACGGGCGAGCCCATGCCCGACTGGCTGGGCATCTGTCGGCCGGCTCCCCGGCTCGAGCCGCCAGCACGCTGGCCGCCTCGCTGCCCTGGCCGCTGCTGGCCACCAAACGATTGTCCAGCCCCCGGTTGCCGCTGCGGCTGCTGCCCCCGGCCGGCGCGTTCGCCTTGTTTGCCGGTTGCCCGCCGCAGGAAGGCTTCGATCTCGTCTTCCGTGGGATCGGGCGGAAGCTGCCTTGGGCGGGGCTGGTTCTTGTTGGCATCCTGCCCCTTGGCCGCCACCTGGTTGATCACGTAGACGATCAACGAGAACAGGATGAACAGGATCGACAGCAGACCATTGAGGTCGACCGCCAACAGCAGATCGTGAGCGTGCTTTAGCATTATTGATTGCGTCCTCGGCCGTCGGCCACCGTGCCCTGGGCAATGGCCTTGCGCATGTCGGTGTCGGCCTGGACGTTGCGGAGGCGGTAAAAGTCCATGATGCCCAGCCGCCCCGATTGGAACGCCTCGGCAATGGCCTTGGGCACCTCGGCCTCAGCGGCCGTCAGTTCCGCCCGGGCCTGCTCGATCCGGGCAATGTTTTCTTGTTCGAGGGCCACCGCCATGGCCCGGCGGCTTTCGGCCTTGGCCCGAGCAACACGGGTATCGGCCTCGGCCTGGTCGGCCTGGAGGCGGGCACCAATGTTGATGCCGACGTCGATATCGGCAATATCGATCGACACGATCTCAAAGGCGGTCTGCGAGTCGAGCTTGCGGGCCAACACCGCCTTGGAAATGCGGTCGGGATTCTCCAGCACCTCGGCGTGCGTCGCCGCCGAACCGATGGCGCTGACGATGCCTTCGCCCACGCGGGCCACAATCGTTTCTTCGCCGGCACCACCGATCAACTGGTTCAGGTTCGCCCGCACCGTCACGCGGGCTTTCACCTTGAGCTGAATGCCGTTCTTGGCCACGGCGTCGAGCGTTTCGCGTCCGCCGCCCTTGTTGGGGCAGTCGATCACCTTGGGATAAACGCTGGTCTGCACGGCTTCCAGCACGTTGCGACCCGCCAGGTCGATGGCCGTGGCCAGCTTGAAATCCAGCGGCACAATCTTGGCCTTGCTGGCCGCGATCATCGCCCGAATCACCAGCGGCACGTTACCGCCGGCCAGGTAATGGGCTTCCAGCGCTTTGCTCGTGATGCCGGTATCTTCGCCCAGGCCCGCCTGCACCGCCATGATCTTGCTGCGGACGATGACCGTGGGATTGACCTTGCGGAAGGTCATTCCCAACAGGTCCAGGATGCCGATCCCGGCGCCGGTGGTAACCGACTGGATCCACAGGCGGAAGTAGCGGGCAAAGACCGCAAAAACCACCAGACCGACGATCAGAATCGCGAACAGGACGATGATGAAAATCAGGTCCGATTTGTTCATCGCCCCGTCTTGGGCAAACAGGTGCAACATCGCAGTTCCGTCTTCGGTAAGGGGGTAGGGGGTGTGCGTAACCTGTATCGCGACCAGCGCGGGGTGTCAACTAACGGCGTCGTCAAAAGGGTCCAGCCCCAGCGTATCGATCGGACGCGAAAGCAGATCGTCGGGCGAGTCTTCCTGCTGCCGGGCAAGCTGCTGTTCTTCCTCGGGCGTAAGCGGGCGCACCACCACGCGATTGGCGCGGACCTCGACCACCTTCACCGACTGGCCGGCCTCGATCGCCATGCCCTCGCTCACGGCGTCGATCACCCGGCCGTCGATCACGATTGCCCCGCTGGGCAGCATCAGGCTCTTGGCCTTGCCCACCTTACCTACCAGTTCGCGGAGCGAGCGGAAGTGCGGATTGTCGGGCAGCACTTCTTCGCTGGTTGGCGCACGAAGCAGCACTCGTTTTCCCAGCGGTGTATTGGGCCACCATTTCAAAACCAGATAGATGCAAACCGGCGTGGCCACCACCGCCGTCAACAGCAACATGGTGCCTTCCAGGGGACCGCTGTAATACGCCATCCCCACGCCCGCCAGCACCGCGATCACCGCCAGCGTCCCCAGCGCGCCGCCCGACGGCACAAAGGCTTCGAGAATCATCAGAGCCAGCCCACCCAGCAGCAGGACAATGGCCCACGTCAAGTAGACCGTCACCGGAAGTTCCCTCTATGGACGTGGATGGATCGGGGGACACCCCTTTATTCTGGCGTGGTTACATCGACTTGGGAAGTAACAAGGCCGCCGGGCAGAAAGCCCATGCGGCGAGTGCGCAGAGCCGTACCATGGCGCAGCCTGCTTAGACGCGCGGAGAAAGCGGCGCTCAATCGTCGGGCGATTGCACCACGATGCGGTGGCCCTGCACCTCGACCACGATCACGTCCTCGCCCTGGCTGATCGGCTCGCCGCTGCTGACCACCGAGTAAATCTCGCCGCCGATGCGCACCTTGCCCGAAGGCCGCAGGTTCGTCACCGCGACGCCGCGGTTGCCCAACAGGTGATGGAAGTGATCGTGATCTTCCTTGGGCGAGGCCAGTTCGGGGTCGGCCTCGTCGGGCGTGAGCACCAGTCGCTGGAAAGCGCCGGTGCGCGGCAAATAGCGGCGCAAGAGCGCCACCATCAGCAGCACGCCCAGCCCCGCGGACGAAATGAGGAACAGGCTGCCCCGCAGTTCGCGGATCTGCTCGACCGTGGTGGGCAAGGCATTGGAAGTCTGCATGGCCAAAATGAGCGACAGCATGACCAGCAGGCCGCCGCCCACGCCAAAGATGCCAAAGCCAGGCAAGACAAAGATCTCCAGCAGCAGGAAGGTCATGCCGGCGATGAACAGCAGCACCTCGAGCCAGCCCGAGCGGCCATCCAGGTAGTTGCCCCAGAAGAACAGCAGGAAGCACACGGTGGCGATGAAGCCGCCGATGCCCGTGCCCGGCGTTTGCAGCTCCGCGTACAGCGCCGCGCCGCCAATCAACAGCAGCGCCCACAGCACGCGTTTGTCGCGCAGGGCATCCAGCAACACGTCGGCCCAACTGGGCGACACCTTGCGCGGAGCTTCCTCCAGCCCATAGAGTGCCAGCACTTCTTCAAACCGGTTCACCACGTCGGTGGCCATGCCCAAGCGCAGGGCCTGTTCGCCCTTCACTTCCAGCGGCTTGCCGTGCTGGGTGACGGCTTCATGCTGCTGCCAGGGGCCGTTGGAGCGCGATTCGGCCTCGGTTTCGCTCAGGTACTCGACCATGCCATCGCTTTCGCGCACGTAGCGGAACACGGCCAGATCCGGATCGACAATCGCCTGCCACAGCGAAGCCGAACGGTTCTTACTCCGGGCAATCCTTTCGATCACCTGGGCCACGGCCGCGATCTCGGCTTCGCGGCGATCCTCGGGCCGCACCCGCTGTTGCTGCTGCGCGGGGAACCGCCCCATGGCCGGTTCCGGGGCAGGGAAGGGCACCGCGCCGCCCAAGGTGGCGTGCGGAGCCATCAAAATGTGGTCGCAAGCCAAGGCCAAGAAGGCGGCATCCCCCAACGCCTCGCGCGGAATGTAAGCCACCGTGCGCTGTTCGCCCGGCTTCAGTTCGCTGATGTACGACGCCAGCTTGAGCGTCTGGTGCGGGGCACCGCCGGGCGTGTCGATGGTGATAATGACCAGGTTAGCCCCGCGTTCGACCTCCTGGCGGATCTTGTTTTCGATCTGCGACAGGTAGTTGGCCGTGAGCGGTTCTTTGATTTCGATCTCGACCGGCTTCCAACCTTCGCCCAGCGACGGGTCTTCCACCAGCGATTCGGGCGGCACGTTCAGCACCTTGGCCAGGCTGGTGCGGTCGTCGCTGTAATAATCGACGATGCCCAGCCGCTTGGCTTCCTGGGCGGAGAACAATCCGGCTTCGCCCGCCGGGATCAACAGCGTGGGATTGCGTTCCACCTGCTTTTCGCGGCGCAGTTCTTCCAGCCGTTCGCCCAGCACGAACTCGCGGCCCACCAGGTCGGCCGTTCGGGCTTCGTACACTTCCAGCGCCGGATCGAGCATGCCCAACACCAGGTCGACCGAAACGGTGCGGCGGCTCTTGGCGATCTCGGCGTAGCCGCTTTTCATGTACGGGGGAATGCTTTCTTCGTCGGCCCCGGCCTCGCCAATCTTGCTGTTGCTGGGCATTACAATCATTTCGCACGCGATGGCAATGAGCAGGGCATGGCCGCGCAGAACGGGGCCTTCCTCTTTGTTCTTGCCATCCTGCGGCGCGACGTACGCCACGGTGGTTGCCCCGGAGAGCTTGGTGATTTCGCGGGCCAGGTCCAGGCAGGCCCCGAAGCTCGACTGCCCTGGCTCGATCTCAAAGACCACCACCGGCCATTCCTGGCGTTTCTTGGCCTGGCTGATGAAGTCCTTGGCTTGCCGGATGGCGCGTGCCTTGACGCTATCCGTAACCGGAGCCGGAATCTTGATGAGCTGGCCGATCCGCCGCTGCGATGGTTCTTCGCTTTGGGCGGCTAACTGCGCGGGCAGGCCAGAGATCACCCCCGTTGCGCCTAGCCCAATTAAAAGACAACATCCCCACACGATTAGGCCAACCCGCCCCGGCAGCCGACAACCGGCCTCCGCACCAGGCTGCTGACCTTGGCCCGCCTTCCTTGCCTGAAATGGGTTCATACGTTGTCGCATCCGCTCGCGAACCAGAGGGGGAAGCCAGGAACACCGAAGTGGTCATTCGCGGCTGAATGGATTTGCGGGCGCAACTCCGCACGATTATAGGGGCGTGTGGTGAAATGCGTCAATTTTGCGGACCACCTCTCCGGCGAAACGACCGCGTTGCAAGTATTCGAACCGTACACGTTTATGCCGATGTTCCGCAGCAGCGGCCGCCCCTGGTTGCCCGCCAGCCATGGATGATCGCGCTGTGGACATTGCCGCGGCCAATGCTTCCCTGCCAGGCGACTTGAACGACTTCGCTTAATAGCCGCAGCTTCTCGGCTTTCGCCAATAAGCGGCAGCCCCCGGGCGCAACGTGTCGGCCCCTGCCGGCCAGGCAGCCAACCTGGGCGGCAAAAACTGTGCCCAGTGCGACAGGTCGCACCGCGTCGTGGTGTCACACACCGCGGTTTCCCCCCAGCATCGAGGGCGACCGGGGCGGTTCCCTCGCCGCGAGAATGTTTCGCTATGGGCAGGGCGGGGTAGCACTTACGTGCTGCCGACCTGGTCTGGCTGAGGGGGTCGCGTCGCAGCCACCCTCTGTTATCATGAGGGGCTGGCCGGATACTCCAATCATTGGAGCCAGCGCTAAGGAAAAAGGTTCGGGGACGATCCGGCTGTGGTCCCCGCCCTGATGGCTCGACAGGAGCAGTGTGTGAATTCGCCTCGGTTCGCCGCCAGCCTTCAAACCGTGGAAGATACGTCCGCGGCGATACGCGAGGCTTGCCGGGCCGCGCAGTCCGCGCTGGACACCCAAGCCCACCTGGCCGTGGTTTTCTTCTCGCCCCATCACGTGCCCCAGGCCCAGGTCATCGCCGACACCATCGTTCGCGAAACCGGTTGCCGGACCATCCTGGGCTGTAACGGCGAAGCGATCGTGGGCGATCACCGCGAGATCGAAGAAGAGCCGGCCATCAGCCTGTGGTTGGCCCACCTGCCTGGCACGCACTTGCACCCGTTCCACCTGCGCTACCAGCGCGGCGAGGACGGCGGACGGATGGAAGGTTGGGCGGACGATCTGCCGGAAACCTGGCCGCAAGGCTCCATGCTGCTCACCGTGGCCGATCCGTATTCCTTTCCCGCCGACCTGCTGCTGCACCGCTTGAACCAGGACCAGCCCCGGGCGGTGGTCATGGGCGGCATGGCCAGCGGCGTCGCTGGTCCCGGCGCCGGCCGGTTGCTGGTCGGCGACCAGGTCGTCCAGGCGGGTGCCTCGGCTGTGCTCATTCACGGCGATCTGCCGCTGCGAACCGTGGTATCGCAAGGCTGCCGGCCGATCGGTCAGCCGTTCGTCGTGACCAAGTCGGAACGGAACATCATCTTTGAGATGGGCGGCAAGCCGGCCCTCCGCCGCTTGCAGGAGGTGTATCACGCCTTAAGCCCTGAAGATCAGATCGCCGCCCGGGGTGGCCTGCACCTGGGCCGGGTGGTCAACGAGTACCAGGAAAAGTTTGACCGGGGCGATTTCCTGATCCGCAACGTGCTGGGCGGCGACGAGGAAACCGGAGCCATCGCCATCGGCGATTACGTGCGTGTCGGTCAGACGGTGCAGTTCCACATCCGCGACGAAGCCACGGCCGATTACGATCTGAAAGAACTTCTCTCCAAGGCCGGCACCGCCCAAGCGGCGCTGCTCTTTACCTGCAATGGCCGCGGCACGCGGATGTTCTCCACGCCCAACCACGACGCCCAGGCCGTGCAAGACGCGTTGGGACCGATCCCCCTGGCCGGGGTCTTTGCGCAAGGCGAACTGGGCCCCATCGCCAAGAAGAACTTTGTGCACGGCTTCACGGCCAGCCTGGCGCTGTTTGGCTAAACAGCAGCCGGAACGCATGGCATCCGGCCATTGAACGCGCTGCTTAACGCCCGTGTGAACGAGGTCGCCAAGTAGCTGCTCTCTATAAAGCAGGCCTTTGGCGTTTCGCCACCTATGTTCGCCCACGCTGGCTGCTGCGCGACCGCGCCGCCGGGCGGGTACGCCGCTTTGTCGTAGCCTCAACTCTTTCGTCTCACGCCACTTACCCCATCGACGCGAATTGGGAACGGAATTCGCACGCCGTTCCCATCCGATTCCGCCGCCGGCAAGTGCAATGTGCCGTGAAGCACGCAGGTGGTCAGGCGGCTACAAGCGGGGTACTCATGCGGGGCGCACAAGCGAACGAGGCGTGTATGGCTTGCCATTTTGCCACCTTTCGCCAGGGCGGCAGCCCCATCATCGCGGTCGCCTTACACGACGGCCATCATGTGCGGCCCGAGGTGCGGCCCTACCTCAAGCTCAGCGAGGAGCTGCGGCTGCGCGAGGAAGATCCATTCACCGGGCGGTGGTGCGCCATCGCCGACAACCGGGTGATCGCGCATCACTCGCGGTTCGAATGCGACTTGAACCGGCCCAAGGCGAAAGCCATCTATCGAACGCCTGATGATGCCTGGGGCCTGGACGTGTGGCGGCATCCCGTGCCGGAAGCGATTTTTGAGCGTTCGCTAGCCCGGTACGACCGTTTCTACCAATGCCTGTTCGATTTGATCGAGTCGCTACTCTCGCGGCATCGCCGCGTGGTCGTGCTCGACCTGCATACCTACAACCACCGCCGCGGTGGCCCCGATAGCGAGCCGCAGGACGGGCGGCAGAATCCCGAGATCAATCTCGGCACCGGCAGTATGGATCGGCAGCACTGGGCCGAGGTCGTCGAGCGGTTCATGGCCGAATTGCGTTCGTTTGATTTCCTGGGCAGACAGCTCGACGTGCGCGAGAACGTGCGGTTCCAGGGCGGGGAAATGGCCAAGACACTGCACACTCGCTATCCGACCAGCGTGTGCGTATTGGCGGTGGAAGTGAAGAAGTTCTTCATGAACGAGTGGACCGCCGAGTTGGATCCAACCCGTTATGCCGCGGTGCATCGGGCGTTGCATGCAACAGTGCCGGGCCTCCTCCACGTGCTGGGAAGCGAGCGTCATGGAGCCCACCAGGCAGTCTGAACCCAACTTCGACGCGGTTTGCGAAGCGGTCCGCGAACGGCTGCCGCTCAACGAGCGCATTCGCCGGTCGCTGCCTGGCGAGGGTCGGCTACGGCTCGACCGGCAACTGCCGTTCTTGTGCGTGTATCGCCACCCGCCCGATCGCGAGGATCCCGGCACCGCGGCCCTGGTCACGACCGAAGCCGCCTACCTGGTGGCCCCCGGCGGCGAAGAACATCGCGCCGGCTTGAGCAAGCTGTGTCGCACCATTGCCGATACGCTGCAAGAACACTTCGGTGTGCTGCTGCTCCTGGAAATCTGGGCCGAAGAAGACGAACCGGCCCAATCCTACGACCACGTGCGGCGGCCGGCGTTTGAACTGGTGGCTCCGCAAACCGAGATGCCCAGCACGGTGGAAGCGTTCCAGCAGGCGCTGGCCCATATTCGCATCGATGGCAACCGCGCATCGGTGCGCGTGGTCACGCGTCGACAAGCGGCTCCGGCCGGTATGCCGCCGCTGACCTCGGCCTGGCTGGCGCCTGATTGCCAGCCGCGCGCCCAGCCTGCCGCTCGCGAGCCGGGCGTTGATCCCATCGCCGGTCAGCCACACCCACGCTCCGCGAACGAGCCTCCCTCCGGCGATTCGTCCAACCAAAAGAACTATCCGCCGCATTTTGATGACATCAGCATGCTGGATGACATCAATATCGCGTATCATCAGGGGGCCTATCGACCGCCGCGCGTTGATCATCCCCCCAGTGATCCCCAGCTTGCCGGCAGATCAACGGGCGAAGAGTCGCAAGCAGGGCAGGGCGGGCAGCCACAGGCAGACATGGCCGAGCAACGCTATCGGGCAGGCTGCTATTACCTGGGCCTGGCCGTACGGCCCATTTATCGCGATCTGCGCACCGGCACGGTATACCCGGTGATCTTGCAGCAATTGCGGCGGCAATTGTCGCTGGCGCTGCGCCGGGCGATCTTCGCCTTTACCGGCGTGCAAGAGGCCAACCCCAAGCTGCATTTTGAATCGCTGGGCCCATCAGCCATGACCAAGATGTCGCGGCTGGTCGACCTGGAACTGAGCCAGATCTCGGAATCGTTCGACCTCATCCTGCAAGCCACGCCCGTCAATACCGAGGCGGCCTGGCAAACATTCCAGGAGAACGGGTTCCGCGAAGTGCCGCGGCTGCGTTATCGCCCGCTGCCATATCATCCCGTGCTGCTCAAGCGCCGGCTGTACACTGTGCCGCTGGAGGAGATGGAAGATCCCACGCTGGCCTACCTGTTTGCCCAGAAGCAGATCGAACTGGACCGGCAAATCTCGGCCCTGCGCGACCTGGACACCCGGCAGTTCATGCTGCTGAGCATGCAAATTTACGGCCGGCCCACTCAGGCACTGATCGAACTGGCCCGGCAGATTGTCCGCCTGGAAGACGATAAAACCGACACCTCGGGCGAGGAAGAAGACCTGGTGCAGCCCGGCTCGGTTTCCACCGACCAGTTGGTCGACCGGATTCGTGAGGAGTTCGATTACTACCACGGCCTGCGGGCGTCGTTTAACCCTCGGATCGAGGTCTGCGGCGATATCGCCTCGGGCTTGATGGTGGCGGGCGACCGATTGTTCGTGTCCAACACGTTTCACCCGTCGGTACATCGCGTAGAGCCCCTGCTGCATCACGAAGTGGGCACGCACCTGGTTACATATTTCAACGGCCGCGAACAGGTCTTGCGGCAACTGTATGCGGGCCTCGCCGGGTACGAAAGCCTGCAGGAAGGGCTAGCCATGCTGGCCGAGTACTGTTCCGGCGGCTTGACCATCCGCCGGTTACGCACAGTGGCCGGCCGCACGCTGGCCATCAGCGCGATGATCGACGGCGCTTCGTTCGTCGAAGTGTTCCATCTGCTGCGCGACGATTACGGCTTCAATGCGCGTTCGGCCTTTCTCTGCACGCTCCGCGCGTTTCGCGGCGGAGGGCTGACCAAAGACATCATCTACCTGCGCGGCCTGCACGAGGTGCTGGAGTACCTGGCCCGGGGCCACGAACTGGAACCGCTGTTTGTCGGCAAGATCGCGCTGGAACACGTGCCGTTCATGCAGGAGCTGCGGCGGCGGGGAATCGTCCAGGCCCCGGCATTATTGCCGCGTTACTGGGAAGACGAGCATTTTCGCGTCCGGTTGGAAACGTGCCGCACCTGCTCGGTGCTCGATCTGGTTGGACCGCAGGCGCGGAAAGAAAAGAAGGCGTCGTGGTGCGGCGCCGCAACGATTGACGAAATGCCCTCGCTGCCCAGGTCGCGTTGACGGGCAGCCCCGCGGGGGCGGCAAGAGGAACTCACCATGAAAATCGGCTTCCTGGTCAACGACGTCATGACAGAGAAGGCTCTGTTCACCACCACGCTACTGGCGATGACGGCCGTCAATCGCGGCCACGAATGCTGGGAACTGGGAGCTGGCGATCTGATCTACGCTCCCGACGATTCGATCCATGCCATGGCCCGCAGCGTGCGCGGCAAGGAATATGGCTCGCCGGAGGATTACTTGAAGGAACTGCAATCGGATGCCGCCCGGCACGAGCGCATCCGGGTCGACGATCTAGACATTCTGCTATTGCGCAACGATCCGGCCGCCGACAAGCGTGACCGTCCCTGGGCCCAAACAGCCGGCATCCTGTTTGGCGAGCTGGCGATCAGCCGCGGGGTGATTGTGCTCAACGACCCGCGTACGCTGTCCAGCGCCATCAACAAGACCTACTTCCAGCAGTTCCCGGAAATCGTCCGCCCACGTACCTGCATCAGCCGCAACGTCGATGAGATCAAGCAGTTCATCAGCGAGCAGAAAGACAAAGTGGTGATCAAACCACTACAAGGTTCCGGTGGGCAGAGCGTCTTTCTGATCCGTGAGGAAGAATCGGCCAACCTCAACCAGATGATCGAAGCGGTCATCCGCGACGGCTACTGCATCGCCCAGGAGTACCTGCCCCAGGCAGCCGAGGGCGACGTGCGGTTGTTTGTGATGAATGGCCGGCCACTGATGTACAAGGGTGAGTACGCGGCTTTCCGCCGGGTGAACTCCTCGGGCGACATGCGCAGCAACATGCACACCGGCGGCAAGAGCGAACCGGCGGAGGTCACGCCCGAGATGCTCAAGCTGGTCGACGCCGTGCGGCCCAAGCTCGTCCGCGACGGCATGTTCCTGGTAGGCCTGGATATCGCCTTCGACAAGCTGATGGAGATCAACGTGTTCAGCCCCGGCGGCCTGCACAGCGCGTGCGTGCTCACCAAGGTGGATTTCGCCAGCTACGTGGTGCGGGCGCTCGAACGCAAAATCGAGTACCGCCAGTATTATGGGGCCTCGCTCGACAATCGCGTGATCGCTACCTTATAGAAGCTGCCTGCCGCAGCCGATATGAAAGCAATCGCGCGAGCGGCCAAGGCGTACCTCCGAGACATTGGGAAGGAAGCCCCCGGTTGGCCCGCGACCACAGCGGTTCCGCAGGCAAGCCGCCCACCCGATTAAGGTAGCGCCCTACAGGTTCGCTATCTGGTACACTTTTAACTGCTTGGCAGGTATAAAAGCTGGGCGGTCAGGACACCAACCTCATTGGAAATTTATTTTCCATTGCCATCCATTTGGGTGATTCCCCCCAAGGATCGTGCCGTACCGCTGCCCATGGCCGGCATGCGGACCGGCGCTGCTGCGCAAGTTGCTATAACACAAGCATTCGTGAGCGCTGGGGGAAAGGCTGTCCAAGCCTGGGTAACCCCGGCAAGATGCATCCTTGACAGGGTTGCTGCAACCGATAGGATGCTGGATGAACGCTCGATGCTACATCGAGCTTTTTGTTGGCTCCAGTTTGTGAAACGATTCACAAAGTCGCTGCTTCGTGCCGCAACGTCTTTCTGGGGCTTAATTTAAGGCACTCCATCCTCCGCATTCCGGGCTCCCCATGCAGACCCCCTCGGCGATGCTGCCCATTGCCCTGTTTATCATCCTGGCCACGGCTCTGCCGGTGGGCATGCTGGTAGCGGCAAAATTGGTCGGCCCCAAGAAGCGTCGGGGAGCCGTGAAGGACATGCCGTACGAAAGCGGTATGGACCCCATTCACGGAACGCGGCGGCGGTTCGATGTTCGTTTCCATCTCGTAGCGATCGCCTTTTTGGTGTTCGACGTCGAATTGTTGTTCCTCTACCCCTGGGCCGTCGCCAGTCGTGACCATTCGGCGGCCGGTCCCGAAGGCGTGGACTGGGCTGTGGGCGAGCACCTGGTCAGCGGGCGAGGAATCGTGTTCGCAGGCGTGATGATCTTCACGTTCTTGTTGGCACTAGGCTTCGCCTACGACTGGAAGAAGGGAGTTTTTCGATGGCGGTAGAGCTGCCCGAAAATGTCGTCGTCAGCAAGCTCGACGAGCTGGCGAACTGGTGCCGCAAGAACAGCTTGTGGCCGATGCCGTTCGCTACGGCCTGCTGCGGTATTGAATTGATGGCCACGGGTGCCAGCCGGCACGACCTGGCTCGGTTCGGCGCCGAGGTGTTTCGTTTTACCCCGCGGCAGTGCGACCTGATGATCGTCGCCGGCCGCGTGGTGATGAAGATGCTGCCGGTGCTCCAGCGGATCTGGCTGCAAATGCCGGAGCCCAAGTGGTGCATCTCGATGGGCGCCTGCGCCTCGACCGGCGGGGTGTTCGACACCTACTGCGTGGTGCAAGGCATCGACCGGTTCATCCCGGTCGACATGTACGTGCCCGGCTGCCCGCCGCGGCCCGAACAGTTGATCCAGGCGATCATCGACCTGCAGGAAAAGATCCAGCGCGAGGGCACGATCGCCGGCAAGGAGTTTGAGCTGCCCCAGCGGCAAGGGCGACCGCGGGCGTTGTTGGAGCTGCCCGTCATTCAGCCCTAGCAAGCGAAGGAACCCAGGCCGATGATCCAGCCGGAAACGCTCCAGAAATTCCAGGCCCAATATAGCCAGGCGCAGGTCAGCGAGTTTCGCGGGCAGACGCGGGCCGTGGTGCCGCGCGAGCAGGCGTACGAAGCCCTCCAGTGGCTGCGCGACCAGCTCGGCTTCGACCTGCTGGTCGACATCACCTGCGTGGACTACCTGCACTACCGCGGCGCCGAGCACCGCTTCGGTCTGGTGTACCTGTTGGCCAACACGGCGACCAACGAACGGATCACGATCCGCGTGTTCGTCGACGAACCGGATCTGACTGTCAAGAGCGTGGTGCCGCTGTGGGAAGGCGCCAACTGGATGGAGCGCGAAGTGTACGACATGTTCGGCATCATTTTCGCCGGCCATCCCGACCATCGCCGGATTTTGCTGCCCGAGGAGTTTGCCGCCTTCCCGCTGCGGAAGGACTACCCGCTGCGAGGGCGGGGCGAGCGGCATAATTTTCAGGTCATTACGCGAGACAAGAGCTAACCCGAGGCGCACCAGCGCCAAGCCGGCCGCCGGCGGACCTTGCCCGCGGCACCAATCGACGGAACTGGTGGCCTGAACACGGGCCGCCGGAACAGAACCGAACACTGCGAGGCCGGAGTTTCCGGCTGGAGATGCTGCGATGCCGATTACCGCGGTACAAACGCGCAATCTGGCCCACGATGAAGACCAGGAATACATCTGGACGCTGAACTTCGGTCCTCAGCATCCGGCGACGCACACCACGCTGCGTCTGGTGCTCAAGCTGGAGGGCGAGCGCGTCATCGACGCGATGCCCGATATCGGCTACCTGCACTCCGGTTTCGAGAAGATCGGCGAACATCTGGATTACAACCAGTATGTGACGGTCACCGACCGGATGAACTACCTCTCGCCGATCGCCAACAACGTGGCCTGGCACCTGGCGGTGGAGAAGCTGCTGGGCATCGACGTGCCGCCGCGGTGCAAGTACATCCGCACCATCATCTGCGAGCTGGCCCGCATCAGCGACCACCTGCTGTGCACCGGCGCGATGGGGCTGGACATCGGGGCGTTCACGTTCTTCTTATACGCCTTCAACCGCCGCGAGCAGATCTACAACATCTTCGAGGAACTGTCCGGCGCCCGGTTCACCAACAGTTACACCCGCGTGGGCGGCGTAGCCCACGACGCCTCGCCCCGCTTCGTGGAGAACGTGCGGCAGTTCGTCCGCGAGTTCCCCCGCACGCTGGACGACATGGAGCGGCTGTTCAACCGCAACCGCATCTTCATCGACCGCACCAAGGGTGTGGGGCTGCTGTCCAAGGAAGAAGCCATCAACTACAGCGCCACCGGCCCCGTGGCCCGGGCCAGCGGCGTCACCCGCGACCTGCGGAAGGACGAGCCGTACCTGGCTTACCCGGACTTCGACTTCAAGGTCTGCTGTGCCACCGGCGGCGACTGTTACGCCCGGTTCTATGTCCGCATCGCCGAGATGCGTGAGAGCCTGAAGATCATCAATCAGGCGATCGAGAACCTGCCGCAGGGCCCGGTGAACGTGTACGTGGGCGAGCGGACGGCCCTGCCCAACAAGCAGCAGGTGTACCAGACGATCGAAGGCCTGATCACGCACTTCGAGCTGACGATGACCAATCGCGGTTTCGATGTGCCCTGCGAGGAATCGTACCACGCCATCGAAGCGCCCAACGGCGAACTGGGCTTCTACATCGTGGGCGATGGCAGCGACGTAGCGTACCGGGCCCGCTGCCGCCCGCCTTCGTTCATTCACTTTGCCCTGTTCCCCAAGCTGATCAAAGGCCACACGCTCAGCGACGTGGTGGCCGTGCTGGGGAGCTTGAACATCATCGCGGCCGAGCTGGACCGCTAACGCAGCCGGGGGGGATTGCCGGTGCCTCCCCCCACCCTCACAAGGCACGCACCGTACGCTTACCGAGTAACCGAACTGGCGGGCTTGTTGGACAAATCATGACGACCGAAACAAACGTCGAGCGGGTCCTCACCGACGAGATGGTGGACCAGATCAAGGCCTACATCCCCCGCTACCCGAGCAAGCAGGCGGTGGTGCTGCCGGCGCTGCACATTGTGAACGAGCACCTGCGGTACGTGCCGCACCAGGCGGTGGTGGAGATCGCCGAGCTGTTGGATCTGGCCCCGGCCCAGGTGCAAGACACGCTGACGTTCTACGGCTTCTTCAAGCAGGACAAGCCGCACGGCCGTACGCGGATTTGGGTCTGCCGCTCGATCAGTTGCGCCCTGCGGGGCGGCGAAGCCGTGCTCGACCACTTGTGCCACAAGCTGAACATCAAGCCGGGTGAGACCACGCCCGATGGCCGCATCACCATCGAGGCGGCCGAATGCCTGGGCGGTTGCGAGTTTGCCCCCTGCATGCTGGCCGGCGAGGAGCTGGTGAAGAACCTCGACGCCGACTCCGCCGCCGCTTACGTCGACGGCCTGAAGTAGTCCGGCGGCCTTGCCGCTGCCGCCCTCCCGACCTTGCGGAAACATTGTCCTAACACGGCAGAGTATCGATCGTGAGCGAGTTTGAACCGGTCCTGCTGGCGAACATCGGCAAGGAAGATAGCCACACGCTGAAGGTGTACGAAAGCAGCGGCGGCTATCAGGCGTTCCGCCGTGTCCTCAAAGAAATGTCGCCCGCCGACGTGATCGAGCTGGTCAAGGCCAGCGGTCTGCGAGGGCGGGGCGGTGCCGGCTTCCCCTGCGGCATGAAGTGGTCGTTCCTGCCGAAGGACCATCCCGGCCCGATCTACATGTGCGTCAACGCCGACGAAAGCGAGCCGGCCACCTTCAATAACCGCATCCTGATGGAGCTCGATCCCCATCAGGTGCTCGAAGGCGTGCTGATCGGCTGCTACGCCACGCGGGCCACCACGGCATACATCTACCTGCGGTACGAATACCCGCTGGCCCTCAAGCGGATGCAGGGCGCGATCGACGAGCTGTACGCGGCGGGCCTGCTGGGCAAGAACATCCTGGGTTCGGAATTCTCGCTCGACATTTACATCCACCGCGGGGCTGCCGCCTACATCTGCGGTGAGGAAACCGGCCTGATCGAAAGCCTGGAAGGCAAGCGGGCCTGGCCTCGGATCAAACCGCCGTTCCCGGCCGTCGAAGGCGTGTTCCGCAAGCCCACGGTGGTGAACAACATCGAAACCCTGGCCTGCGTAACGCACATTGCCGCCCGCGGCGCCGACTGGTTCAAGTCGATCGGCGTGCCGGCCGACCCCAACAACCCGCGTGATGCCGGCAGCTACGGTCCCAAGCTGTACTGCGTATCGGGCCACGTGAACCGGCCCGGCTGCTACGAGGCTCCGCTGGGCATCACCTGCCGCCACGTGATCGAGGAGTTCGGCGGCGGCGTGTGGAAGGGCCGCAAGGGCAAGGCCGCCGTGCCCGGCGGTATCAGCATGGGCCTGCTCACCGAGGCTGAGTGGGATACCCCGCTGGACTTCAACTCGCTGGCCAAGGTCGGCTGCTTGGGCCTGGGTACCGCGGCTGTGACCGTGATGGACGAAACCGTCAGCATGGTCGACTACCTGCACAACTGCTGCCGGTTCTTCGCCCACGAAAGCTGCGGCCAGTGCACGCCCTGCCGTGAAGGCACCTCGTGGGCGCTGCGGATGATGGAACGCATCAAGGCGGGCAAGGGCCGGCTCAAGGACCTGGACCTGCTCCTGGAAATCGGCGACACCATCGGCATCATTCCAGGCACCACCATCTGCGGCCTGGCCGACGGTGCTGCCTGGCCGATGAAGAACGCCATCCGCAAGTTCCGCGACGAGTTCGAGGACTACATCAAGCGGACCAACCCCAACGGATACATGGAAACCAAGCCGGTCGAAGCGCTGGAAGTGATTGGCCTTCACTAAAGCGTGTTCGACGCGGCCGCCGCAGGCATGGTGCAAGAGCTTTACAGCGACCTTCCGCCGCCGGGCACCGCAGGCTTTCCCACCCACCGTAAACCCAAACGGCAGACCGTAACTGACATCCGGCAGCGACACCCAATATCAAAACACCGATGACTCACCGCGCTGCCTCCCGGGGCCGCCAGAGACGGCGCGTGATGCACGAACGAGAGCAACATGGCAACGGTCTACATCAATAACCAGGAAGTCACCATCGGCGACAACGAGCGGCTGAATGGCATTCAGGCGGCCGCCCGGGCTGGCGTTCAGATCCCGCACTACTGCTGGCATCCGGGCTTGTCGGTCGTGGCCAGTTGCCGGATGTGCCTGGTGGAAACCGGCACGCGGAACCCGGAAACCGGCGAAGTTTCCATGTTCCCCAAGCTGGTGCCCGCCTGCCAGACGCCGGCCAAGGACGGCACAGTATTCATCACCGATAGCGAAAAGGTCCGCAAAGCCCGGGCGTTCGTCGAAGAGGCGCTGCTGATCGATCACCCGATCGACTGCCCCATTTGCGACAAGGCCGGTGAGTGCCTGCTGCAGGACTACCACTTTGAACACGGCCAGCCGGAGCGGCGGGCCGACATCAAGCCGTTCACCAGCCGCAAGCGGCCGATGGGCGACACGGTGATGCTGTTCGTCGACCGCTGCGTGATGTGCAGCCGCTGCGTGCGGTTCTGCCGCGAGGTGACCGGCACCAGCGAACTGATGGTCGTCAACCGCGGCGCCCACGAAGAAATTGACGTGTTCCCCGGCAAGCCGCTGGCCAACAAGATGTCGGGCAACGTGGTCGACCTGTGCCCGGTGGGCGCCCTGGGCGACCGCGACTTCCTTTACGAACAACGCGTGTGGTTCCTCAAGCGGCACAAGTCGGTGTGCAGCTCTTGCAGCACCGGCTGTTCGATCTGGGCCGAGGAGAACCAGGACCGGATCTACCGCCTGAAACCGCGCGAGAACCAGCATATCAACAAGTGGTGGATGTGCGACGAAGGCCGCTACGGCTTCCACTACGTGCACGATCCCAAGCGGCTGATCGGCCCGCAGCACCGTCCGGCCCAGGGCGGCAGCAAGGGCGAACCCCAGAAGGTCGAGTGGGAGCAGGTATTCAACGACCTGCCGCAGGCCCTGGCCAAAGGCGGCCGCACCGCCGTGGTGCTCTCGCCGTTCTTGACCGTCGAAGAGGCCTACCTGCTGGCCAAGTACGTGCGGAGCATCAACAGCGAAGCCCTGATCGCCGTGGGCCACGTGCCGGTGGTGGGCACCGATGAAACGTTCCCCGGCGGCTTCACCATCCGCGCCGAGAAGTGCCCCAACCGCCGCGGCGTGGAAGAAATCGCCAAGCACTTCAGCGGTCCATTGACAAGCTGGCCGGACTTGGTATCGAAGGTGGCTGCTGGCGCGTTCGATACGGTCTGGGTCACCGGCTCCTATCCGCACGAGTGGGTCGACGAAGCCGCGGCGCAGGCGTTTGCCAAGGTGCCGCAGTTGATCGTCCAAGACATCTTCCCCAGTCCGCTCACTGAGCAGGCGAACTGGCTGCTGCCGGCGGCGGCCTTTGGCGAACGCCCCGGTTCGTATGTGAATCACGCCGACCGGCTGCAATCGTTCGACTGGGTCGTCCGGCCTCCGCAGGGCGCCCGCAGCGAAGGCAGCGTCTACTGGCGTCTGTTGGGTGAGTCGGGTTTGTTCCGGCCCAAGGAAGTGCTTCGCGAAGTGGCCGCGGAGATTCCGTACTTCCACCTGGCGGCCGACCCGATCCCCGAACTGGGCGTCGATTTGAAACTCAACCAACTGGCCGAAACCGCCGCTGGTCCCTCGGCGTAAGGCGTTTCGGCAGAATCCTTCCCTCCGCTCCCTGACAATCACAACTGCACGCGTCCAACCCCGGGCGCACGTTGATTCGCCCGTTGCCGAGATACCACGCACCCCGCGTGGCAGCCGGCGACACTGGCAGGAAACGCACCGATGCTGTTAGCGCTAATCAAAATCGCAGTACTGGTATTCGTCTTGATGACGGCCACGGCCTACCTGGTGCTGCTGGAGCGGTGGGTGGCGGCGTGGGTCCAAGACCGGGTCGGCCCCAACCGCGTCGGTATCCCGCTGACCAAGGTTCGCCTGTGGGGTTTGGGCCAGCCGCTGGCCGACGGCGTGAAGATGCTCCTCAAAGAGCAGTACGTGCCGTCGCACGTCGACAAGTTCCTGTACACGCTTGCGCCGATCAGCATCATGGCCTCGGCGCTGGCGCTGTTTGCCGTGGTGCCCTTTGGCACCATCGACCTGGGCGGCGGCTATATCCTCGACCTGGTGGTCGCGCCCGGCATCGATGTCGGCCTGATCTATATCTTCGCCCTCAGCAGCGTCGGCGTGTACGGCGTGATCCTGGGCGGCTGGGCCAGCAACAACAAGTACAGCTTCCTGGGCGCGCTGCGCAGCAGTGCCCAGTTGATCGCCTACGAAATCCCGCTGGGGCTGGGCATCCTGGGCGTGATCCTGATGTCCAACTCGCTCCGCCTGGAAGAAGTGGTGAACCAGCAGGCCGAACTGGGCGTGTGGTTCGCCTTCCTCCAACCGATCGGCTTTTTGGTGTTCCTGGTGGCCGCCTGTGCCGAGGCCGGCCGTCTGCCGTTCGACTTGCCTGAAGCCGAACAGGAACTCGTGTGCGGTTACCACACCGAATACTCCGGCATGCGGCTGGTGATGTACGCCAGTGCCGAGTTCATCCACATGATCACGGCCGCGGTGCTGATCGTGCTGTTGTTCCTGGGCGGTTGGCATTTCTGGGGGATCACCGGCTCCGAGCCTGTCGCCGGCCTGGGGCTGGGCCTGGTGCGGCTGTTGATCCTGCTGGGCAAGATTTTCCTGGTGATCTTCCTGTTCATGATGGTGCGGTGGAGCTGGCCGCGGTTCCGCTTCGACCAGTTGATGAGCCTGGCCTGGAAGGTGATGCTGCCGCTGGGCATCGTGAACCTGGTGGTGGTCGCCGTGGCTGTTGAATACTTCAACGACGCGATCCACGAGCGGCCCTGGCTGGCCTCGGCCGTGATGTGGGCCATTGCCATCGTGGTGTGGGTGGTGACCGCCATCGTGAATCCCCGCCGCGACGATACCAACCTCCCTCGCCTGAACGATGAGCTGTATCGGCCCGACGAGCTTGGTCCTCCCAGCGGCGGCTATGCGACGGCCGACCTGACCGCCGCCCGCTGACCATCCGCCCCCGTAAGAGGCGAGCCGAGTACCGTTTGACCTACCCGAGCCGGCCACTGACCACGCCCGCTCTTAACACCTAACGATCCAACCAACCATGAAACCCGACGATCCCGATATCAACTGGATCGAGGAGCCCAAGCTGGGGCTGGCGGGTCGGATGTACCTGCCGCTGTTGCTCAAGGGTCTCACCACGACCACCCGGCACCTGTTCTCCAAGAAGGTGACGGTCAGCTATCCGGACGTGGAACCCACGATCCAGAACCCGCTCAATTACCGCGGCGTGCACCGGCTCAATCGCGACGAGCAGGGCCGGGTCAAGTGCGTCGCCTGCTTCCTGTGTGCCACGGCCTGCCCGGCGCACTGCATCGACATCATCGCGGCCGAGAGCCCCTGGCCCGACCGCGAGAAATACCCGCAGTCGTTCACCATCGACGAATTGCGGTGCATCTTCTGCGGCATGTGCGAGGAAGCCTGCCCGGTGGATGCCATCGAGCTGACGAGCCTGTACAACCTGACCGGCCGCAGCCGCGAAGAGATGGTCTTCGACAAGGAAAAGCTCCTGAGCGTGTACGACGCCACCAAGGATGCTGAACCGATGAAGTCTGCCAGCCTGGGAGGGACGAAGTGAGCGCAAGCGGCTGGTGGATTGCCGGAGCAACGCTGTTCAGTGCCGTGGGCATGTGGCTGTTGCTCCCCCGCGGAAACGCCGGCGGTCGCTGGCTCGGCGGCCTGCTGGGCGTGATCGGCCTGGCGATGTTCGCCGCGCAGTTGACCTCGGTAGGCGACTGGCTTGGCGACAGCATCTTTGCCGTGCTGGCCGGTGTGACGGTCGGCGCGGGCGTCGCCACGGTCACCTTCCGCAACCCGGTGTACTGTGCCGTCTGGTTCGCGCTGTGCCTGCTGGGCAGCGCCGGTTTGTTCTTCTTCCAGGGTGCGCAGTTCCTGGGCGTGGCCACCGTGGTGGTGTACGCCGGTGCCATCCTGGTGACGTTGCTGTTCGTGCTGATGCTGGCCAACCCGCAGGGCCATGCCCCCTACGATCGCCGCAGCTGGGAGGCTCCGCTGTCGGCCGCGGCCGGCATGGTGATGGTGGGCATTCTGACCGTGACCGTGGTCGGGGCCCTGCGTCCGCAGACCCCGCTGCTGCGTGATCAAATCGTTGCGGTCCTCGCCGAAGACCTGGCCGAGGACGGTACCCCGCGGATTCCGCCCCAGGCGCTGCGAACGGCCGAGCTGGTCGAAACGCCCGAGGGTTCGCGGCTGCAACTGACCCTGATCGACGTCGACCTTGACTCGATCGATCAGCGCCGGCTGCGTGGCCTGCTGGCCGAAAAGGTGCCGCAGCTATCCGGTAATTACGACCTGGCCATCGAGCCGGCCGGCAACGTGCTGTACGACCGGCACGTGTCGCGGCTGGGGGCGGTGCTGTTCAGCCAGCATCTGATCGCCGTTGAGGTAGCGAGCCTGCTGCTGCTGGCGGCCCTGGTCGGAGCCACGGCGATTGTGGTCCATTCGCGGCTGGCGACGCATGCCAGCGAGCAAGCTTCGACGGCCACCGGCCGCGGAGGAAACCGATGATCGAAACCAACCTGCTGCAAAACTACCTGCTGGTAGGCGCGATCCTGTTTGGCCTGGGGCTGGTGGGTTTCCTCAGCCGCCGCAACATGATCGTGATGTTCCTCTGCGTCGAAATGATGCTCCAGGGCGTGTCCATCAGCCTGATCGGCTGGGGCCGCTACCACGATAACTGGGGCGGCCAGATGCTGGTGATCTTCATCCTCACCGTGGCCGCCTGCGAAGCCGCGATCGTGATGGCCCTGGTAATGATGCTGTTCCACCGGACCGAGAAGCTCGACATTGCCGTTTGGCAGTCGCTCCGCGAAGACAACCAGCCGGAGTTCGTCGAACCGATCGAGCCCGAGCCGCACGAAGAATACCGTTGGCCGCATCTGACTCCCGCCGGCGTGCAGCCGGAACACGACCCCGAGGAGACGGCGTACCGCTCCCATGTTTGACATCCCTAACATCCTGCCGCTGATCCCCGCGCTGCCGCTGGCCTCGGCCGTCATTACCGCCGTGCTGGGCAAGCGCGTGCTCAAACACCAAAGCCATTGGCCCACCATCATCGCGCTGGGTTTGGCCTGCTTGCTGGCCACCGTCATGCTGGTGCAGGTCAACGCCCAGTCGCAAGAAACCGGCGACGCCGTCGGCTTTGAGCGCATCGTGCCGCTCTGGACCTGGGTCGACATCGGCCACGCGCTGGGTGACCACGACTTCCGCATCGAAGTGGTGCTGCGGGCCGACCCGCTCACCTCGCTGATGCTGGTGATGGTGACGTTTGTCGCCACGCTGGTGGCCATTTACTCGTCGGGGTACATGCACGACGACCCCGGCTACTGGCGCTTCTTCACCTACGTATCGTTGTTCGTGTTTTCGATGACGATGCTGGTGAGCGTCAGCAACTTCGTGCTGCTGTTCGTGTTCTGGGAAGCGGTCGGTGTTTGCAGCTACCTGCTGATCGGCTTCTGGTTCCAGAAGCCCGAGGCAGCCGCCGCCGGCAAGAAGGCGTTTCTGGTCAACCGCGTGGGCGACTTCGCCTTCACGCTGGGTGTGTTCTTGATCTGGACGACCTTCGGCACGCTCGATTTCCACGATCGCCCGGCAACTCCGGCTCCCGCAGGTGAAGCCGCCGCGGTGGCCCAGGCCGATGCGGCCGCCACGCCCACTTACGGCGTGCTGGGCCAGCACTACCTGAGCAACGAATACGCCGACGTTAATCCCGAAACCGGTAAGCCCAGCAAGGGCGTGCTGCTGGCGATCTGCCTGCTGCTATTTGCCGGCGCCTGCGGCAAGAGTGCCCAGTTCCCGCTGCACGTGTGGTTGCCCGACGCGATGGAAGGCCCCACTCCGGTGAGCGCCCTGATCCACGCCGCCACGATGGTGACGGCCGGTGTGTACCTGGTGGCTCGCACCGCGCCGCTGTTCCTGGAGTCGGGGTCGGCCTTCTACGTGGTAGCCATCATCGGCGGCCTGACGGCCTTCTTCTCGGCGGTCATCGCCGTGACGCAGACTGACCTCAAGCGCGTGCTGGCGTACTCCACGGTCAGCCAGTTGGGCTACATGTTCCTGGCCCTGGGCACCTGCACGCTGGCCGGCTTCACCGCCGGTATGTTCCACCTGTTCACCCACGCCGTGTTCAAGGCGTTGCTATTCCTCGGTGCCGGTAGCGTGATGCATGCCATGGGCGGCGTGATCGACATGCGGCACTTCGGCGGCTTGCGGCGGCTGATGCCGTACACGCACTGGACTTTCCTGGCCGGTGCGCTGGCCCTGGCCGGTTTGCTGCCGTTCGCCGGTTTCTGGAGCAAGGACGCCATCCTGAGCGCCGTCCACGAAGGACACCCCGGCGCCAACCACACCTTGTACGAGGTGCTGTACTGGTTGGGCACGGGGGCCGCGCTGCTCACGGCGTTCTACACCTTCCGCGCGTTCTTCCGCACGTTCTACGGCGAAGAAGTGATTCCGCCCGAGGCCGGGCACCACGCCCACGAATCCCCCAAGGTGATGACGGTGCCGCTGGTGATCCTGGCGGTGCTGGCCCTGGTGGTCGGCTTCCTGGGCCATGCCTTTGCCGAGCTGTTGGGTCGCACGCCGTCGCTCTCGTACTCGGGCATCCGGGCCACCGGTCCGGCCGAGCAGTTCCACATGAGCGTGGCCGTGGCCAGCACGCTGGTCGCCGTGACCGGCATCGGCCTGGCGGCTCTGCTGTACCTGCGGGGCGGCCAGTTGGTGAACTCGCTGACGGCCGTCGGCCGCTCGCTGTACCTGTATCAGCTCAGCTACGGCAAGTTCTTCGTCGACCAGATTTACAACCTGCTGATCGTCGGGCCGCTGTGGGCCCTGGCGTACCTGTTCGCCTTCCTCGACCGGCTGCTGGTCGACGGGCTGGTGAACCTGGTCGGCTGGATTCCCCGGGCGATCGGCAGCCTGCTGCGGCCGCTGCAGATCGGCCTGGTGCAGTTCTATGCCTTGGCCATGGTGCTGGGCGTGTTGGTATTGATCGGTAGCTTGTTGTGGTGAGGCGCGAATGTCGTCCCTGTTGCTGGTGATTATCTTTCTGCCGCTGGTCGGCGCCGCCATGCTTTGGGCCATGCCCGAGGCGGGACGCAAACCTGCGCGCACCCTCGCCCTGGTCGTCACGCTGCTGACACTCGTGCTCTCGATCGTGCTGGTCAGCCAGTATGAGCCGGGGGCCGATAACCGCAGCGGCCTCTACCGGGCCGACAGCGCGCAAGCCGCCTCGCCCGACGAATTCGCCGAAAGCGATTTCACCTGGTTGCAGTCGGCCAGCTCGGGCATGGACATCCGGTTCTCGTTCGGCCTGGACGGTCTGAGCCTGTGGATGTTCGCCCTGACCAGCCTGCTGATGGTCACGGCGGTGCTGGTCAGTTGGGAGTCGATCAAGGATCGCGCGCCCGGCTTTTATGCGCTGCTGCTATTGCTGCAGACGGGCATGCTGGGCGTATTTGCCGCCCGCGATATCCTGTTGTTCTACGTGTTCTTCGAGTTCACGCTGATCCCGCTGTTCTTTGTGATCGGCATCTGGGGCTACGAAGAAAAGCAGTACGCGGCGATCAAGTTCTTCCTGTACACCCTGGCCGGTAGCGTGCTGACCTTCCTGGGTCTGCTGGCGATCGTGCTGCTGGTGTACTTCGGCCAGCCGGCCGACAGCGGGCGGCAACTCACGTTCTCGATTGCCGCCCTGAAGCACTACCTGGCGCAAAACCCGATCGATCCCTCGATCCAGATGTGGATCTTCCTGGCGCTGTTCATCGGGTTTGCGATCAAGGTACCGCTGTTCCCGTTGCACACCTGGTTGCCGCTGGCGCACGTGCAGGCTCCGACCGCGGGCTCGGTGCTGCTGGCCGGCGTGCTGCTCAAGATCGGTACCTACGGCTTCGTGCGGTTCAGCCTGCCGATGCTGCCCGACGCCACCGCGGCCTGCATGCCGTGGATTCTGGGGCTCTCGGCCGCCGGCATCGTGTACGGTGCGCTGGTCGCCCTGGCCCAAAGCGATATGAAGCGGCTGATCGCCTACTCCAGCGTGAGCCACATGGGCTTCTGCATGCTGGGGATCTTCGCCCTGAACGAGCTGGGGCTGGAAGGCGGCGTGCTGCAGATGATCAACCACGGTATCTCGACCGGTGGTTTGTTCGCCATCGTGGGCATGATCTACGAGCGGTATCACACCCGAGAGATCCGGGCCTACGGCGGTCTGGCCAAGCGGACGCCGATCCTGGCCTTCTTCATGCTGCTGTTCACGTTCTCGAGCATCGGCCTGCCGGGTCTGAACGGCTTCGCCGGCGAGTTCCTGATCCTCACCGGCATGTTCCAACGCGGCTTCACCAACACCAGCGTCATCGGTCCCGAGCTGCGGGTGACCGCCGTGGTCGCCGTCAGCGGCGTGGTGCTGGGGGCCTGGTACATGCTGCAACTGGTGCAGCGGGTGTTCTTCGGCGAACTGAAGGAGCCGCCCGCCGAACACGGCCACGGCGATCACCACCACGAGCCGGTGCGCGACCTGTCGTTCCGCGAAATCGCGGCCTTGGCTCCGCTGGGCGTGTTCGTGTTCTGGATCGGGTTGTTCCCCGAGTTCTTCCTGAACCGGATGAGCGACACGCTCGACCCGCTCGCCCAGAAGGCCGGCACCTACGTCGATACCGCCTACGAACCGGCTACGGCCACGGCACAAGAAGACAGCCAGACGACGGCCGATGCTCCGGCGGCCCAACCGGCCAATGCTGCTGAAGCCACCACGGCTCCGGCCGAGCACGCGGCTCCGATGCAGCCGGCCGCCAGCGATGAGGACACGGCCCCGTCGTTCGATCCCCGGCAAAACGCCCCGGCGATGTCGCTGCTGATGCCGGCCGCCGATTCGCTGCTGGTGCAGGCCGCTTACTAACCGCCGGCCCCAGCCCCCGACAACGTTCCCCCCACCGAACAATCAAAATACTGATCGATCCGGAATGGACGGAAACATCTACCTATCGTCAAGCGTGGTCCAGTGGCTGCTGCCCGAAACCGTGGTGGCCGCCGCGGCGACGTTGATCCTGGTGCTGGCGGCCTTCTTGCGGGGCCGTGCCGCCTGGTGGTGGCTGGCTGGCGCATCGCTGGCCGTGGCCGCGCTGCTGTTGGCCGGCCAGTCGCCGCAGGCCCAGAACCTGGGCCCGGTGGCCGCCGACTCGCTGGCGATCTACTTCCGCTACACGACGCTGGCCCTGGGCGCGCTGTTCTTGATGATCTTTGCCCGCTCGACCAACCCGGCGCAGTCGGGCGAGATCGTATCCATGCTGCTGTACATGGTCTGCGGCACGATGCTCGTGGCCGGCAGCGACGAGCTGGTGCTGCTGTTCCTGGGGTTGGAACTGGTCTCCATTCCGACATACGTGCTGCTGTACCTGGGCCGGCATGACGTGGCCAGCCAGGAATCGGCGGCCAAGTACTTCTTCTTGAGCATCCTGTCGTCGGCGGTGCTGCTCTACGGCTTCAGCTTCTTGTACGGCATCAGCGGCAGCACGCAGTTGACCACCATTGCCGAAACGCTCCGTGCCCGCGCGGCCGATCAGGCCAGCTGGCACATCCTGGGCGGTCTGGCTTTGGTGCTGATCTTTGCCGGCTTGGGCTTCCGTATCGCGGCCGTGCCGTTCCACTTTTATGCCCCGGACGTGTACCAGGGTACGACCAACGGCAACGCGGCCCTGTTGTCCGTCATTCCGAAGGTGGTGGGTTTTGCCGCTCTGATCCGTGTGACCACCTTGGCCATGCCCACGCTGGAAACCTACGGCTGGCGGCTGGCGCTGATCCTGGCCCTGCTGACCATGACCGTGGGCAACGTGCTGGCCCTGTGGCAGGACAACCTGCGACGGCTGTTCGCCTATTCGTCGATTGCCAACGCCGGCTACATGCTGATCGGCATTGCTGCGGCGTTTGCCGTGAACCTGCAAACCGGCACGCCCGGCGCCCTCAACGGCGTCGACGCAGCCGTGTTCTACCTGGTGATCTACTCGCTGGCCACGGTCGGCACGTTCGCCGTGTTCACCTGGCTGGGCAGCCGCGAACGGCCCGTCGAACACATCAGCGATCTGGAAGGCGTGGGCCGCACGCATCCCATCAGTGGCGTCATGCTGGCCGTGTTCATGTTCAGCCTGGCAGGCATCCCGCCGCTGGCCGGCTTCTGGGGTAAGTTCGAGGTCTTCTTCGCCGCCCTGGGCGTCCGCGAGGCGCAAGATGCCGCCGTGGCCGGATTGGGCAACTGGTTCGTGTTCCTGGTGGTTGTGGGTGCCCTCAACGCCGCCATCGCCGCGGCCTACTATCTGCGGCTGATCGGCGTGGCGTACTTCAAGCCGGCCCGAGCGACGCTGAAGAGCGAAGGCGGATTGGCCTCCTTCGTGGCCGGTGCCGTGGCCGCCGTGCTGACGGTGGTGATCGGTCTGGCTCCCGGCCCGCTGCTGAACAAGGCCGACGCCGTGCTGACGCCGGCCCAGGCCGAGCAGGGCATCCCCAGCGCCCAGGCTCCGGCCGCTCAGCAAGTGGTGCAGGCGCAGCCGTAAGCCTCGCCGCCGGCTATCATGCCACTGGCGCGGCAGCGTGCTGCGTCAAGTGTGCCTGACGGATGGGCAGGGCAGGGGGGGCAGCAATCGCGGCCTGTCCTCGTTGGAGGGGTGCGCCCATGTCCGAGCCAGCCAGTGGTCGCGCTGAGTTGCCCTCGCCAACAAGGCTACCCCGTATCGACCGGGCCCTGCATCCCCCGCGGTTCTTTACATGGAAGCTGCTGGCGATCGTCGCCGCAGTCATTGGCGTGCTTGGGCTGACCGGTGGCATCTGGTACTACACCAGCACCGCGTCCAACCGGGCCGCAGGGTTGATCGTCGCCGCTGGTGGCAAGGTGCGCTATGCTCACGATAACCCGGCTACCGGCATCGTCGTGGCGGTGGAACTGACCGGCCCGGCCGTGCGTGATGAACTGCTTGCGGAGCTTTCGCCCTGGACATTCTACCTGCCCGGCGTCACCAGCCTGGACTTAAGTGGTGCTTCGATCACCGCGAAAGCCTTGGCCGCGCTCGATGGCGCGGCCATTTGCACGTTACGGCTCGATCGAACCGCCATCACCGATGCAGCCCTGTCGAAACTCGAACGTCTGCCGCAGCTTGAAAGCCTGTCGCTGCAACACACACCGGTGAGCGACGCCGGTGTGGCAACCTTAGCCCGGCTGCCGCATCTGCAAATGCTCTACCTGGCCGGCAGCAACGTGACGCCCGAAGGCGTGGCGGCACTCGCCGATTGCCAACAGCTTCGCTACGTGCAGCTCGATGCGGGCCAAGTCCGCCGCGCCGTGCTGGACGAATTGAAAAACCAACGCCCCGACCTGAGCATCAGCGTGCGGCCGCGTGTCCGGCAGTAACGAGCGACCATCACCACTCTGACGGCACGAAGGAAGTCAGAGCCTGGAAGGAATCGGATCGTCAAACTCGCAACTGGCGAGCGATTTCTTTGCTTCCTCCGGCGTGAGAAGGAGGGGCAGGCTGACTTCTGCTACCGTTTCTTCGGACAGCTTATTCAGGATCGCCCAGACTTCGTCCTCACGCTCCGCGCAGGACTCGTTCGCAAACTCGGGGTTCAACACTCGGATGCGTACCGACACCGAGTTATAGCGATACACTTCAATCTCGGCGCTTGGGTGGGCCTGATCGTATTCGCGGAGTCCATCCACGATCTAACGCCCACGTTTCCGATTCATTGGGCTACGTTCCCAGCGGACACCGACCAGCAACCACTGGTCGTCATACTTTTGCAGGCGGATCACCAGCGGCAGCGGGCCAATCGAGTTGTACATGGCTTCGCTGCTCACCGGTTGGGTGAACGTGATCCGGCCGAAGGTTTCCACCGTTGCCAGCGGCGGCGAAACCGCATCGCTGATCTCCACGGTCAGATCGCTGATCGAAACTTCGGCCTCGCCAAAACGAGGCAGATACGCCTGGGCCAACGCCCGCAGTTCTGCGGCATCCGGCGCGATCATCGCCAGCAGTTCGGCATCGCGATCTGCCCGCAGATGATCGGCAGCCAGGTGTACGGTGAGGGCCACGCGTTCGCGTTCCGTAACGATCGCCCATTCCACCAGCCAACCCAGCAGGGTGAGCATCACGGCTACCGCGGCCCCGATGGCAAAGCCCCGCTGCCCGGTCTGGCGAAATGCCACGGCCAGCGCCAGCGCGACCAGTCCGCCCACGATCAGGATCGGCCAGAAATCTTCGGCAAGATTCATGTCGCTGTGCCGTGCTGGGGGGAAAACGTCATCAATGTTGCCGGGCTACGCAGCTCTGTCGGCCTTACGATTCCGTCGGCCTTACAAGTCGCCCGAATCAAACTAAGGGTCGCCGCCCTCGAACCGCGA